>Ga0116228_10002371_pt1 | contig 16302 bp, 12 predicted proteins | sample S1TSphfallax_2_FD_89694 | JGI IMG/M metagenome (GOLD analysis project Ga0116228, IMG submission 89694) | Host-associated microbial communities from peat moss isolated from Minnesota, USA - S1T2_Fc - Sphagnum fallax MG | ecosystem: Host-associated > Plants > Peat moss > Unclassified | place...
CATTTGTCTGGGAAATGCTTTGATCCTTCATGAATGTGTTTCCTCTTCACTACCATAGTTGGACTTACAAAAAATTTCATTAGATCAACAAAAACAATTTAGAAAACATCCCATTCAAGATCCATTGCAATAGCTTCAACATCAACAACATCGACAATAGGGAAGATTGGCCTAAACTTGAAGGTTTTCGGAAGTGATAGAGGAGACATTGTACTATAATGCACATTTTGCAATGTGTAGCTTCTTCCCAAACCCAAGAACAAAACACCCAATGGCAACTTGCAAGAACTTACATGCACATGATGCACGATGCATATACACAAGGAAACATGAAAACAAGAAGAATGTAGTGTGTGCACCCTTAAGCAAAAGAAAAACTAACTTTTAACTTCTCAATTTTGATATTGATTGTAAATTTGCACATTCTCACCTCCCAATTTTGAGTCCCAAACTAACAAACTAACAATGATCACCTCCAACACAAGCTCTTGGAAACAGTGTAACCCCCAAATTTCTTAATAAGTACTAAGGATTTTTTTCACCAAACTAATGGCCTCCACCATCAACTTGAGTCTTGAAGGTTCAAGCATAACTTCGTTTTCCAAATTGCACAATGCAAACAACAAACACCTCAAAAAAAATTATTGCACTTCTACAAATCTACCAATGTCCATAATGACCTAGCTACAAAGCTCCTAAACCCCCTACACAAAACAATTACAAAATGAAACGGAGCTATCATCACATTGGCAACAACTTGATGTGAGTAAGAGCAACGGAAGCGAAACCTCATGGGTGAGGAGACTTGGAATGGTGATGGTGACATGAGGGGTGGCACCACTATGTGGTTGTTTGAAACCCTAAGTTTTGGCAAAATTTTAAATAATAATAGTAAAATAATAAAAAGCTTACAGGTAGCAGGGTCAAATTTGAGGTAGCCAGTTGGTGATTTTTAGCCATAAAAAGAAAGGCTGTTCCACATAGACTGGAAAATTTCTACCAGCTCTTTACAAAATATAATCGGTACCATGAGCTTGTTATGCACCAGGGTGATTTTGGTGGTCAATTGGTCGGCCTGCACTCGTGATTCTGCCACCAGATTGGTTTGGTTCAATTTGTGCTGTTTAAAAAAGAATTGACGTTATGCGCAAGGTACTGTACTTTTACTGTATTGATCAATAAGACCTGATCACAACCAGTATTTTTTTCTGGAGCGAATTTTCACTTTATTTCGACACTATAATTTGGGAAATTTTGGAAAAATGTGTTTCACTAGTGTAATTTCGACCAATTTTTGCTATTCATGGAGCAAATTTAGCCCAAATTTGCACTTCACAAGTATTGAAAAAAAACACTGGTCACAACCTTAAATCAATATAACAATAAAAAAAAGACGCTTAGGGATCCACTCATGGATGGATGGATGGATGAAAGGATATATCTATACATATATCGATGGATAGATGGATGGATTGATTTTGGTCACCACAGCAGGCATGACCAGCAGACACAAAAGGGGGGCGGCTGGGGGGGGGTAAAAATGCAAAATGTTTAGGAAGCTGTGTCAACGAAGCATTACCAGTTGTAACAGGCAGGCGGAAATAGCCCATAATCTGGGCCCAAGAAATACGTCAGCCAACAGACGTCACAGTAGGTGAGTAGTGATATAGCCCGGCCCATCAACGGCCGATTATGTAGCCACCGACCATGAGAGCATTATGCACCCGCCAAAACTGCGTTGCAGGGATTGGAATGGGCTGCTGCCACGTAGCTAGTTGACGAATTCATACAAACAATACCCTCCTCACCAATGTGTAACAGCCAAGTTGAACATGGCTGTCCACCTCCCCCTCTTTATTAATTAATTGATTAATGAGTTATTATTTTCACCTTGGCTAAGCACTGACAGGGCCTAAGGTGTTCCTCCCTTTTCTTTTTTTCCCCCTCAAAAATTCCAAATGTCATCCAACTAGCCAAGCCGATCATAGTGTTGTTGTGTGGCACCCCAATCCGTTGTTGATGCACAACAGTTTTCGTCCACCTGCCAAAACAAAAAGGGGGGGGGGGCGGCGGGCGCTCACAAAGAAACATTCAGCGCACAAGAGTGGCAAAGACTGTTGTGAAAGTTAGGAAACATTGCCATTTGTTTCGAATGCAACCTTAAAAGGAGACTTACATTCGTACAATTTCATTTCAATTCGTCATCCTTTCATGCCAACATCCCACACAGATAAAAATGGCTTTCATCGACACCTCACATTGCATAACACTGGTCCCGGTGGCCTCCTCTGAAGGTGGGAGGAGGAGAACCTTGGTATGGCCAAACCTCGTGTTAAAAGCTTGAAGGTTACATAATATATATACTTGTACATTAACTCTGTTGCTCTCTTTTAACTATGCATAATTTAATTGCTCTTTGACCCTAAATTGTTGGTTTTTTTTTTTCATTAAAAAAAATTGCTGAATGAGTACATTTTACACTGCAACACATGCATTTCTCTACATTTTTTCCCCACTAAATAGCAGAAATTTTCCGCCCAAAAAAATCACTTCCTCCACCTTATTCTATTTGATTGTATATTAATATTTCAACCCTAGTCCTGAATTAATATTTCAGGGTTGGTTTTGAGTTCTGATGTGTCTCCTAGTGGCGCTAGGAGCTTGAGAAAATGAACACACAATTTCAAGCCTTCCAAAAACTGCCACAAGTTATGGAGCGATAGTAAATTTGATTTGTTCATACATGCCAGTTTGGTTGATTAGATCATCAAGAAGCAAATACACATTAAAAATAGGGAAAACAAGATAAACTATAGAAATTTGAAGTTTGGTCAAAACACCCCACCCAATGATTTTCTTTTTTTGATTCTTTAATTTAAAAAGTCAGATTTTTTATTTTTCATTTAAAAATAATTAAAAATAGAAAATTTGGACCCTATGAAAACATGGTAGGATAAATAATCAATATTATGTGGACAAAGATCTTAACCAATGGTTTCCACATATGCAAGATCAAAAGGCCAGGAAGAAACACATGGCATGATTTTGCATGTTGAAAACTTACAAGTGAACCTTCCAAACTTGTCAATATATATTTTTTGGGAGAATGGATAAGGCCATAGTCTTGCCACATCCCACATATGCATCCCTGCATAAACAAAGAAAAAAAATTAACATAAATACGAACTTGGCACACTTCCCAAGGCCCCATTCACATGGGCATCTTGATTCCATATTAACATCTGGCAAAACTTGTACTATGGTAAGCAAGAAGGGATTGCCTTTTTGTATAGGCACAAAGTTCCATACTATAAAATAATACATAGTTTTGTTGTGTTTCATTTGTATTGTGTCATATGGAAAGAATTAGTGCCTTGTTTCTATTGGAACAAGTTTCAATAAGATCCAGTAACCTTGCTTTTGGTTTATATAGTATGAGGAAAATGTCCCTTTGGTCAGATTCGAACAAGTTTCATCAATATCCACCATTGCATTTGGTTCATATAATGTCAACAATGGTTGCGTGGAAAATGGTCTCTTGGCTCTCTCTATTTGGATCAAGTTCCGATAAGATACACTTGCATTTAGAATTGTATAATGTCAATTGTAAATTGTTAATAATGGGCTCTACTATTGAATCAAGTTTATACAAGGTCTATTGTTGCTTTTGGTGTCTATTACATAGTGATGTTGATATATTGGGGAAATGGGCCTCTCTTGCTCTAGTCCAACAAGGTTCCACAATATCAAAGTGTGCTTAAATAGTAACTACTATAGAGTTAACATGGTTTGAACCCAGGATTGACCTTCTAGAAATGGACAATGACAATGAAATCATTCTTAAATTTGCTTATTACCCATGCCCTTCAAGGATTTTCCTGAGGATTGGCATTGAATAAGATGAACCCATTGAAGGAGAGATCTAATGGTTGGATTGTCATGCAACCTGGTTGAAACTTGTGACAAACATAAACTTTCTGTCTACTTGGTACAGAAGATTCCCAGTTGAACCCAAACAACAGCCACCAACCTGTTGACGCCCTTGACCTATCCATCGACTATACCAAATAACCTCACATCACCTTATTTACAGCCTAATATCAAAATAAAAATTTCAATTCATTTCCTGTAGAGTTGCGTGCAATAAGTGTTTTTCAATTTTTATTTTTATTTACAGTCACTTGTAATAATATTATGGTCCACTGAGAGCACTGTTATGAGTACATGATGATCATCAGAAGATATCACCATATAATGTGATCAAGCAAATGACATAATCTGCCACCCCAGACCTTAATGTACCATTTGTTTTTCTCTGGTGCTTTGCTCCTCCCTGGTGGCAGTAGCAACTGGTTGCACCAATCTCAAGACCGGGGATTTGTCAGCCATCAGAGCATTCCTTGTTCTCCTCTTTGGTGAGCACGTTGTAAGATAGCATCCACCAGCATTTTTAATTTCAAAATTTTGATATAGCCAAATTGGCAATCATTCACAAGAAGATATAGCCAGATTTGGCTATAGGCCAGATATTAAAGTTTTTAAAAAAAAGAGTCCTTTCATATTTTGGCTACCTGCTGGAACTTGTAGAATTCTAGCAATTAAATTTATTCTTTTTCCAAAACCTGGCAAATTAGGATTTTCTTAATACAAAAATCCTTTGAACTTGTTGAAGTCATATTTTTCAAGTTGCAAAAATGGAAAAAATCCACTTAAGAAAACGCTGGTACCCACCTTTGGTCTCCAATGAAGGTGTGGAATGTATACTTATTAAAATTTATATAAATGTAAAAAACTTAAAATTATGCTTGGAGAGTAAATTTAAAAATTCCAAAAACAGCCCGATCAGACCTTATAAACCTTTAAGGGTTAATGGAGAGCCAAAAGTGATGGTGGATAGAACCTTTGGAGTGTAAATTTGTTTTTCATGTAGGGAAGGTCTCAAGTCTTGAGCAGTGTTGGTTTTTTTTTGGGTTTAAATTTCACACCCTGCTGAATCAAAAGACAGCAAAAGTGACTCATACAAAGGCCTCTTTTGTTTTAGAAAATAGATGGCTCAAAGTTGTCACATTATGAGGGAAATTGTTTTTGGCCATATTTAGACAATAGGTTCTAGTATGTTGCCAAAATATAGTAGGATTTCTAAACCTGTCTACTTTCCTCTTTCACCTGTAGCCAAATTTGGCTAACTCCTGAAAGCAACACACACCACCTACCTCACAAAATTGAAAGAAAAGAAACATTTGTCTAGGACTGGTGAGGTCCTAAAGTGTATTGTGTACAGGCCCCTTAAGCTGCTGCTGTTGGCTGGAGATGCTCTTATTTGTAAATTGTTACACTGCATGAGTGCAGCATTAAATTTGAAGGAATGGAATCCATAGCATCACCAAAGATGATGTCATCTGCAGCACCCATACACAAACTGTAGACAAACCAAAAACACAGAAGAAAAGAAACACGAAACTCATGAAGCGAGTACTGACAAATTCCTGAAAGGACAGACCATAATCTAGGAAGCAGGAAAGAAAAGGATGAGATTGATTACTTTGGAGTTTAACTTTTGTGCGATATAGCCTAATGTGGGGGATGCTGCTGCATTGGGTAACTCTTGAAAGTTTCTGCATAAGCCAAATTACAAAGGAATTGGTCTCAGGACCAACAGATCCTCGCAATCTATCTGTGTGATGATGATGAGGAGGATCAGTTTCAGTTGTAACATTAGCTGCTTTTTTTCCTGAAGTTCTGGAGTGGCTACAAAGTTTCAATTTTCTGAACCAAATCTTTCACAAAGAGACATGTTTTCGCAATGCTTTTCTTGTTTTGTTTAGCAGCCATCACTTCAGCAGACCCCACGTGATAAGCCATTGGCACACCCCCAAGCTAAGCTCAGTGTGAGAGGCCCACTGACATGCCCTTTGGTGTGAGCTAACTCACTTGAGGTGGGCTCCATGCTTCAACCATGGTGGTGAGTGAAGCTTCAGCAAACATGGTGGGTTGGGGTTCAGCTCCCCAATCCATCTTATAAGGTTGGGTGAAGGGGTTTGGGACAGAACTTGGAGCAAGTCAGGCTTGTTCCAGAACCAACATAGTGCATGTGTTGGTTCTTAGGGCAACATATGGTTGTCCTAGGGTGGCACTTGGTGCTGCCCCAAATAAACCCTTTGGGGCAACTTGGAGTTGTCCAGGGTTGGCACTTGATGTTGCCCTATATTTCCTTCCATTTGAAACATACCTAAATGTTATCCCAGGAACAACACTTAGGGGTTGTTTTGGGACATTGCTTCGTGTTTTCCTAAGGAACATGGGAATGCCATCAACATGTCTTCAGAGTGGCTTTAAAAGAACTTAGGATAGTTCATAGTAGGTTAAGTTTAGTCTCGTCTTAATGAATCTAGGTAGTTAATAAATCAAGTTTAGGTAAGTTCAAAAGACTCAAATTCACCTTGAATGTCATGGGATGCACAAGTAGTTAAAAGCTAGGAACATGAGATAGTGTGAGGAGCTCGACAAGTGTGGGAGTGTGAGAAAACAAACCAAAGGGGTGCTATATAACTAATATCAAAGCAAACATTGTTGAACTTGTGGTTGTTGCATATCCAACCAACCTTAAGGTCATAATGTTAACCATTGATGAAGGGATGGAATGGGTTTAGAAGAAAGAATCTATGTGAACATTTTTTTAAAAAGTGAAAATGTAAAAATTAAATTTTGCAGGGCCAAAGTTAATGAAGCCAAATTGCCATCTTTTGATTCAAGTGACAACTCGAATTCAAGTAATATGAATAGACCAAGTATTAAGGCAAAAGTCTCACCCAAAAAATGTTCATTTCAAGAGAAGGGATGGAAAACCCTTAAAGTGGAAAGAATCCACAAAAGATTTTACAATCCACAAGGATGTGGAAAAGGCACTTGCTAGGATGGAGGAGGTGATGATGGAAGAGATGATGGTGGAAGAAATCAAATTGGAAGATGAGTTGTGACGCACTCCCAAGTCCCAAGTTAGACCCAAGATGGGCTTTGGTTTTTTAAAATAGCGAAATTGTGGGGACTTGAGGGCACATTCGTAACTCTCAACATTAAAAGGGGTAGAGGGGCGTGCTGAAGCTCCAGGGTGGGATTAGGAAGAAGGACAAGTTTTAGTTACTTATTTGAACTTGCATCAAACCAACCAACAAGTGGTTAGTTCACATTCCAAAACACCTTTGGTCCTAGGACAAGCCATGGGTAACCCTAGACTCATAAGACTCACCATGGCCCGAACTTAGGGGAAGCCACCACCTTCCCCCATATAGTATTCTCTGCGTTACTTCGCGGCACTTACATCCGAATGGTTTTTTGTCCCATGACTCCCAAAGAGGAGTCCTGAAATTGTCTCGGTTTGGACTCTTAAGACTTTGTGAGTTCATAACTCTTTGTTCAGACCTCTGATTGGGATGAAGTTTGAAGAAAACTTGTAGCTCTCCTTGAGAGCTTTCCAAAGGTGTGTCGCACTCCACCTGTACACACCGGGGTTGGGTCGATTCCAGAATTTTAGTGGTCAGGAGTCAAACTGCCGGTTTGACTTTCGACCTTTCTTTTCACCATAACTTTGCTACAGATGTCCAAATGGTTCATGCAAGGCCATTTTCGACATCTACATTTTGATAGCTTTCCAATGATATGAAAAACGCCTCAAGGCGAGGTGTTTTGACCCTTATAATTGAGCTCTAAAATTTCAAGAGTCCCGGAGGACTCCCAAGTCCCCATTTCGGGAGTGTGAGTGTCATTTTCACATTCTTCCAAAAGTGGGGTTGCGACAAGTTGGATATGATGGTTAAACAAAATGCAAGGGCCATTCTGAAGCCACTGCCTCTAATGCTAAGATTCCAATGTTGGTTGGAGATATGGCACATGTTTTGAAGATGTTGCAAACTATGTTACTACAATAAATTAAAACCAACAAGATGTTGGCTAAAACTTGGGTGGAGGTTTAAAAACCTAAATCCATAGAAAAATTAAAAAGGGATTCTTTCATAAAAGCCATCAAAACGTAATCCCCAAAGTTCTTCATTGGGAAGGATGTTTGCATAATTAAAGTAAAGCAATAAGTCATCCAAGTGAAGGCTTATTTTGAAACCCAAGCCATGGCAACTAACATGGTACAACTAGCATAGTCTTTGTTAAAAACCATAGTCTAAAGTGGTGGATGGCTCAAAAGGACTTAGAACCCTACTTCATGAGCACTGTGCTTTGGAATGAATTCAAATAAGTTGAACGAAAGGTTCATTTTTCATAATTAAATCTTCAAAGATGGGAAGAACTTTTTGAACTTGTGCCAAAGGAATTACTAAGGGCTTTGGTGCATTATGTGTAATTTTTTAGTGCCTTAAATTAAGCTTAATCCCCATGAAAAAAAATGCCCACAAGATGACATTTTTCCATCATTTGTAGCCATAGGCCCAAAAGGGCATCTTCCAAAAGAATGAAGTCTTCAAGACTTGCTAGAAATGATGAAAATGGTATAATGCATGGAGGATGACTTCTCTTTTCGCAAGATGGGTGAGAGCCAAAGTGAACACGAACCAAGATGAATAACAACTCCCAAATCAATGACAACTTCAAATGAGATAAAAAGAGGAAGTGAGAGAAGGGCCCCACACAAAAGTAAGGAACCCCAAAAAAAGAAACCTAAAAAGAACCTTAACATAACAAAATATTTCAATTGCAACCAAATGTTTCAATTATAACTAGTTAGGGCATTTTGCCAAAGATTAATTTATGAAAAAAATTGGGATTAAATTAAAATTCAACATTCACAAATCAATGGTCAAACATAAAAAAATCAATGAACTGTGAATTGGTATTGGTGAAACTATGTGGCAGCCAATTAGAAGGATTGGGGTGACCACTTAGGTTTAATGGAATTCTATTACAATTCAACCAAACATTCGACAATAGGGATAAGTCCTTTTGAATTAACATGAAAGGTTGAAACATGACAACCCATGGATTTAACCATATCAAAGGTGGGAAAAACCTATTGTGATGGAGGTAAAAATGTTGAAAAAATGGTCAAAATTCATGTAGAAAGAAAAATGTGGGCCAAAAAGCTTTTGGAAAAGCCATGGGTGAGTTATGAAAAGCAAACCAACAAATTTTGAAAACATATTGAGTTTGAGATTAATGACCTTGTATGGTTGAACATTTGTGCTTTTTAAATGCCCAAAACTCTAATAAATTTGTTCATATCGAAAGTATGTAAAGCCTTATAAAGTGTTCCACAAACCTCACCCATATGTTTACTTTTTGTTGTCGCCAACAACTTTTGTGTGAAACATCCAACCTTCCATGTCTTTAAGTTAAAACTATTTGATGAAGATAAAAGAAGAAAAGACTATCATTGGAGATTTGATCTCATTGAGCATAAGCTTGCAATGGAAGTTAAATTTACCCTAACAACAAGGCAAACTAAATGTTCAAGTCAAGTGGAAAGGTTGCCATTGAAAAGAAACATAATGAACAAAACCAACCCACTTGGACCAAATTTACCAAAAACAATGGAGAAGTTCAAGTTGGAAAGAAAACATGAACTATAGTGAAAGAAAATGCACAAGAGACACTAGGTGTTGCCCGGGATATCAACTTTAAAAAATGAAGGTGAAAACTTGAAAAAAAAACAAACTTTTGATGAAGTTAAAGGTGCACAAGTCCAAATTCATAGTTATCAAAAGATTTGGAACTCAAGTTGTACAAAAAAATATTCCATGGAGAAAGGAAATGGAAGGTTTAAGTGAGATGATAACATCCAATGAAAATGGATGTTAGGAGTTAAATTCTAAGGAAAACTCCTAAGGGCATGATTGGGGTAATGATGTGTGCAAATTAAATGATATGCCTTTAAACTAATATATAAGCATGTGAGAATGAAATTTCCAATGTATGACATCAAAAACCACATCCCTAATGATATATTAGGTTTGAATTATAAAAGCCCAATTCAACATTATTTGTTGGCTTGTTTATTGGCTTATTCCCAAGCATGGTGGTAGGGGTGGTTGAAATGAAACCAAGACATGAACTGAAGGAAGGAAAAAAACCTTTTAATGATAAAGGAAGGCCAAGTGTGGGAATGATGTTAGATGAAGCGTGAAGTTATCATAAGAGATGACACAACATGTACAAAAAATATGTAAACTTCTTTTAATGTGAAATCAAAATTACTCAATGTGAAAGGACCAAAGTTGAAAAATTATTAACCCAAAATGACTTGTGATAATGGGTGACAAGTGAAAGACTTGTCATGGCACATGCAAAATGTTTAAAATGTTTACAAAGACATAGACTTTCAAAAGGTAGGGGTGAGTGACATGCCTTGTTGTGTGAACTAACTCGCATAGGGTGGGCTTTGCATTAGGACCACCATGATGGGGCACCAAGGTGGAAAATGATGATTTGGCCAACATGGTAGGGTGGGGTTTGACTCCCCATTTTGCCTTATAAGATTTGATCTGAAGGATTCAAAATGAAGTTTGGAGCAAGTAGGGCTTGTTTTAAAACCAACATATGTGTTGGTTGTTGGGGCAACATGTGTTTGTCTTGGGGTGACACTTGGTGCTCCCCCCAAATAAACCCATTGGGCAATTTACTTTTGTAAAGTATGTGGTAAATAGGTTTTAACAAATAAAAAGTGGAATAATTTTTGTATGGAGATTTTAATAATACAATGATTTTATATCCTTACCTAGTATCAATATGTTTCATTGAATTAAATGTGTTGAAGATTCCTTGGATCACAAATTTATCATGTAATAAATAGAGATACTTTTACTTTTAAAATTCCTTTTTTCTTAATCTTTTGGAAATAGATTCTTAGAAATGTAATAGAGGCACCAAGGGTATTCTACCATTTCAATGTTATTTTATTGCATTTATATGCACAACACATGATAAAAATGGAAACACTAACTTTTTTTTATACTTTATCATGTTTATGCCTTAAGGTAGTTTGCTATAGGTTAAGTCCTAACCTTGTCTTAATAAATTTAGATAATAAACAAATGAAGTTTGGATAAGTCCATAAGATTTGAGTTAACCTTGAATCTCTAGGATGCATAACTAGTTAGGAGATAGGAATGCAAGGTAAGAAAAGGAGTTCAATGAACACAAGATTAAAAAAATGGAATAAAAAGGGCATTACAACCAACATGGCATTCCAATGGGTTCAAAAACCCTTTACCTTTTTTGAGGTCCTAGGTTTTAAATAAGGGTTAAACACACAATTCCTTTTGAGGATATATAATAACCAGAAGAACTATTCAGATTTCTCCTCCAAAATTGGCAATACAAATTTTTAAAATAGAAAGACAACTAGAGCATCTCATTTAAATTGGGAACTCGTCTCGAATCTTTCTACTCGGCAAAAAACTTTCCATTTTAGTCATTTGGAAAGGGAAAAATGGCAAACACTTGAACGTTCTTGGAAGAATTTATTATCGACTAATTTAACCCAAGTGAGAAGTATCTTATTTTTGTTAATGAAGGCATTATACCTCCATAATAAATTCCAACTTCAAGAAATTCATAAAGAAGTACCTCGATGGACTTTGAAACTGAGAAATGATAAATTCAACGTTATAGCTATCGGAGTTACTGATGTTCATAAAAGAAAAGTACAAAATTTGGGATATCTTATAAAAGAAAGAGATAAGAGAAGAAAAATTGTGAGACATTTTTTGCAACAATCAAATTTTTGTCAAAGACTAGTGAAAGGTTCCATGCGTGCTCGAAGACGTAAAATTCAAAGATGTTCATATTTACAAATAATGTTTATTTTTACATGAGGGTTAAAGAATTCACATAATTCAAAATGGAGCATTCTTATTGGTTGAATGCTCAAAGTTTGGCCCTTTGGTTTTACACTAAAGTTGTGGTCAAAATATTCAATAATGATATCATTGTCAAAATCTTGGGTTTTTTCTTGCAAAAAGAATGTTCATAAAATGAAGATCCAACTTCTTTCAATCAACACAATAATTGTACATATATATATATACACACCATCTTTGCCATTACGTGGGGAAGGGATGGGGGGAAGGTTTCCTTTCTTAAGGCTGGGCTTAAGTTGGTGCAAGAAAGTGCCTTGAGTGTGGTTAAGTTGGATCACATATTTTTTGGGCTTGGGGCATGATGTAAAGTGGGCATAAGCTTGTTAAATAAACAACTTTCTGGATTAGGTAACTGACTCAAGCACATAGGTGACTATGGATAGTTGAGGCACATGAAAGTTGAAACTAACCATGATAACCAACAGGCTTGAACTTGTTACCAAACATAAATCCATTGTATGGGAGAACCCTACGTATGGGTTATGGGACACACAAGAATGTGAGTCATGAGGTTCAGTCAACCAACCTCTTAGAACATATGAAATGATGAAGCCAACCTCTTATGATACATTTCATTCAACAAAAAATAGTTGTAATAGGTTGTAGTTGTTTTATGTCAATGTAATGTTTGCTTGTTGGATGAACCACCTTCTATTCTATCTCAGTCTTGAATGTTTAAAAGACCTCCTTTGTAATGGCTAGGATAGGAGGCAAATCAATAAATCATGTTAAATTTAGGTCTCAAGAAGGTCTCATTTTGTATGACTTTTGTTCCTTCCAACTTTGATAAGAATGATATTTTTGAGTCGTAACTTTTAAAGATTGGAAGATAAATCAAACTTTGAGATCCAAGCCATACTTATTTATCTATGATTATTTGTGACTACTTTTCACAAAATTGTTTAGTTAGTAGCATAATTAAAATATTATCCATACATTATGATGAATAATTAATTATATGATGAGGAATTGCATTACATTATAATTGCATTTAAAAACTAATCATTATACAATTTTATAAATAAATGAAGTAGACAATGACCAACTCAGTCTTTCTGGCCTGTAGCAAGCAAAGGAAAGTGAACAAAACTACTAGGATTTGATTTTGTTTGACAATTTTTGAATAATTCAATTCTAATGTTTAAAAGAAGTTCAATAATTTTTTACAATTTTTATATTGCTCGATGAATTTAAAAAAAACATCTGATTGATTTGAGTCAGAAATAAATAAATAAATCCTTTTTTTGACCTTTCCATTTGATTATGCAATGCCCTTCAATTTATAGTTTAATATTAAATAACTCTTTGAATTATAACTTAAATGTTTTTTTAATGAATAAAATTTAATGAATGATTTCATGAGAATGTTGATGAAGTGTTTGGTTGATGGATAGCAGAATCTTGGAAATTCCTTGCCATAAGAAATAAACCTCCTTTTATTTATGTTATGGCCCACAAGGTTCAACTATTTAATTGTAATCACCGAAAAGGTCTTCAAAAGTGCAGGCGGGTCTTTAAAAACCACCAATTTTGAGTATTTGGAAAAATCAAAATCAACGATCTCTTGATTCCAAGTATTTCAAAAAATTAAAAAAACCATCAAGTTTCACAAAAGACTCATTAATTTTCTAAGTCGTTATTTAATTTTTTCAAAAAATAAATAAAAACCACAACTATATAACAACATGATATTTTCATTTTTTTGGTTAAGGATGAATTTTTATTTATCAAAACCAAGTATTTGATTTTTTGATAATTGTGATTATTGAAACCCAAGAAGGGTTTAAGTGCAATTTTAAATATGTGTCCCCACTTTGGTCCTCAATTAAGGTCGTTTTGAATTATTTTCTGTGCTACGGACAAAACTGCAAGTCAAACAATCAAATGCAGCAAGTTTATTTGTTAAGGAGGTATGACAATACACATATAACTGGGCACTCCTATCTAATAGCATGATTCCACATTGTTGGTGACGGTCCCTACAATTGGTTTTATACCCCCAATACTACACTAATGGTTTTATGATGTTGTGGTCTTGACCGTTTTATCTCCAAATAAAATATTCTCTCACACTTTTTTTAAATAAAAAAAAGTTCTTTTAGGCTCAATAAAATTATTGACAACAACAAAATGTATTGCAAAAGAGAGAAAACTTGCCAAGGAAATAGGAATTAGGGTTTGACTTTTTGAAGAATGACATCAACATGAATAAGCCACAGCGGCCCATAAGGTGTGAAGTGTGAACAGGTAGGCACATAGGCACTTGGAGGCATTGTATTGGTGAAAAGAAAATCTTGTGTTGTTTGGTAGACGCTTCCAATGACTATTTTGTGTGTGTGTGTGTGTGAACACACCCAAAGCAGGAGGGATGCTATTTTAGAGAATATGACAGAAGTGACATTCCCTCAAAGGCTTGTCAACAAGCATGAGTGCATGAGACCAAGGCACATGTGGAGGAATCTTATTGGTCAAGCAAATATCTTGGGGGGCTTGGGAGAGGGGAGGGGTGGAGTGGGGTGGGGTGGGGTGGGAGCGGGTGGGGCCGGGAGATGTGTAGTAGATTTGGGCATTATGAAGTGTGAATGGACTACTCAAGGTTAGTTTGAGATCTTTCCCACAAAATGACAAGTGGTCATCCAAGGGCTAAACAACAAGCGGGTTATGTTATATTGGCGAGTAAAATAATAATGTCCAACACGTTGGAAAAAGGACATTCCAAAATCTAGTGGAAGCACAAAGAAGGGGAAAAGGGTGGTTGAAGAGATGGGGTGCACCAATCCATGCTTCCCAACGTAGCAAAAGCAACCCCTATCTTTGTTAGGGTAATCTACTCCTATCAATGCCGTACCAATAAAGAGCAAAGGACACCATTAGTTTATTGAGTAAAAGCAAATGAGCATATGACTGAATGGCATTTCATCCTATATGGCTATTGCCTCCATTTCATATATAGGTAGTCTTATTGTGCATAAAGAGCACAACAAGATTGCACAACCCTCTTTCAAGGGTTTCATCCAACGTAAGTTATCCACGTGGTGTGAGGCAAGAGTTGAGGCCAACAAAGGCTAACCCTTATTTAGTAGGAAGGTAGGTTAAAGTAACATCTAGCATGGCCTAGGCTAGTGGTGAGCTCATAAAACCATTTGCAACTTGCAAGGTAAGTTACTCACTACTCACCACGTATCAATGAAAGATCACTAACACACAATAAATTATTGAGTTTAAGAAACTGGGGACATTTGACTCATGCAATAGGCAAAGTGATTGACTTGACCTTCTACATTGCCTCCCCTAAAGCACCCGCCAAATGTTTCAATGTATGTGGAGGGCACAATATCAAGTAGAACCTATCCGCCACAAGCGACGTGGCATTTAAATGAATGAAACACCGTGTCTAGAGGGCATTTCACTTCTAGAGTGGGCAATTTCAATTTTCATAACGCCCGCCTCGTTTTTTATTAAATTAAAATTTTCCTGTGATACTTGGCAGGTATCCACCAATAAACAAAGGAAAATGAAACTTAGAAAATTTCTACCGATGCCTGACGGGGTGCAAATAAGGGCCCTCTTAGGCAGAGCCAAGCATGTGCCCGATTTCATTAAAGTCTGTCCCCAGGGCTTTTATGTGATGTAAAAACCTTAGCAATTTTTTAAAAATAAATCTTGTATTGGGTATCTGATGGATACCTACCAGGCATAACAGCAAAAAAACAACATCAGGTTTTTCAAAAAAGTGAAGTGCTTGTCTCCTAAGGCATTACATTTTTTGAAACACCCATCGACATATTACACTGTGTGAGGAGGCTACCTGCAAGAACCCTAAAGAAACCCACACAGATTTTCGCAGATGGGTAAGGCCTTACCTTAGGGTTGGGACATACCAATAGAAGGGGTTATAAGGTAGCTGAGTCTGGCCTCATTTTGGAAATCAGCCATGGTCTTTACTCATTGTAAACCTCAAGCTGAATATTATCGTATCATAAATTGAACCATATGAAGATCATAAGGCATAGAAGGGGGGACTGACACCTACTCCTTAAGAGTGGGAGGGATCTTATACCTAGTTTTTGGTATGAGATCGCTTCTTTTTTCTAGGAAGAATATTCATGATATAAGGTGCCCTCCAAATATACAATGAAATTTCTTCAAGAGCTTTAGGATGGTATTAGAGCATCTCCAACTGCCATCAGTATGCAACCCAGCAAAAATATTTCTCACATCCAAGTTCAATATTTTACTTCTTTTTTTCCAACCCCATGCATAAAACTCAAAATGAGAGTGGAAATAGGTAAGAGACTTCTAATAGCAAACCATCCAGACCAATCACTCTGATTGACAAATTAGAAAGAGTGAGCAGCGGTCAGATGCAACAAAAGTTTTTGGTTGCTCACATTAACAAGCAAACAATTTTTTTAAACGCTGGTTATATATAAAGAAAATA
>Ga0116228_10002372_pt1 | contig 16301 bp, 15 predicted proteins | sample S1TSphfallax_2_FD_89694 | JGI IMG/M metagenome (GOLD analysis project Ga0116228, IMG submission 89694) | Host-associated microbial communities from peat moss isolated from Minnesota, USA - S1T2_Fc - Sphagnum fallax MG | ecosystem: Host-associated > Plants > Peat moss > Unclassified | place...
CGAAGAGCTCGACACCTTCGCCCCGGCGTTCGCCGCCGAAGGCCTCGCGATTCCGTTACTCGTCGCGCCGACCACGCCGCCGGCGCGCGCCGAGCGCATCGCCGCGCAGAGCGACGGCTTCGTCTACATCGTCTCGCGCCTCGGCGTCACGAGCGCCGGCCGCGATCCCGACGTCGCGTGGATTCGCACGGCGATCGAGCGGCTGCGCCCCGCGACGGATCGGCCGCTCGCGGTCGGCTTCGGCATCTCGACGCCCGCGCACGTCGCCGCGATCGGCGCCATCGCCGACGGCGTGATCATCGGTAGCGCGTTCATCGACGCGATCGGCGGCCGCACCGGCGCCGATGCCGCGCGCGCCGCGGAAGCGTACGTCACGTCGTTGCGTAGCGCGTTGTAGACTGGGGCATCACTCGCGCGCGAGCGCCATGGCGGCTTCGGGTGTGAGGGCTGCACCTTCGGCGGTTAGGCGGGCGAGGCTGTCTGGTGCGAGGCGATCCTCCATGAGTTCCGTGAGCCGATTAAAGATCATCGCGGGCACTTTGTCGCGCGCGATCTCGACACGCGGGAAGCATGTAGCGGCATAACCGGCAAGCCGTGCCGAGCGCTCGAGGTCTCCCTGCAGGGCGCAGATATACGCGTGAAGCTCGATCGCCGGAGCGGCGTGCTCCTGTCCGTGACGCGCGCCGATCACCCAGGATTCGATCGCTGCGAGAGTTGCTGCTTGCAGATCTCCGCCAAGCGCGAGGGTCGATCCCAGGCCGAGGAGCCACAGACAGAGCAAATGTTCCTGGTTTTCGCTGCGGATCATCGCGATCGCTTCGCGCCAGAGATCGGCAGACTGCAGGTAGTGCTTGCGGGCAAATTCGACTTCGGCCAGATTGGAAATGCTCAGAGCTTCATTACGACGAGAACCCAGCGATCGGAAGTGATCGCGTATTCCCGCCAAACTCCGTGCGGCCGCATCGAGGTCGCCCGTGCTCATACTCAGCAGCGCACGTACCCGCATCAAGTCTGTCGCGAGAATCGGCGACACGCCGGCGATCGCCTCGGCTTCCGTAAGCGCGGCCTCGGCGGCTGCAACGTCGCCGTTGAACATCCGTATGATCACATACGATTTGAGTGCCGCCGCAAGGACGGGTCCATTCCCGGCTTCCCGCGCTGAACGAACGGCTTCGTTGGCCGCCATTGCGGCTTGCGGGACTCGCCCGTAATTGGAGCGCAACTCGCTTAGAGTGGTGCCAAGTTGTGCGAACAGCAATGATGCTGAAGAAGGCAGTGCCGAGATGAACGCCTCGAGATACGCGATCCCGCGCTCGCCGAGCCCGCCGGCCGTCCACGTTGGGCCGACCGCGACCAACAACTCCGCGCCGTCAGTCAGTTCGCCGCGAACCAGTGCACCATCAAGTGCGAAACGAATGTCATCCTGCTCGGTGTGAAACGCCTTAACGCGGTTCGCACGGAATTCATCCGCGTCGCGTTTGACCTGCCCGAACCAGTCGCGGAAGTAGCGCAGATGCCGGCCCGCGATCCGATCGCGTTCGCCGGATTCCGCCAGCTTCTCCGCCGCATACGCGCGCGTCGATTCGAGCAGGGAGTAGCGGATCGCGCTGCCCTGCGGTTCCGCCATCACGAGCGACTTCTCCGCGAGCGACGCGACCAAATCGAACACCTCGAACTCATCGAGGTCATCGCCGCCGCCGACCGCCACCGCGGCTTCGAGCATGAACCCGTTGACGAAGATGCCCAGCCGCCGGAAGAGCATCTGCTCGCGCTCGTCGAGCAGATCGTAACTCCAGTCGATGAGCGCGCGCAGCGTCTGCTGACGCGGGAGTCGATCGCGGCCGCCGCCGGTGAGCACGCGAAAGCGCTCGTCGAGCCGATCGCGCAGTTGCTGCGGGCTCAACATCTTCACGCGTGCCGCGGCCAGTTCGATCGCGAGCGCGATGCCGTCGAGCCGCCGGCAGATATCGGCGACGATCGGCGCGTCGCTGTCGGTCAGTTGGAAGCGATTGTTGGCCGCCTGCGCACGTTCGACGAACAGCGCGACCGCCGCGAACTGCTGCGCCTCATCGGCGGTTAGTGCGCCGATCGCGGCAATTCCCTCGGCCGGCGCGTGCGGCGCTGAGAGCGACGGCAGCCGGTATGTCGCTTCGCCGCTGATTCCCAGCCCTTGCCGAGACGATGCCAAGATCGTGATCTGCGGGCACGTCGTGATGAGCGCCGAGACGACGCGCGCCGCCGCCTCGACCAGATGCTCGCAGTTGTCGAAGACGAGCAGCATGCGTTTCGATTTGAGCGCCGCGGAAAGTCGCGCGATGGGATCACCGTCGGCGAGGGTGACGCCAACGGCCTGCGCGATGGTAGCCGGCACCTGTTCGCCACTCGAGAGCGGCGCGAGCTCGACGAACCACACGCCGTCGCCGTTGCCGTCGACCAAGTTCGCGGCGACTTGGAGTGAGGTGCGCGTCTTGCCGACGCCACCCGAACCGACCAGCGTGACGAGGCGGTGCTGCTCGAGCAGCGCCGTGATTTCGGCGATCTCCGTCTCGCGCCCGACGAACGACGTTACTTGCAGCGGCAAATTGTTTGCCAGGGTATCGAGCGAGCGCAACGGCGGAAACTCCACCGCGAGATCGGGCGCCAGAAGCTGGTAGACGTATTCGGGACGCGCGAGATCCTTGAGCCGGTGCTCGCCCAGATCGCGCAAACTGGCCTGCGCCGGCAGCGAGCCTTGGACGAGGTCGCTCGTGACGCCGGAGAGCAGCACCTGGCCGCCGTGCGCGATCGCGAGCAGTCGCGCCACGCGATTTACCGCCGGTCCGAAGTAGTCGCCGTCGCGCTCGTCAGCCGTGCCCGTATGGATCGCCATTCGCACGCGGATGCCATCGACCGCCGCAAAGTCTTCGGCGCCGAGCGCGCGCTGCGCATCGAGCATCGCGGCGACCGCATCTTCGGGCGACGCGAACGCCGCGCAGAACGCATCGCCGATCGTCTTGAAGACGTGGCCCGCGTGCGCCGCGATCGTCGCGCGCATGATTGCATCGTGGCGTTTCACCGCGTCTTGCATCGCCGGGCGGTCGCGATCCCAGCGTACCGTGCTGCCCTCGATGTCGGTGAACACAAACGTGACCGTCCCGCTCGGAATGGTTGTCACGCCCGGCCCGTTCGCGTCGGCGCTGGGCATCACTTGCGGGGACAAGCGGACGGGGATCACACGGCATGGAGGATTCATCCGTACGGCCGCGGAGTCGGAGCGATGCCGATCTCGATTCGCTTTGCTCGCTAACGTCGTGCCGTCTGCGGGTTGGGATGAGTCTGCGTCGGCGTGGCTCGATGAGATGGGCGACGACGGCGATTTCGGTCGTCGCTTCGTGCTGGATGCGCCGATGCTCGCTCGCGTGCGGGGGCGTGGATTTCGCACCGCGCTCGACGTGGGATGCGGTGAAGGCCGCTTCTGCCGGATGATGCAGGCCGCCGGCATCGCGACGGTGGGCATCGATCCAACGCTCGAGTTGCTCGAGACGGCACGGCGCCGCGATCCGGCCGGCGACTATCGCCGCGCAAGCGCCGAGACCCTCGACGTGCCGGCCGAATCGTTCGACCTCGTCGTCAGCTATCTGACGCTGATCGACATTCCCGATCTCGCGCCGGCCATCGCGACCATGGTGAACGCGCTGCGGCCCGGCGGAACGCTGCTCATCGCGAACCTGACGAGTTTCAACACCGCGGGCGCGGCCGACGGGCCGATGCACGCGTACCTCGAGGAACGCGGCGAGTGGGTGAGTTGGCGCGGCATCCGCATTCGCAATTGGCATCGCCCGTTGCGAACGTACATGCAGCACTTCCTCGCGCACGGCTTGACGCTGCGCTACTTCGACGAGCCGGCGCCGTCGGGCGGCGATCCGGTGAAGGCCGCACGCTATCGCGATGTCCCGTGGTTTCTGATCATGGAGTGGTCCAAGCCGGCATAACAGGGAGGATTCGGCGGTGCGGCCGTGGATTGCGAGGAATAATTCTCCATCGGTCTGTTCTGGAGGCACCGGATGCGATTTTCTCGTTTCCTCGGAGCGCTTGCGTGCGTGGCGTTGGCGTCCTCGGTTCCCGTCGTCGCGCGGGCGGACGATACGACGATCACGTTCGGCGCGGCGCTGGCCGCAACGGGTGCGACCGCGCGCGAGGGCGAGCTGACCAAGGAAGGCTACGAGTTCTGGAAAGACTACGTCAACGCGCATGGCGGACTCAAGGTCGGCGGTAAAACGTATAAGGTCAACATCCTCTACGCCGACGACGAGTCGAACCCGCAGACGTCGGCGCGCCTGGTCGAAAAGTTCGTCTCCGAAGACCATGTGAATTTCATTCTCGGACCGTACGGCTCGGGCAATTCGGCGACGGCCGCGGCTGTGGTCGAACGCCTCAAGGTTCCGATGGTCGAGGGCAACGGTTCGGCCGAGAAGATTTTCAGCCAGGGCTTCCAGTACACGTTCGCCGTGCTCTCGCCCGCGAAACGCTATCTCGAAGGCATCCTCGAGATGGCGCTCACGCAGAAGCCGCGTCCGCAGACCGTCGCGATCGCGACCGCCAACGACGCGTTCTCGGTGGAGGTCGGTCAGGGCGCGGCCGACTACGCGACCGCGCATCACATGACGGTCGTCTACGACAACAAGTATCCGGCCGACACGACCGACCTCTCCGCGATCGTCACCGGCATCAAGGCCGTCAACCCCGACATCATTCTCAACGGTGGCCATCTGGACGAGGCGCTGCTGCTCGAGCGCACGCTCAAGGAACAGAACGTCAACGCGAAAGCCGTCGGCTACTCGGTCGGCCCCGACACCCCCGACTTCCGCAAGACGCTCGGCAAGGATGCGAATGACGTCTTCGGCGGCACGCAGTGGTCGGTGACCGCGAAGTACAAGGGCGCGCCCGGCTTCATCAGCGATTCGAAAACCTACGCGGCCGAATTTCAGAAGAAGTACGGCCACGTGCCCGACTACCACAACGCGGAGTCGACCGCGACGTGCCTCGCGTTCCAGTACGCGATCGAGAAGGCCGGCTCGCTCGATCCGAAGGCCGTGCGCGACGCGCTCGCAGCGCTCGACGTCGTCACGTTCTACGGACTCCTGAAGTTCGACAGCCGCGGCATCAACGTGTACAAGCCGATGGCCGTCAACCAGATCCAGAACGGCGAACTGATGACCGTGTGGCCGACGGGCGTGCAGAACGCGCAGCCGATCTATCCCACGCCGCCGTGGAATAAGCGTTAAGCACGCATGCTCGGTTTAACGGCGCTCCGCCCCGGGCTCCGCGCCCCCCACGCCTTTGGCGTGGGGCCCCCATGTCGCACGCGCGCTCACCGTTACGTCGACGCCACGCTTCCCCGGGGGCGCGCGAAATAACGCATGGATCTCTTGCTGCAAGATCTCGTCAACGGCGTGCTCGCGGGCGGGATCTTCGCCGTCGTCGCGCTCGGCTTCAGCCTCGTATGGGGCATCATGAACATCATCAACCTCGCGCACGGGGCGTTCGTGATGCTCGGCGCGTACACGGCGTTCGTGCTGTTCTCGGCCTGGAACGTCGACCCGTTCGTGAGCGTGCCCATCGCGTTCGTGGTGTTGTTCGCTCTCGGCTACGCCCTGCAGCGCTTCGTGTTGAACGTCGTCGTGCGTGCGCCGATCCTCACCACGTTCTTGCTCACGTTTGGGCTCGCGCTGCTCATCGTCAACATCGTGCTGCTCGTCTTCCACGGCGACATCAAGGGCATCACGACCTCGTACAGCGGCGCGAACTTCTCGCTCGGTCCCGTGACGGTCGCCTGGACGAAGCTGCTCACGCTCGGCGCGGCGCTGCTCATCACCGCGCTCATGCAGCTCTTCCTCAGCGTGACGAAGACCGGCCGCGCGATTCGCGCGACCGCGATGGACATCGGTGCGGCGCAGCTCTCGGGCGTGCGCGTCGCGCACCTCTACGCGATCGTGTTCGGCCTCGGCGCGGGGCTCGCCGGCGCCGCCGGGGCGCTGATCAGCCTCTCGTATAGCATCCAACCCTCGATGGGCGATCCGTTCGTGATCTCGGCGTTCGTGGTGTGCGTGCTCGGCGGTCTCGGCAGCGTGTCGGGGGCGCTCGTCGGCGGCCTCGTGTACGGCGTGGTGGAAGCGTTCGGCTCGCAGTATGTCGGTACCGGCGTGCAAGACGCGGTCGCGCTCGTCGTGCTGCTGATCGTGCTGATCGTGCGGCCGACCGGCATCATGGGCCGCGCCGCCGCCTAGTGCACGAGTGAAGGCCGGTCTCGGCGGCATCACCGGCAATCCGGTCGCGCTCGGCATCGCGCTCGCGATCCTCGCGCTGCTGGCGTTCGTTCCGCTGCTGCACAATGGCTACGAGGAGAACCTCTTCCGCGGCGTGCTGATGTTCGCCACGCTGAGCCTCGGCTGGAACATCATCGGCGGCTACACCGGCTACGTGAGCTTCGGCAACGTCGTGTTCTTCGGCCTCGGCGCCTACACGACGGCGGTGATGTGGCAGCACGCGCAGGTGCAGAACGTCGCGATCGACGTCGTCGTCGCGATCGTCGTGGCGGTGCTGTTCGCGGTCGTTCTCGGCTTCCCGATCCTGCGGCTGAAGGGGCACTACTTTGGCATCGCCACGCTCGGCATCGCGCTTGCGACCGAGGAGATCATCGAGAACATCGATTGGCTCGGCGGCGGCAGCGGCTTCACCATCCGTCAGGTCGACGCGTTCTGGACCTACTACGTCGCGATGTGGTGCGTTTGCGTCGCAAGCGTGCTCGCGACGTATCTAATCGCGCGCTCGAAGCTCGGCTACGCGCTCGTCGCGATTCGCGAGAACGAAGAAGCGGCCGCCGTGCTCGGCGTCGATGCGACGAAGTACAAGATCATCGCCTGGGCGATCAGCGGCGCGATGGCCGCCGCGGCCGGCGCGGTGTACGCCGGCGCCAACGGCTTCATCGACGGACCGAGCGCGTTCGCGATCGACAACAACGTATTCCCGATCGTGATGACGATCCTCGGCGGCGTCGGCACGGTGGCGGGCCCGGTGTTCGGCGCGTTGATCCTCACCGCGATCAACGAAACGCTGTGGAGTCACTTCCCGCAGATCCACACGCTCTTCTTCGGCGCGGTGATCGTGCTCGTCGTGCTGTTCCTGCCGCGCGGCGTACTCTGGCTCTTCGGCGTTCGCAACGGCTGGCGCAGCATCGTCGGCTCGTTCGGGCAGTATCGCGTATGAGCGCCGATGCGTACCTGCGCGTCGAGGATGTCGGCATGCGCTTCGGCGGACTCGCCGCGCTCGACGGTGTGTCGTTCGCGGTCGAGCACGGCGCGGTGGTCGGCCTGATCGGGCCGAACGGCAGCGGCAAGACGACGCTGATGAACGTGATCTCCGGCGTCTACAAGCCGACCGGCGGCTGCGTGACCTTCGGCGGCCAGCGCATCGCCGACGTGCCGACGCATCGCGTCTGCCAACTCGGCATCGCGCGGACGTTCCAGGTGGTGAAGCCGTTCGCGAACTTGAGCGTGCGCGAGAACGTCGCGGTCGGCGCGATGTACGGGCGCGAGGGCGCGACGCGCTCGACCCACCGCGCGTTCGAGCACGCGCAAGAATTGCTCGAGGTCGTCGGGCTCGCGCGCGTCGCCGACCGTCCGGCGAGCGATCTCACCATCCCCGATCGCAAGCGGCTCGAGGTCGCGAAGGCGCTCGCGCTCGATCCCGAGGTGCTGCTGCTCGACGAGGTGATGGCCGGCCTCAACGCGGTAGAAGTCGACGAAGCGCTCGCGCTCTTGCGCGCGGTGAACGAACGCGGTGTTACGCTGATCGTGGTCGAGCACCTGATGAAGGCGATCGTCTCGATCTCGACCACGATCGTGGTGCTCGCCGAAGGAAAGAAGATTGCCGAGGGCGCGCCCGCCGACGTGCTCGCATCGCCGCGCGTGATCGAAGCGTATCTCGGTTCGCGCTACGTGAAGCGTCAAGCCGCGAAGAACGCCGAGGCCGCGCCGTGATCGCCGCGGGCGAGGGGCTCCGCATCGAGTCGCTCTCGGCCGGCTACGGCGACACGCAGGTACTGTGGGACGTGTCGCTCGAGGTCGCGCCGGGCGAGATCGTCGCAATCATCGGCTCGAACGGCGCGGGGAAGTCGACGTTGCTCGGCGCGATCAGCGGCCTCGTGAAGACGTGGGGCGGCAGCGCATCGTTCGGCGCGCGCGCGCTCACCGGATTGCCGCCGGATCGCATCGTCTCGGCGGGCGCCGTGCCGGTGCCGCAAGGGCGCCGGCTCTTCGGCGCGCTCAGCGTCGAAGACAACCTGCTGATGGGCGCGTACCTGCGCCGCGATCGCGAGGTGAAGGACGATCTCGAACGCGTGCTCACCATGCTGCCGCGCTTGCGCGAACGCTATCGTTTCCTCGCCGGCCGGCTCTCGGGCGGCGAACAGCAGCAGGTCGCGATCGGCCGCGCGCTGATGGCGCGTCCGAAGGTGTTGCTGATCGACGAGATGTCGCTCGGCCTCGCACCGGTGCTGGTCGACGCGTTGCTCGAGATCCTCGCGCAGATCAACGCGAGCGGCCTCGGTATCGTGATCGTGGAGCAAGACGTGCAGACCGCGCTCGAGACCGCCTCGCGCGCTTACGTGCTGGAAACGGGACGCATCACGCTGAGCGGACCGTCGGCGGCGCTGCTCGACGACCCGCAGGTGCAGAAGGCCTACCTCGGCGTGTGAGCGGCGAGCGCGTCGTCTAAGCGCCTGTGAGTAGCATCGTTCTGATCACCGGCGGTACCGGTGGCATTGGGTCGGACGTCGCGCGGCGCGTCGTCGCCGGCGGCGGTCGCGTGGCCCTGATCGCGCGCGACGCCGAGCGTCTCGACGCTCTTCGCGCCGAACTCGGTGCGGCGGCGTTCGCCGTTCCGTGCGACGTGCTCGACTACGACGCGTTCGGTGACGTCGTGAAGCGCGTCGAGAGTGAGGTCGGCGAAATCGACGGCGTGGTGAACGCGGTCGGCAGCATCGCGTTGCGACCACTGCACGCGACCTCGCTCGCCGATTGGCGCGCCACCTACGAGATCAACGCGACGAGCGCGTTCATCGTGCTGCGCCACCTCATGCCGTTGATGATGCGCCGCAAGCGCGGCAGCGTCGTGCTGTTCTCGACCGTCGCGACGTCGATGGGGCTCACCAACCACGAATCGATCGCGGCGGCGAAGTCGGCGGTCGAGGGACTCGTGCGCACGGCCGCGATCAGCTACGCGCGCTACGGCCTGCGCATCAACGCGGTCGCGCCGGCGCTCACGCGCACCACGATGGCGAAATCGCTCTGGCAGAACGAGAAGATGCTCGACGCCTCGATCGCGATGCACCCGCTCGGGCGCATCGGCGAACCCGCCGACGTCGCCGCGGCCGTGATGTACTTCTTGAGCGACGAGGCCGGCTTCACGACCGGCCAGATCCTCGGCGTCGACGGCGGCCTGAGTGTCGGGCAGCCGCCGCCGAAGATGTCGGTCTAGACCATCCCTAGTTCGACGTCCCGATCGTCGCGGTCGGCGGGAGCGCCGGTGCGGGCGCGGGCGCGTCGGTGATGCCGTCGAGCATGCGGTTGTAGGTGCGCAGCGCCGCGCCCTCGACGTCCTCGAGCGATCCTTCGACCTTGGCGGCGCGCAGCACCGCGACGGTCAGCGCGACCGCGAGTTCGCGCTCCTTCGGCCCGCGCGGCGAACCGTCGTGTTTGGGCTTGTGGCCGTTCGGCCCGTGATGGTGTTCGTGTTTGCCTGGCATGAGCGTGCTCATACCCAAACGATGAGCGCGATGAGCAGCCCCGCGATCATGAGCGCGCCGAAGAGCGCGTGGAAGCGCGCCGTCTTCACCACGATGAGCGGGTCGACGTCGGGCATCCGGATCGCATCGACCGCGCGGCCGAGCTTCACGGCTGCCGGTACGGCCAGTAGCACGAGCAACGTCCACAGCGGCAGCAGGCCGAGGGCGGCGAGCGCGATCGTGAGGGCGAACGCCGCGACGACGTAGATGCGGTGGAGCAGCTTCGCGCGCGACTCACCGAGCGCGATCGCCACCGTGGTGATGCCGGCGGCGCGGTCGGCCGGGAGATCGCGCAGGTTGTTGATGTGCAGGATATCGACCACGAGCATGCCGATCGGCAGCGCGTCGACGAGCGGCAGCCACGCGAGCGTCTTCGCTTGAACGTAGAACGCGCCGAAGATCATCAACACGGCGAACGAGAGCATCACTTGGATGTCGCCGATGCCGCGGTTCTTCAGCGAGAACGGCGGTGCGGTGTAGAAGTACGCCGAGAGCGCGCCGAACACGATCAGCGCGACCAGCGGCCACTTCGCATCGCCCGCGCGCAGCGCGAGCACGACGCCGCACAGCGCGGCGGCGGCAAAGGCGCCCGCCGCTTCGATCGAGACGTGCACCGGATCCATCAGCTTGCGCACGAGGACGTTGACCGCGCCGAAGTTATTCGGCTGGTCGACGCCGGAGCGATGGTCGAAGAAGTCGTTGACCAGGTTCGATGCCGCGTGGATCGCGACGCAGCCGACGATCGTGAGCGCGAGTCCGAGCGCATCGAAGTGGAAGCGCGGCACGCCGAAGCGCCCACGCATCGCGAGCGCGAGCAATCCGCCGAACACGGCCGGCACGATCGACGCGGTGAACGAGAAGGGCCGCAGCGCCAGCAGCCACACGCGTGGTGCCGGAATCGAGAGGCTCACGCCTTGGGCACCGTCGGCAAACCGTCGTGGCTCCACTCCATCCACGAGCCGTCGTACACCGCGACGTTGCCGAAGCCGGCCTCGAGCAGCGCGAGATACGCGCCCGAGGCGCCGACGCCGCTGCCGCACGAAACGATCGTGCGCTTCGATTTGTCGATGCCCGCCTGCGCGACCAACTCGTCGAGCCGTTCGCGTCGCGCGATGCGCCCGCCGTTGGCATCTTCGAGCAAGTCGCTCGCCGAGAGACGGATACTGTTGGGAATGTCGGCGTCGCGCAGCGCGTACGTGCCGTCGCGCTGCGTCTCGAGCAATTGCGCGCCGCTGCGGCCGTTCGCGATTGCGATCACGTCGTCGCGCGTCGCGCGGAGCGCCGGCCGTTCGCGCGCCGTAAACGTGGCGCGCGGAAACACGCGCACGTCGGTGGTGACCGGCTTGTCGGCCGCGACCCAGGCGGCCAGACCGCCGGCGAGGATCGCCACGTCGTCGTGCCCGTAGTAGCGCATCATCCACACCATGCGCGCCGCGTAGGGCACGTTGCCTTCATCGTATGCGATGACGAGCGTGCCGTCGCCGATGCCGTTCGCGCCCATCACGGCGGCGAAGCGTTCGGGCGGGGCGACGCGCGCGGCATACGGCGTCGCGAGATCGTGCAGATCCTCGGCGTAATCGAGGTGGATCGCGCCGGGAATGTGGCCGGCGGCGTACTGGTCGCGACCTTCGGGCGTATCGACCGCGACGCCGTGCGGTTTGCTGCGCGTGTCGACGATGCGCACGCGCGGATCGTCTAGGCGCGCTGCGAGCCAGGCGACGTCGACAAAGAGTTCGCGCACGATCAGACCGCCACCGCGACGCCGCCGAGCGCGAAGCGGCGTGCCGCGTCGTCGGCGATGTACGTGCCGATCGCGAGCGACGACGTCGCCGCGGGCGAGGGCGCATTGCGCACGTGCACGATGCCGTCGTCGCCGTCGAAGACGAAGTCGTCGACGAGTGAACCGTCGGCCGACATCGCTTGCGCGCGCACGCCCGAAGGGCCGGCCAAACAATCCTCGGGCACGAGCGAGGGCACGTAGCGCTGCAACGCCTTCACGTAGGCGCTGCGCACGAGGTCACGATACATCTCTCCGGCTCCCATGCGCCAGTACTTCGTTGCCAGCTTGAAAAAGCCGGGGTACGTCACGGCGTCCCAGAGTTCGGCGGGGTTGACGTCCCAGAAGCGGTACCCTTCGCGCGCGAAAGCGAGCACGGCGTTCGGGCCGAGCCAGATCGAGCCGTCCATGCGCGGCGTGAAGTGGACGCCGAGGAACGGAAACTGCGGATCCGGCACCGGGTAGACGTTGCCGCGCACGAGCGACGACTTTTCCGGCCGCAGGATGAGGTAGTCGCCGCGGAACGGGACGATCTTCGGATCGCTCGCGCCGCCGGTCATCTGCGCGAGCCGATCGGCATAGAGTCCGCCGCAGGTGATCACGCCCTTCGCTTCGATCGTGCCGCGGTTCGTCTGGATGCGCGTCGTGCCGGCCGCGCGCGTGACGCCGACGACCTCGTGTCCGAGGTACATGTCGGCGCCGGCCTCGCGCACGTCGTTCGCATAGTGTTCGGCGACGAGACCCCAGTCGACGATGCCGGTGACGGGCGAGAAGATCGCGCGGATGCCGCGCACGGCCGGTTCGCGCGCTTCGATCTGCTTCGCGTCGAGCAGCTGCAGACCGTCGATCCCGTTCCGGCGACCGCGCGCGTAGAGATCGTCGAGGCGTCCGAGTTCGGCTTCGTCGGTGGCCACGATCAGCTTCCCGACCTGCTTGTACGCGATGCCCTTCGCCTCGCAGTAGGCCCAGGCGAGGTTGCGTCCCTCGACGCACAATTTCGCCTTGAGCGAGCCCGGCGTGTAGTAGATGCCGGAGTGGATCACGCCGCTGTTGCGGCCGGTCTGATGACGGTGGTAGCCGGTTTCCTTTTCGACGTTGGCCAGCTTCAGTCGCGGGTAGCGGCGCACCAGCTCGCGTGCGGCGGCGAGCCCGACGATGCCGCCGCCGACGACCGCGATGTCATAGACCATAACGTGTATTCTCTCAGACAATCGGCCCGGGGGCTAGCAGGGGACGAACCGAATCGTTCGGCATGGCCTCCGCTGCAGCGTCCATCGCGCCCTTTCGCAACGAGCCGATCCGGTCGTTCGCTACGCTCGAGGAACGGGCGGGCATGAACGAGGCCCTGGGGCGCGTGCGCCGCACCTTCGGCTCGACCTATCCGCTGGTCATCGGCGGGGAACGGATCTCGGGCGCCGGCACCATTCCCTCGGTGAACCCGGCGCATCCGGGCGAGGTGATCGGCGACGTCGTCGCCGGCTCGCGCGAGGACGTCGACGAGGCGCTGGACGCGGCGACCGCGGCCTTCGCCGGCTGGTCGCGCACGCCGGTCGCGGATCGTGCCGATCTGCTCTTCCGAGCGGCCGCGGCGGTGCGCGAACACAAGGACTGGTACAACGCGCTGATGGTCTTCGAGGTCGGCAAGACCTGGATCGAGGCCGAAGCCGATACCGCCGAGGCGATCGACTTCCTCGAGTACTACGCGCGCGAGGCGCTGCGCCTCGCCGCGGTTCCGCCGCTCGTGCCCTCGCCGCTGCCCGAGGACAACGTGCTGCGGTATCTGCCGTTGGGCGTCGGCGCGGTGATCCCGCCGTGGAACTTCGCCCTCGCGATCATGGCCGGCATGACGGCGGCGGCGATCGTCACCGGCAACACGGTCGTGCTCAAGCCCTCGCCGGATGCCGCGGTCGTCGCCGCGCACTTCGTCGACCTGCTCCACGAGCTCGGCCTCCCGCCGGGCGTGGTGAACTATCTCCCCGGCGACGCGCTGACGGTGGGCGAGCGGCTGGTGGCCGATGCGCGAACGCGATTCATCTCGTTCACCGGTTCGAAGGCGGTCGGCCTGCGCATCAACGAGGTTGCCGCGAAGACCGCCCCGGGCCAGCGCTGGATCAAGCGCGTCGTCGCCGAGATGGGCGGCAAGGACGCGATCGTGGTCGCGGCCGACGCCGACTTCGATGCGGCGGTGGACGGCGTCGTCGCCTCGGCGTTCGGCTTCAGCGGGCAGAAGTGCTCGGCGTGTTCGCGCGCCATCGTCGATACGGCGATCTACGACCGGTTCGTCGCGGCACTCGTCGAGCGAACCGCCCGCCTGCGCGTGGGCGACCCGGCGGACCCGGCGGTCGACGTCGGGCCGGTCGTCAACGCCAAGGCGCACGAGAAGATCCTGGAGTACCTCGAGGTCGCGCGCGACGAGGGGCGGATCGTGGCCGGCGGGGCGGCGCCCGCGCTCGAGGGCTACTTCGTCGAGCCGACGATCGTGGCCGACGTGGCTCCCCGCGCGCGGATCGCCCAGGAAGAGATCTTCGGGCCGGTGTTGGCCGTGATCCGGGCCGGCGGCTTCGATGAGGCGCTGGCGATCGCCAACGACACCGAGTTCGGACTCACCGGGGCCGTCTACACCGCCGACCCCGCCCGCATCGCCCAGGCCGAGGACGAGTTCTTCGTGGGCAACCTCTACATCAACCGGAAGTGCACCGGCGCGCTGGTCGGCGTTCATCCCTTCGGCGGCTTCAACATGAGCGGCACCGATTCGAAGGCCGGCGGCCCCGACTATCTGCCGCTCTTCATGCAGGCGAAGGCGATTGCGGTGCGCCGGCCGGTGACGTAGGCGCGGCCCCGGGCGGAACGACGGGGTAGATCGGCGCGACCTCGACGACGAGGTCGAGCCGCCGGTGGATGCGCGCCTGGGCGAAGGCCTGCAGCGCGCGCACCTGGCCCGGGGTGATCGTGCTCGACGCGCGCACCAGCAGCGTCACCCGGATCGGCGCGCGCACCCAGTCGATCGTGGTGGCGGCCAGGCTGACGCGCCGGAACGTCTGCGTGTCGGTGAGCAGCGCCGCGCGCAGGCTCGCCTCGAGTTGCTGCTGTTCGACCAGCCGCGACGTGGCGTAGCCGAGCGGGATCGCAATCGGGACGAGCGCCGCGAGCGCGGTGATCAGGCCGCGGTGGGCGCCCGGCGTGCGCAGGCCCGCGGCGACGAAGACCAGCGCGCAAGCGAGCGTGATGCCGACGAGGTTCGTGGCGAAGAGCAGAAACGCGCCGTAGGCAAGCGTGAGATCATGGACCGAGACACCGATGCCCACCACGCAGAGCGGCGGCATCAAGGCGACGGCGATGGCCGCGCCGCCGACCGTCTCGGCGACGCCGCGATTCACCCGCGTACCCGGCGATGCCCCCGGCCGCGAGGGCGATGCCGAGGTCGAGCAGGTTCGGATTGCCGCGGCTGAGGATTTGCTCGCCCGGCGTGGGCAGTTGCGCGACGAGCGAGACCGCCGCCGAGAACGTGACGGCCAGTGCCGAGCCCCCGGCGAGGGCCAGCGCCGCATCGCGCGTGACGCGCCACTCCCCGTTGACGATGGCGAACGCGAGCGCGACGATCGGGGTCATGAGCGGGGCGATCAGCATGGCCCCGATGATGACCGGCGCACTGTCCTCGAGCAGCCCGAGCGAAGCGATCGCGCACGACGCCGCGGCGAGGACGTAGTAGGCCCACGCCGGCCGCACGTTCGACCGGACTTCATCGAGCAGCGCGGCACGTTCCATCGACCCTGCGCTACTCGGTGCGTCGCCCGCGCCCTCCCGCCGCGCGAGCGATGCGCTCCCGTGCATCGCTTGCTCGCTGTTCGAGGATAGGCCGTTTTGCTAATCCACCGGGCCTGTGGGGAAACATGTGGACAAAAAACGGGGCTGGGGGCCTTGACTTCACTTGCCACTATTTGGTAGTCTAACCCTCGTTGACTCTGACGCCTCGCCTCCACGGTGCGGTCAGTGATCCAGCCCTGATGAGGTCTGGCGGACGAGTCCGTTCCTTGAAAACTGAACAGTACAGTAGCGCATAAGTCTGTGGGTCTCTATGATCTGGCAGGCAGACTGCGCGGCGCAAGCCGCGTTTTTTGTTGGCCGGAACTTTGAGAACAACAGCCCGACCTCGTCAAGAGGTCGAGCTTCGATCGATGCGTCGTTTGGGATTCCGGCTCCACCGGTCCCCGTACGAACGTCGACCGTACAAGAACTGAACCTCGGAATCGCAACCGAGGCGGATCGAGATCGCTTGCGATCGAGATCCGACAGCGAAGTGAGCTTTCAAAAGCTTCATAAAATTTATGGAGAGTTTGATCCTGGCTCAGGATTAACGCTGGCGGCGTGCCTAACACATGCAAGTCGAACGAGTAGCAATACTAGTGGCAGACGGGTGAGTAACGCGTGGTCAACCTACCGTTGAGTGGGGGATAACTAGCCGAAAGGTTAGCTAATACCGCATACGAGTTTCGGGGGCATCCCTGGATCTTAAAAGGAGCAATCCGCTCGATGACGGGACCGCGTCCCATTAGCTAGATGGTGGGGTAACGGCCTACCATGGCTCCGATGGGTAGCTGGTTTGAGAGAGCGACCAGCCACACTGGGACTGAGAAACGGCCCAGACTCCTACGGGAGGCAGCAGTGAGGAATTTTCCGCAATGGGCGAAAGCCTGACGGAGC
>Ga0116228_10002373_pt1 | contig 16271 bp, 15 predicted proteins | sample S1TSphfallax_2_FD_89694 | JGI IMG/M metagenome (GOLD analysis project Ga0116228, IMG submission 89694) | Host-associated microbial communities from peat moss isolated from Minnesota, USA - S1T2_Fc - Sphagnum fallax MG | ecosystem: Host-associated > Plants > Peat moss > Unclassified | place...
AACGCCTCAGTGTAATTAGCGCCATACTTAAGCTCCAATTCACAAACCATAGTTGAGAAAGTTGCCTTGAACTCTCTCAAAGAAATGGTGCCTGGCCTTCCGCTGAACTTCTCAATCCTTCCAAAAAAACTGCTAACCTCCATGGTGTATGTGGGTGTAGAAGTCACAGCTTGCAATGGAATATACGATGATGGTGTGAAAGCAGGTGCAACAGTAGGTGTACCCCATTGATTAACCCCTCCAAATGGACTCTGGTGTGTTATTGATATAGTGTAACCCAGACCTGAATTCCTAATAGGGGTTGTGCTAGATGATGATGGTGTTGTGGATACTTGGTGGTATCGTCGTGACGATCGTGAACTCAAAGATATTGGTTCAAAGGGTTGTGTGTTATTTCGTAACTAATACCTTGGCTCTAGATGAGTAGTAGTACTTTCATCATCCGAGGACATGGTGTTGTCCCATGCCCCAAAATTTTGTACTAGTATAACTCAGTTACACAATTCTAACGCAATGTATGGTCGGAATCCCCCTAATCGCAGGACAATACTACGGCAAAATGCAATAAGATAAGTTGCAGGACACAAGACCACAAGATGCACGACCACAGTGCATAGAACGTAGGACTGCAGTAATGTAGTACGCAGTACGTCAAGGCGCAGGACGGTAGTACGTAGGGCATAGGATGTCGAGCCGTCAAGACGTAGGACACATGACGAAGGATGGCATGGCGTAGGAAGGCAGTACGATGACGCCAACAGTGACGTCGGTAGTGACATCAGTGATGACGTAGGCAGGATGCAGGACAGTCCGCCGAAGATCGAACGGAAGTTCGACGAAAAAAAACCTACATATGATGTTGCAGAGCACATCGAGCTTCGTGGCGATGGTGGCGCTGTCATGCCTGCATGAGAGGCAAGAAATAATGCGATGAACGTTGCGTTGGGGCTTGGAGCGCGTCGGCGTTGCAAATCACAACGTTGCGAAGTGTTGATGCGGCGCTGGTCGCTGCAGTGCAACGCGATGCTGGGCGTTGCGAAGTGTTGCTGCGGCACTGGGCGCTGCAATGCAACGCGACGCTGGAGCTCGCGTTGCTGCGGCGCTGGGTGCTGCAATGCAACGCGACGCTGGAGCTCGCGTTGCTGCGGCGCTGGGTGCTGCAATGCAACGCGACGCTGGAGCTCGCATTGTTGCGGCGTTGGGTGCTGCAATGCAACGCGACGCTGGAGCTCACGTTGTTACGACGTTGCGTTCACATTGCTGCGACGTTGGGGCGTTACAGCTCGCGTTGCTACGGCGCTGTGGCGCTGCAGTGTAACGAGACACTACAGCTCGCATTGTTGCGGTGCTGTGGCGTTGTAGCTTACGTTGTTGCGGCGTTGTGGCGCTGAAGCTCGCGTTATTGCAGCGCTGCAGCGCAACGAGACGCCTTGCTACAACGAGTGTTTTTTTTTTTTGGACAACTTCAAGAGAGATAGAAAGAGAAAGGGAGGGAGAGACTTTGAAACCTGTTCAAAGATCTCCACTTTGGCAGGAATGTAACACGCAAGCACTCTCCAACACGCAAGCGCTCTCCAGTACCAACGCAAGCTCCCTCGGATGGCAGCAAAACCAACACCCTCCGGCTCCGGCAACAGTAGCAGCCAAAATAGCAACAGCAACAACAACTCAAGAATTTTCAAGCAAACAAAAATCTGTGGCTTTCAACATTTGGCACAGAACATGTAGTTTTTCTAGAATTGAAATGTATTGCAAAGAAGTAGTGAAAGCGTATGTAAACGGTGGCCGTGTAGTGACCACCATGAGCATCTAGAAAACCCAAGTAAACTATGGAGGCAACTCTCAAAACAAGGAATTCTAGAAAAACTAAGAAAAGAAAGAAAGGGTTGGACCTTTTATACCATCGCCAACAACTGAAACCCTAAGTACCTAATGGCGTACAGTCGCCTAAGACCGTGTATTAACCCTAAAAGCGCACATGGGCATGCCCGTAACTGGCCATCATGTATGAGGCCATGTACGAGCATGACAAACCTCAAAGGTGTTACATTATTGGGAGTTTTTTCATATGAGATGTTCTAATTGGTGTTGCTAGAATTGGGTTGTGGAGCTGAAAATGGAATGCATAATGGATTCAAACTTTGATGCATGGATGGAGATGGGTAGTTTGTCATGGGTATGTTGATTGTGTAAACACCTTTGTAAGGCATGTGTGAATTCCCATCTAATTTTCTTTTCACAAACATTGAATGTGTTTCTCCTTCCAAACCAATTCCCCTTGAATGCAATGGGAAACTAAAAACAACATTGTGAACTATCTTTGCAAATGTATTTAGGTTTGGTAAACAAGAAGTTACACACAAAAATAAATATATGTCAATGGGACTTGTATATGTTTTACTACCAAACTAAAACATATACAATAAAATTGTTGTTGCAACACAAACCTCACCATGTCATCCATAGTGGCAATGTACAAGTCTATTTTTACCTTGTGACCATTCCAATAAAAACCTTCGTGGAGGAATGGACATTCTCAGCAAGATTGGTTATTGGCACCAAAGCCTCTTATTAAGGTCAAGTTCATTCAAAGGGAAATAAGCAAGATGTGTTGACTTTTTAGCCCACCAACATAGCCATTGTTGAAGTTTAGGAGCACTAATAGGAATTGTTGCCCCCAAATCACTCCATTGAGTTCAATTCTTGCATGGTTCATCTCAAATTCCCTCCTAGTTGGGGATTGTCCCCATTGCTTGCAAAGATCAATGTGGTTGTCTTGAAAAGCAAGAAGTATCAAATTTTTTGTCTAGATTTGCAAGCTTTCCTACCAATCGTAAAGGTATGTACATTCCTTACCTTCCAAGGGAATATTTGGGTCACCACCATACACTTTATGAATTTCATTGCAATTGGCATTTGCAACATCAACCATAAACCCATGGAAATTCAACTTAAGCAAGCTAGTTCACATCACCTATTCATTTAAACATGTCCAAAACAAGCGCTAAGATTCAAGGTCTTTTGCTTTCATCTCACACAAAACAATGGTCAACAAACAACAACAAAAACGATCATACACATCTGCCCCCGTTGTTGTCCAATGATGCACTCTCTTGACATGATCAAACATCACCAAAGAAGTTCTCAAATCCCGTTCTATCATTCTTCTCACCAATTCTACCCCACTTCCAAAACCATGTGTGGACATTTTAAACAAGAAATAAGGTTGGTCAAATTATTGTTCTAGAAAATAACTTCCTTATATGTAGTTGCATGCACTATTGCATTTGATATGCAATATCGACCATTTTATTCTAAAGGTCCTTTGAATTGCCATACCATCCACACAACTAGAGGAGGAACCGCCACCTTACATTGTAAGCAGCTCAAAAACAATCTTGCCATTGTATTCTCTTGGGAGGACTTGGATCTTTTTTTATCTCAAATTGTTCTAGGTCTAATTTGCAAGCTCTCCTATGGAACTAGATTTTGACAAGGCAAACAAAAAAGGGAGTAAGGAAATTGACCTCACATGGAAGGTCTATGACAAAATGGTTGAAGGTGGGTGTTGTGGAAGATTGTGACAAGAATATTCCGTATTCAATAACTTTCATCAACCCTTTTCATTCAATATATTGCTTCAAAGATGCAAAAAACTTGAATTTGTAACTATTTTTGGATAGCTCTCTACTGGGAAGGTAGAAGGAACATGATTTGACTACAACCAATGATCACAAAAGAAGAATCTAGGCCTAGCTTTAGTAGGAAGATGGACAAACCACTAAAAAAACTTGAATGATGAATTATAGTGAGACCTCCTTCAAAGAAATTATCCTCTATGAAGATTGTGCCCACCTTCAAATTGAAATAAATGGCCATAGCTCATTCTAGAATAATACAAAGAAGGCAAACAAAGGAATATTGGCAAGATTTACTATAATTAACAAATCATACAAAAAGGAAGGAAGGCAATGGAATTTCCATTATGTGAGAAAAATCAAATGCATGAAATCACACAATTTAACATTGAAAGAAAAATAATTGAAATATGGTGAAATGTTTTAAAAAATAACCTAAATACACTAATAATCACTAGAAACTTGTAGTTGATTCCTTTAGGATCATGTTCATGAAATAATCACACAACTAACCAAGCTCATCAAATAAGGTGCATAATTTTGTCAATCAATGACACATATTGGAAATCAACACATGAACTATTTTATCTAACATATGTTTGTTGGCATGCAACCAAAAGGGAATCTAGCCTACGTATTAAAAAAAAGATCCTTATTGAACACAAAATCTTAGGGGTAGTCAAAGGTTAATGGCTATATGATAAAACATTTACCCCATTGTTGGAGGAAAGGCAATTAAGATATTATGCAACTAGATCATGTCATTATTTGGGATTTGGTTCAACTATTAACTTTAGTAAATGTGCTAACACCTTTCAATAAAATTATCCCTAAATCATAAACCCAAAATGCATGAAACAAACTACTTAGTGTATCCCATAAAATCATGAAGTTAAATCTAGTACAATTATTAAACAATAATGATGTGTTTTGTGCCATATCTATGTAATTGTATAATAGTGATGAGTTGAAACCCATCAATTGAAAATCATTTGCACACATTGAACCATATGAACTTTCCCACTGACATCCATATTTATTGCAATGCACAATTATTTATTTTGTTAAACAAAAAAAAACATACACATCATGGAACAACAAACATTGAAGGTTCAATTATCTTCCACATCTATGTGGATAATAATGCTACCAAATAAAATAAAATAAAAATACAAGCACTCATGTTGCATTTGGATGGTTGGGTCCAACAACCAACCTATTGATGACACATAATTAATCCCTTATTTTTGTTACTTGAAACATATTTAGGTGGGAAGGTAAAAACAACATAACCACTGATATATCACACCTATTATTTGTTCCTAGTTCCTTTCAAAATCAACCAAATAACAAAAGTTGTTATGACAAAACCATCCCCTACCTATGGGATCCTTAGATTGCTCAACATTATCAAGAACAATGTTTGGGAAAAGAAGCACCCAAGTCTAAAATCAATAATCTAAATCAAGGATGTGAAATATATTGCCATACACAATGTGCCCAAATAATTTCAAGCCATGTGCCATGTTTGACATTAATATGCAAAATATAATTATTTTCCTTTGAATTTTACTCCTCAAACAATAGTTGATAAAAAAAATTATGATTTTTTTGTGATATTTCAAATGCCATCAATATTTGGTAATGAATGGGTAAAAGAAATGTAATTTTAAATTCAACTTCACAACTATACTAGATATTTGGAATAATGTAGTGAAACTACACCAATCTATGAATGAAATACAATTATTGTATAATATAGCAAATTATTTACAATTATCATAATAGAATGATTTGGTGACTAAACAAAGCAAAACACTGATTAAATGAATCCTTGACACATAGTAGCCAAGAAAATAAAACTAGCTAGTAAATATTTAAAAACCCCAATCACATTTGTTGTTAGATGATATTATCTAAAACTTTGAATGGACACACACAAAGGTCATAACTCCCATTTTGAAAACATGAATGAAACTTGAAAAATGTTTTAGGATGTAGAACCTTAAGTCAATGGACAACCAAACACTAAGGGGGGAGGAGGAGACAAGGGCACAATTGGACACACACAAAGCAAGAAAATCAAGTAGTTCAATGGCACCAAAGGAAAAACTTTTGAAATTATTAGCAAAGAAAATTGTTATTGTGAAGAACATCATGAAAGATTTGTCATTGGACTCGATCCCAAAGACAATGGAGACAAAAGACATTGTTCAAAAAAACATGTATACTATTAATGAAGAGGTTGGGGAGAAAACGATTACAGATGTTAATGTGGAAGATGAGCACAATGATGAAGAGAAAGACAACTTGGTTTCTACAAATGATGATGACAACATCATACATGTAAATATCTCAAACCTATGGTTTTCCTATCAATAAAAAAATGTCATTAATGAGAATCTTAATTTTTTATTTATAAACTTAAAACATTTATAAAAAACTTGACTTCGAAAAGTTTCAATTTTGATTTCATTTCACAACATTGTTATTTGTCTTGCATTTGAAAAACTTGAAAAATTACAAGGTAGAGATTTGATGTGGAAGAATATGATAGTTTGAGATATTTTCTAGTTTAAATTGACAAGTTTGAGACAAGTTTATTGAATAAGATCTTGAAATTTTCAATCCAATACCAAGGAAATTTTCTCTTTTTTTTCAACAAAATATGTTTTAAAATAATTTATTGGTTAAAATTTTCAAAATTTTAAATTAAAATATATTTAATGGGAAATGAGCTTAGCTATCCCTATGAATGTGATAAGGGGAACTCTTGGTCCTAGTTTTTTTTTGTTCCCTTTGCTTGTTCATGAAGGTGCTTGAAGTTGAAACCACCATTGTTAATAGTCAAGGTAAATAAAAAACCACTATAGTAACCCTTTCATTTTCAACTTGCTTTTTCAGTATTGCATTTTAAGGATTTTGAATGCAAAGTGTTGTTGGCACCAATCTTTTTGTTTTTGAAGCCCCCCCCCCCGCTTTTTTTGTTATTGCAACCACTTATATTTTTGTTCTTTTTTTGTCACAACAATTGCTAAAGGGAACTTGATAGGTAAAGCCTATCATGGTACTCTAATGGATGGCATGAGCAATAATGTCCTAGCAACTTAGGAGAAAGGTTAACATTTGTAAAACTTTTAAGTTAACATTTGGTGACCATGTTGGGGAATATTTTAATTGAGAATTGTTTTGATTTTGCCTAATGACATGCATTTTTATCACGGGTAGTGATCAATTCCAACATGGACAAAGTTTGGGTAGAAGTGTGTGAGTGTGATATTGGCTTTTGTATATGAGGAACCTTAATGCACATTAGGCCAAATGGAAGAGATTATGATGATAAGTATACTATGAGAGTCTATAAAATCAAGATTTTTTTTTTGTTAAAATAAGGATTCATAATTGATGGAATGATGAAAATCATCAAATACCTTAACTTTTTCACACCTCCTGAAAATGACTTTGTTAAGAAACTAATCAAGAACAAAATCCAAAAAGATAGATGATAGCCAATGCTCATGTGATCAAGGCACGACCTAAAGGCAAGACCTTAATGGAAGAGAGCATTATAAAGATTCATTAAAGTTAAAACAATTTTGGCAATGGATTAATTTCAATCCAGATGTTGAAGAAGACATGAAAGTAGACCAAACATACTCAATTTTGGTATATGGTATTACCCTTGGACATGCTAAAGAATTGATGAGGCAAAATATTTGATATGGATGGAATTGGGAAGATTACGATAAGAGTTTGAAGGAGTGTATTGGATTAGATTGTTGGCATTATTTTTTAAAATGGTTTGAAGAATTACCCTTACCAGTATATGAGAAAATTCATAAACATATCCATAAAGGTACTAAGGTTTAAGCTTTATAGAATGGGGTATTAAGCATACATACGACATAATTGGGAAAGTATAGGAGGTGATTACTAGTATTGGTATGTATGCTAATTCTTACATACGTGAGAAGATTGGTAGCAATACATAAATATACAAGTTTCAAAGAAGCAATGGAAACCCCAAATACCTATTATGTCCCTTCTCAAGAAATGGACGCCATATGATAAGCTAACTTTTATAAATGAGAAATGGGGAGAAGTAGTTCATTGTATTCCAAGAAGGAGAGTAATATAATGGCCCCCATTCATGACTAAGGAAAAAGGGATAACTTCACTAACCTTACTATAAAAGGAAGACTGAAAACCATTTTAAACTAAGAACAATATAGTTAAATGAAATAGACTTGGGATTTTGTAAGCTATACATTATTACACATGTAGATCCTTGCGAATTTACACAACAATTGCGAGAGTATAGAATGGCCAAACTAGAAGATAGGTTGAGGATATGAATGTATTAGGAGCAAAATGTGTAGGTGTGTATCCCGACCTATTCACCTTATGGGAATAAGAAGTTACTAAATTATTATCAATAACCAAATTGTATAATGATCAAAATGAGTGCGAACTTGAGGAGAGGTAAGTAATGTCTTTGATCTTTAGAAAGAATAAACCTTAAAACAAACCATTACAAGAGAGACATCAAAAGAACTATTGAAAATAAATAACCAGTATGGATGGACAATTATTGACTACTTATAAACTAAGGAATGTACCAAAGAAGGAAGAATGGAATGAGTTGGTTAATATATTCAAAGGATTACTTGTTCATCTCCGAGAGTTGATTTTGAAAAAATTATATGAAAGCACCCAAATATGGTGTATACAACATCGTACGTTGATGATCATTTCATCAAAACTAACTAATTGTTGACATTGGTTAATTATATTGGCATGTTTGCCAACATTGATATTTGTTACAACCCTAACCTTGGGCTTACGACTAAAGCAAAAGGGATTGCAAGCTTACATGCCAAAAGGAAGCCCGGGAGTCACATCACATACTCCCGGGAGTGTAAGAAAGTCTAAGGGAGTGAACCCTCACACTCCCAATGCAACTCCCACTTTGGGAGATGGAGTCTCGGTGGACTCCAAAAACTTCAAAGAGAGATTTCAGGGGTCAAAACTCAATTTCTTGTAACGTTCTTTATATCATTGGAAAGTTCTTGGAACGTAGATGTCTAAAATGGGCTCGCATTTTTCATTTGGACATTTGAAACACAAGTTATGGCCAAAAGAAGGGTCGGGAGTCAAATTGCCAATTTGACTTCCGACCAGAAAAAAGTCTGGAATCGACCCGATTTACTTAGCTGCAGACAACGTGCAACATACTGTTGGAAAGCTCTCGATGATAGCTACAACTTTGTTTTAGACCGCACCTCGATCCGAAGTCTGCTCGCAAAGTTATGGCGCTCCAAAGTCATGGGAGTCCCAGCTGGCGCAATTTCGGGACTCCCACGTGGGAGTCCCGAAAGAGAAAAGCCATTTGGATGTGGGCCTCGTGGAGAGGTGCAGAGTATACTGTAAGGGGGAAGGTGGTGGCTTCCCCCAAGTTCGGGCCGTGGTGAGTCTTGTGTGTCCGTGTTGCCCGTGGTTCGTCTTAGCACCAAAGGTGCTTCAACTATGTAGTAACCACCTTGTGTGGGTTATGTGCAGGGCCGTGTGAGTGAGTGAAGCTTGTCAACTCTTCCTAGTCCCATCCCGGAGCTCCGGCACACCCTTCTACCCCTCAAAGTGCTATGAGCTAGAGAGCTTGCCCCAACTCCTCCTTCTTCTGTTGTTTCTTGTTTGGGACTCACATTTGAGTCCCTCAAAGAATTGGGAGTGCGTCAATACCACTTGAAAGAATAACAACTATTCATCATTAAATAACTATCCAAGATGGTAGGGAATTTGATAGATCCAACATCAATGCATTGGTAGAAAAATGGATGTTGTGTGACATGTTATGGATCTAACTATGCCTCTATGAAAATTATGTCATGAAACAAAGAGGCAATCCAGAATATCAACCTTTCAATGACATAGACAAAGAACCTCTCGAATCTTTACTTTTTTTAGAAGTTAATTCAAAAATGAAAAGAAAGATGAGCCCAAAAAGTAGGACTTATCAACTTTAGGCTCACGATGGATAATGTAAGGGAAACTAAGAATGATAAACTACAAGATGCAAGACAAACTCAAAAGGAAAGAATTATATATTTGCTCTATAAATTAGAATAACTAGTAATTTTTTTAAGAAGATGGAAGAAAGCAAGTTCATTCAACTCCATGATAGGATATGAATGACTAAATCCTTCAAAGGAAAAATTAGTTATATCAACAGCACCTATGATGATCGATATTGTCGAAACACAGAACATGTCACCCAGTGACGAAGGAGCCAATTCAACAATTATTGGATATTTTGTCACCTAATTGACCACACTCATTACGTAGCTTATTAATGAATTGGGCATGGAACTCAACAAACGAACCTTTGTTTATCAAACACAAACCAACACATTCAGTCACTTTCGACTTGGGGTTCCTTAACTTGGAAATGTTAGTAGGGAATAATAGAAAGGATATAGCCACATGGCTAAATTGACTATGTCAAGTGGAAGTTCACTAATTTCACTAGAAAAGGCAAGTGAGATTATAGCACTAACAAGAGTGTAAATCAAAATGCATAGGTTATTTAATTCCACACTAGCTAGACCATTGGTAGCCATGGCTTTAGTAGTGGGCAATGTGCTAAAAATACAATTGCATAAGTATCATGATGGAGATGAACCATTGTCACACATCCAACAACTTACAAAAGTGTGTGTGACCTTTGGTGAAAACATTAACCTTCATTAACTTCAATATTTTCAAAATATTTTATGAAGAAGAGTTGCCAATTGGTTTATTCATTTCAAAACTATGAACTAACAACAACATGGCCAACAATACAACAAGCTTTCATTTTGCGTTTTAGTGAAGTGTATAGTGAAGGTCAAACAATAACAGTAATTTACAATATTAAGCAAAAGAAACATGAAATTGTGGAAAACTATTGTGACAAGGACTTGCAATTGGTAGCAATCATCCCAAATCAACTATATAATGTATACTTAGGGGAGACTTTTCATGAAGGGTTACATTCAAGATTAAAGATTGCAATTTTGGGAATGCCATGTCATAAGCAACAATTATTGAAGTTGTTAATTTGGCAAAAACCTTAGATGAGGGGTTAATGCCCTCCAAGAAATAATCTAACAAGGTCTAAGACAAATTAGAAAGTGAAGGGTCTGATTATGACTCTAGTGATGAACCTCAAAGAAAAAGGAAGAAGAAAACTAAGTAGCAAACAAGCATTTATCGTCATGGCAATTACTATTGTTATTGCTACAATAAAGGTCATTACACTACGAAGTGCAAGCTACTACAAAAGTTTTGTCGCATCTATAAGAGCCATGATCATAATATGGATCAATGCACAAGAAAAAATATAGGAGAACATGGGTTTCAAAGGAATGTGCTTGTAAATATTGTGCAAGTTGAGGCAAAGAAGGAAGTGCAAACTAAGAAATGAAAATATCCTAGGGCCCATAACCAAAGAAGGTTTAGCAACTAATCATATAACCAACCATCAAGAGGAAGCGATTGGTTGAACAATAGAAGCCAAGGATGGCCAAATGGTGGGGGGCATGTTAATAGTTACAACCATCAAGGTTATAACAAAAACCAAGGATTTCACTCGAACAACAATATAAAATGTTTATGTTGTCAAAAAGAAGGACATGTGAGGAAAGCTTATCCAATATGGAAGTACATATATGAATAAGAAATGATTAATGCTAAGCCCAAAATGGGAGTAAATGTCCCCATGGTGGACTAGTTTCAACCATTGGTGGACATGTGCGTAACAACCTAAAGCAAGAAAGCTTTCTTCGTGGATGAGGAATAAAGGAACATAGAAACATGTCCACTAAAGGACGACGAATAAAATGGGACAAGGAAAAAACAGTGCATCAAGAAGCACTTGAGGAATTATAAAAGATCCAAGATTGTGAGGACATTCCAGTAATGCTACCTATAGAGAGTCGGTCACTTGATAACCAATTGGTTTGACAAAGATAGGTGAAAAGGACAAAATCTACAAATAACTTAAGTAGCATATTGGTCAGTAACAACAGACTAGCTAGTAATAACATATCAACTAGCAACAATATATTAGCTAGTAATAGCATATTGGTTAGTAGCAACATACTAGCTAGTAATAGCAACATGTTGGCGAATAACATGCCAATAGCTAATTCACAAGTCGACATGTATCAACCACAGAACAATAGGAGATGATTTGTAATTTCAAATATTTCACTCAAAGCACTATGGCCAAGGAGATAGAAATGCCTCTTACTTCCAAGGTATGATTGCCAAGATCTTTGGGCTACCAATTCTTGGAATAACAACATGTAGTAGAGAGGGGTACAACAAGGATTTGGGTAAGTATTTTTTATGGGTGGAAGCTAATCACTACGTGCAAGGCTCGACCTACCTAATTTCACAAGTTGCAACCTTAGAGGCATGGAAAATGCTAGAAGCTTTGAATGAAATTTGTACACTCCAATAAGGAAACAAATTTGTTTTAAGGGCATTAGTTGGCATCATCATAACTACTGAGCATGGAGGAATGAATTAAACAAATTGGTATCTCATGAGATTGTAAAATGAGATAGGAACAGTGCAAATGAAGGCAAATAACAAGGGGAATGGTTTGGTATGACCTACTTTGACAATTGTTGTGTTGTATAATTACTTGGGGGGATGGTCAGTAACATATTGGCAAGAGCTCAAACCCACATTGGCCACACCAAACACACATTGGCTTGGAAGAATATTTCCCTAGATGTAAGTTCAAGTTGTGGATGTGAACACTATGTTCATTGTTATTCCAAGAGAGAAAGGGAAAAAGGTGTGGGAAAAGGAACTTGCAACACTAACCTTGACATCGGGCCAAAAATAAGGATACCACAATGCCGAAACACATTATGATCATGTATCCCAACATGGAGGAATTGGAATTAAATGAATCAATGATTGACTTGTAAGCTAACAAAAGAGAGACACAAATTGGGCATGTTGATATACTAGCTGAACAAGTGGAGTCATCTAAACATGTTGAATTGGAATTGTTGATTATGGAGGTGGTTCATTTTGAACAATATGTGGAACCATAGAAGGAAACACATGATGAATGAGGAGTTCATAGTACTTATCAAACATTAAAAGAACTAGTGTGGGTATTGGCTATCACAACCAAATGGATTGGGGTGCAAGAGGAGCAATAACAACAATAAAAGGTAGAGATGTAAACCAAATTAAAGAGGTGAAGAGTTGAAATGGCTAGCATGAAAGAAGTCTTGGCCAATAGGGTCAACCCTACAACCTATGAATCCCATAAGAAAAAAATGGGAATTAACATGTGCAACCTCGAAGTTTTAAGTCACAATGAAGGATGAAGAGCTAAAGGTGTTCTGAAAGCTCTACAACTTAGAAAAAACATGTTGCAAAAGAATGGACAACAAATGCACACAAGCCAAGGCTACATAGCAAAAGGCAAAAAGCGAATTACTTATGGCCAAAGAAAAGTTGGCTAGATGAGGTGCAAAGGCAAAATAATCAAAGGGGCAATGTTAGCAACTAGCCACTAAGCTCCAACAAACACATGAATCCTTGAGTAAGGCCATATCAATCCAAGAGGAAAAACAAAGCGCTTAGAAAGCAATAGCTAAGTCCTTGCAAGAGAAAATGATTATTGTACAAGGCAAGCTATTACATGAACCTAGAACCTTAGCCTAGAGCCTAAAGTTGGAATTTGAGATGGTAAAATGCCTTTTCCCTTATACACATGTAAGTAAAACCCAAAAATTTAACCATAAATAAACTTAGAAATAAACATGGGGAAAAATGTAAGCATTCATCCTCATTATGAATGAATGAATTTTTTATTTTATCATTAAATTCTTATCAATGAACTTTTTTTCCCCTAATTTTAATTAACTAGAGCTTCATGAAACATAGTTTAATTCTATATGTTATAACATTTGTTAAATAATATAATGTAATGGAATTTGATGTATGGTTTTAAATGCCATTATTTTCAATATGTCTTAACTATATTATTATTACTATGTTAACATCCACCCCGTGGTCATTTTTTATTTTTCAAAATAAAAAAATCTTTTAATTTCTTTTAATTTCTTTTGGGCAAGCTAACCCAATGTTGTCAATGACACTAGGTTTTTATTTCTTCTCCAAATGTGCCACAACTCCATTCAAACCTATTTATAAACGTTGTGGATCACAACATGGAATTTTTTTTCATTTTTCTTTAAAGGTGCCACAACTTTCATCAAATCTAACTAATGTTGTTGACAATGATGGGTTTTGAATGCTTTAAATATATTTAAACTACTTATTATCATTGATAACAATGGGTTTCTTGAATAAATTAAATTTCAATTTCAAGCACCTTAATTATTTTTTTCTTCAACCCTAAAATGAGCCACTAGATTGTGCATTTACCCAAATCATTCATCTATGGACACATTCATGCATGTAGGTAGATTAAAATCGGATTAAGCTTTAAACTACAAATTCAAAGCTCCAAGTTCAAGCTTTACACTCATGTACAAGCCATCCTCACTATTGTATGGGAATAACACAATTCTCTAACGTAGGAACTCCACAAGTTGGAAAAACATCACCATGTTCAAGGCACATAATTGTTGATTTAGAATGAACAACACATGGAGGATGCAACAACTTGGTCGACAAAGGAGACAATTTTAGAAAATGAAGTCAAGAAGCTCCAAAGTTCAAACATGAAAAGTTGTTCAAAAAGTCAAAGATCAAGTAGTCGAATTGGGAAAACATTGCAGCACAAAATGTTGTAAAAGCTTATTGTATGACCAATTAGTGGGTCAAAAAATAGTTGAGCTTACAAAGGTTTTAGAGTAGGCTTTTGTAGGTATGCAAAATTGGCATATTGAACACACCAAAGACTATTAAGTGCAATTTGATGAATTGATACAAGAATTGGGTTTGAAAGAACAACCAGTAGAGGAGATGGAGGATGATGATGATGATGATGATGTGATAACTATTCACCACGAGTTCTTGTTTCCAACTCATACACATATGGTTTCTCCCAACCCATGAAAGAAAGTTCTCATAATAATTGTGACTCAGACTAAATGGGACAATTTGAATGCAAAAACATAAACAGCGATGGAGGAGATCATGAGGACCAAGCAGTTAAGAGATTGGCAAACTATTGAAGAGTTTATGAAGGAGCAAGTTGAGGAAGAGCGACAAGCCGATCATACCACCCAAGAGTAAATCAAGGTAACCTAACTAACTAGTTTGACAAAACAAATGTAAGCCAAGGGAACTCAAGTTAGAACCTACATGTCATTTGCTAGTTTGTCAATTAACATGGATAATTAAATAAACAATAATCAAACCAAAACACCATTAATCACTATTGTTACAACCCTAGCCTTGGGTTTGCGACCAAGGTAAGGGTTACAAAGGTGCAAGCTAAGAGTGAGCACTGGAATCACATTTCATACTCTCGAAAGTGCAAGAGAGTGTGAGGGAATGAACCCCCACACTCCCAAGTGAGCTCCCACTTTGGGAATTGGAGTCCCAATGGACTCTCGAATCTTCAAAGGGCGATTGCACAAATCAAAACTCATTGGATTGAAAAATTCCTTATATCATTAAAAAGATCTTAGAACATGAATGTCTAAAATGGGCTCACATGACCCATTTAGGTTCTTAAACATAAGTTATGGCTAAAAGAAGGGCCGGGAGTTAAATTGGTAGTTTGACTCTCGACCATTAAAAGTCAGGAATCACCTTGATTTCCTTGCGTGCAAGTGGTGTGCCACAGATTGTTGAAAATATCTTGACAAGGCTACAACTTTGCTTTTGACCTCATCTCAATCGGAGGTTTGAAGAAGAAGTTACGGGCCTCCAAAATTGCGGGAGTCCCAATTTCGGGAATTTCGGGACTCCAACTTGGGAGTCCCGGGACAAAATGAGATTTGAGTGTTGGCCCCATGGCTAGGCACAAATAATACTATAAGGGGGAACACTAGAAGAAAAACATGTATTTTCGACTAGTTTTTGCGACTAAATTTTAGTCGCAAGAGACATTTTGCAACTAAAATCCCTTTAGTCGCAAGAGACATTTTGCAACTAAAATCCCTTTAGTCGCCTAAGACAAGTCGCATGTGATAAATTAGTCACAAATGACAAAAGGTATTATATGAAAAAAAAGTCAACAAATACATTTCATCCTTTGACTTCATTGTATACGTATTGTCACATGCGACTAAGATGCAACTATTTTGGTCACAATTAAGGGCAAATGATGTGTTGCCACGTGTTTTAATATTTGATTATTATTATTATTATTTTGAAATAATCTAGGACATTCAATTCAAATACTTTGATGATATTATATTATGACACGTGGCCCAATGTGAGTATGCCACGTGGCATTAAAAATTTTAAAAATAAAAATATTAATATTAAATTGGTAGGTACCTAGGTAGGTACATAAATAGGTGTTTACAAACCTAGGCTACATACCAACCTACCTACTTAGGTAAAAAAATAGGTAGGTAGGTTATACTTTCCTAGGTTAAATACTTATTCATATAGGTAGGTATTTAGGTAGGTAGGTACATA
>Ga0116228_10002380_pt1 | contig 16255 bp, 9 predicted proteins | sample S1TSphfallax_2_FD_89694 | JGI IMG/M metagenome (GOLD analysis project Ga0116228, IMG submission 89694) | Host-associated microbial communities from peat moss isolated from Minnesota, USA - S1T2_Fc - Sphagnum fallax MG | ecosystem: Host-associated > Plants > Peat moss > Unclassified | place: USA...
GCATTTCATTGGCATTGCCATCATCCAGTGCTTCAATCTATTCAAATGATGACTTTTGGCGAATTCTTCCAAAAACATATTAGCAAAATTAGTCGAATTTATACACCAGAAATAGGGTTTTTCAATTACTTCTCCAATTTTTGGTTGAAAAAGGATCAAAATTTGTCATTGTCTTTGGTGGTCTTTTGGGGTCGATTGTCTCATGCTCCTTGATAATTTAATAATAAGGGTTGTTCACTTAGTTCCCCAAGGTATATGCTTCATGTCCAATTTCATTTGGTTCCCCCCCATATGCGACACCCTTTCTTATTAAAATGCAACTACAAACTCCTCTACTAGAAAGATTGCTGTGCAAGGTGGTTCCTTTTTGCAAACCCATAGGAAGGAATGAATGAATGCGGTTTGTCCATTATTAAATGAAGTCGAGAAATGTATCATCTAGAGGGTCCACCATGGTGTACATCTCCTGAAGAAGGGCCACATATGAACAAAAAGAAATCTAAGTTTTCAACTCTGAACAAATTTTAGTGGCTAGTAGTAGAAAGCTCCTAGTTTTGAGGCAAGCACAAAATGCATATCCAGGTTTAAACCCTAAACCCTAAAAGAAACCAAAATCCTTCAAGATATCATAACTCGCTAACTCATCTCAAGTTTCAACACAAGCCAAAATATCATCTTTCAAAAATCCTCATATAAAAATAAACCTACTACCTAGGGCCAAAATCCATTAAGCTACTATACTCTATAATGAATCTAAACATAATATTCTTGCATTTGGTAGGCAAGGCCAACAAATGAGTGAAATGCTAGAGATGCTAGTGGTCCATGTGATAGCTCTAATTGGGCAATGACAATCCTAGTATGCAATATTTTAGTGTTCCAATTAAATATTTTCTTTCTTGTTTGTGCCAAAAGCACATAAAATTGTCTTTAAGACTTTTCTTGTTTTTTTTTTTTTTTTTGGAACCACTGGCACAAGACCATTGCATTAAAAAAAAAAAAAACAGAACCAGAACAAACCAGAGCCAGGGGAGAGACAGACTTTAGGGTTTTTTCTTGGGTGAAAATGCAGCTCCTCCAAATGCAAGGGTATTTATGATGGTAACTCAGGTTACCATAACCTTTTGTTCAGAGCTTTTCAAGCTTCTGATTAGCCCTTCCCTCATCTCTCATGATGCATACATAAACTCTCCCTCTTCTTTTTTGTGTTGCATACATAATTATCTGGACAGAGAATGATTATGGATTTTGTCCATGGAGAAGAGGGTTATATGTTTTTTTGGTCCATCTACAAGAAGATTATTAAACTTTTCATCCACTCACATGAGGGTTATGTGATCACTTTCAAACCTCTGAACTGGTTATGTCCGGTAACTAATGTCCTCTCCCTTGTTGCCTAGTCCAGAATCCACAAGAAAAATCAAGTGCTTTAAGCATACAAATGTAGGCCACCTGAACAATAGTGAACATGCATAAAAGTTGACTAAACCCTAAACCTGAACAATAGTGAAATCAACTGGTTTAGGGTTCGTGTCATGTTCTACTGAAAGTTGGAAAGTAGCCTAGTGGTGGGTATTTCCAATGATTTTTTTTTAATTCTTGGTTCAAATCATTGTGGGGGTGATGATAGAACATTTAAACATCATTAAATGTTTTCTCAACCTTTAAAAGGGGGTGCAAAATGAACAAAATAATGTAAAACCACATTGCTTCCAAAATAGGTCGACTCTACTTCTTAGACAAAAAATTGATGGGAAGTGTTTAATATTTTTCATTATTTGGAGAGATGATTTGGAGGAAGGTTGTTTTTTTTTCCCCCTTCATTATCATGCTATTCTTTAACTATCTACAAATTTTGGAAAAGAAAGACCTTAAAAATTAGATGAATTTGCCTTTAAATATGGATTCATATTGATTTTTACCATTGTTTGTTTCTTGGGTTTGAAATAAAAATAATTAAATGTTTTTCATTGTTTTGGACATGAACATTATTTTTTGTGCCCTTTTGCATTAGAGATATGTTAATCCTATCATGTTGTTATCTAATAGAAATTATCTCAATTGTCTCTAAATTTTTTGCGTTTAGGGTTTTCATAGAGCTTTAATGTTTCAAGGGATTTTGTGAGGTTGTTAAATGATAATGTTGCTCCAATTCAAACATTGTTAAGTTATTGATCATGAATACTTCCATTACCTTTTCATTTTGGTTCTTAATGAAAATCAATAACATTCAAGCAATGGTACTATATTTGTATTGTGGTATATTTAATGTAGTAGTGATATATTGACATGCCATGTATGCATATAGTAAGGGAGATACTTAGGCATTTCGGCAGAATAAGAATATTATATAAAATCCTAACAAGTCCCTTTGGAGTCATCAAAACGTAATAGGTTGACACAAGCTAAGCTTACTATGTCAATATGAATGACAGATTATCATAACTACATAACAATTGACACACAAGTAGTTACAACTACTTCTTGGAATTGCTAAAGGGCATGTTGGTATAGAGGTAAGCTACCAGAGGAAACTTTGAAGGGGGATTATTCTAAACAATGATAATGGTGTTCCTAAATGAAAAGACTACCATGTGAAACAAACTTGGCATGTATGTTTTATGATTTATTGAAGCTTGAGTATTTTTCCAATTGTTGTTGATAGTTTCAATTCAATAATGGCATAATGGTAAATGTAGTTCTTCAACATTAATAAGGAATTCTCCAGCAATAATTCAGATGTCCTAATTAATATTTTAAAATCATATTTATATTAGTAGAGTAGGACAAGAATCTAAAGCGGTACAAAAATGTACCACTACCATTTGGCAACTATGTTTAGGATTCAATTCAAATTATTGTTGGAGAAACTTAAGAAGCAGGTTATGTAATCCTTCCATGTGCAATCAAGTTAATGGAAGATGAAGAAGGAAAAGTTGAAATAGATGAGTTAGATTTGGGATTATGTCTAATCCATGTATTCTATATAATTTTATCTTGTGGATTTACATAATTATTGGGAGTATATAGAGTGGGAAAGAATAAAATAGATCAAATAAAATGATTATTATGGGTGTTGAACATGTCATAAGTTTTCCTAATTTGTTCACCTATTATGAACAAGATATGGTTAAGTCCATTATTTTCTTTGATTACTACAACAATGTATATCAAGGATGGCATGAAAGATGGTAGAGTATGACAGTTGTTAAAAGAAGGAATCATGAATAGTTCAAAAGAACTATAACAATTAATGAAGGGAAAAAAAGATTAAGAATTCACATTAGATATGGTTGGAATTTTCTAAATTACTTGTATACACCAAGAAGAAATCCAAAACTTGATAAATGGGGAACTTTTGTTAAAAATTTTAAAACATTACTTAATAATGTTCAAGAATTGATAACCAAGAAATTACATGGGAGAATGGAAGTGTGGTGTATACAACTACGAACATTGATAATTGATATTACACAACTAACAAAATATTAGAAATGGCTACCAATAATAATGTGTTTATTGACATTAATTCCAATTTAAAAAGTTGTTACAACCTATCACATTATTAATGATAAAAGAGAATTTACAAAACAAAATATTAATGTTTTGGTAGATAAATGGATACCATGTGATTTGTTATGGACACCTAAATTTTGAGGATCTGAGTGTACAATGAAATTGAGAAGAAATGAAGAATGTTGTCCAGAAGAAATTGAGTCAAAAGAATTTTGGTCCACAATGATGATTTTGGATCCATATAAGAAAAATTGAAAAAAAGAAAGAGAACATGTTAATAGTTAAAAATCATAAATTTTTAGGACCCTATGACAAATTTTTAAAAAAAAATAGAATAACAAAATAGACTAAGAGAACGTACAAGGCATAATCATGAGGAAGCGAAAAAAAAAAAGATGTTCAAGCAAAGAAATTTAAAGAAATAATTGTTCAAGCAAATAAATCTTCTAAATGGAAGTGGTTGAGAACTATTTTTAGTCCTTTTATTAGTTATCATGAATTTGATTATGTTGAAAAATAAATAGAAATGACAGTAGTGCAAACGACAACTTTTTTAAAAAATGGTTCACCCAGTGAAAACACTCAACAATGTACCAAAATTGGAAGACCAAATGAAGCGCAAGAAGAAGGTGATGAAGGGAATGTTAATGCATTACTGAAAACTCCATAGGCTACAATTAATGTTTTCAAAACGTTTGATTGGGTCACAAAAGAGGGATGGCCATGTATGCCAAAAAAACAATCATAAGAAGATGCAACAAAAGAAGCCAATAGTAGCAACATTGTTAATGAAGTTTCTAGAAAAGAATTATTCAAACTATTTCTCTAGAACCCTGAACGCATCAAGATTGATATTTCTCTGAAATTACCACCGACTATTGATGCATTGATAATGAATGTTCCACCCATCACAGCAGTACCCCCTGCAAATGTGTTGTGAATACAATTACTTAAATATCATGATAACGGAAATCTAGTTTTACACATTCAACAGTTGACGAAGGTATGTGTAACTAATGGAAAAAATACAAACCACCACAAACTACAATATTTTCCAAATTCTTTGAAGGGAAAAGCTATCAACTAGTTTGGAAAATATGAAACTACTCATCCAACAACGACATGCATAGAGGTTCAACGTGCCTTTATAACTCGATTTAATGAAATGAAAAGTGAAGGGCAAGCAACTATTACTTTACGATATGCAAAACAAAAGAAATATGAATCAATGGAGGATTATTATGATTGGTTCCTTTAACTTTGTGAAGTAATTTTTCAACAATCGGACAATATTTATTTGAAAGAAACATTTATAAAAAGGCTACAAACTAAAATGAAGATGGTTATGATCAATATGCTAAGAAGAACATTAGCATATGTGGTTGAAACTTCAATTTTGGGAGAAGAAAAGCTACCTATGAAATGAAAGAATATGGAAAAAAATATATTATAATAATGACGAATCTAAAAGTAGTGATGATGAAGATGAATATTATTAAAAGAAGACTAAAGAAATCTAAGAAAATGAATATTGACGCAATAAGGGAAGGTGTGTATTGTCAAAATTGTTTTAATTCATTTCACAAAGGAATGCAAACTATTAATGAAAATTTGTCAAATTTGCAAGGCTAATGATCATAATATGGATAAATGTCTTAGTAAAGCAGTGAGTGGGAGTTGCCCTTCAAGAGAAATTATACCAATGCATGTAGTACAAACAAAGATACCAATTGTACAAGAGCAAAAATAGTTATCAAATTAAAATGTACCAAATGATCAAAATAAATATAATAATTGACAATATAATGCACAACCCAATGGTTGTAATTGGAAAAATAATAATCAATCGATTGAAATAACCAATATAACCAACAAGGATATAATCAAAATCCTAGATTTTGACAAAATAGTGTCAAATGTTATTGTTGTTGAAAGGAATGTCATGTCAAAAACAATTGTCATGTATGGAAGAAAGTTATTGAGGAAAAGGAAAGAACTTCAAATTGAATGTTGGAGTGAATGTGGTTATGGTTGAAAAGGACCGGCTAGTAATGGATGTGTGTGTGACCACAAGAGGATAGAAAACAAGGATGCCAAAGGCCGATCTGTTTATTGAAAAACTTCAAAAGAAAGAAGTTAGCCCCACAAAAGGATGTTAAATCAAATGGGAAAAGGAAAATTTGATTCACAAGGATGTAATTAATGAATTACAAAAAATAAAATAAGTGGAAGATAGACCATTGGAAATGTATATGGATGTTCCCTTTGATTTGAAATCGACCAAGTTAATTATTCAACCAACAAGGTCGAACGGAGAGGGATTGTTACAATTGACACATCAAGTTGATTTTATGAAGGATAGTAAAAGGTCAGTTGAAGTAGCCAAGGGAAGTGATGTACATGTCAAGCCAAAAGGAGCTTACATGTTGACACAAAAAGATATGTCATTAAAGGAATTGAATTTGATAAAAAGGAAGAATGAATTGGCAAGTGTTAATGGCAAGTTGATAGTATTGATAAGCCGATTGCTAGTGAAGTGGATGAAATGGATATGACCCTAGACAACAAAGAATCAATTTGTCAAAAAAATAATCTAGTAACAAAGCAAAATTTGTTGCCACAAAAGATGAATGTTGAACAGATGGAAAAAGGAAGTGGTGAATTACAAGAATTCATGATGCATTCAAAGATAGAGGTGAAATTAGGACAATTATTGAAAATTTGTCCTAAGCTAAGAGAGATGATGACAAAATCATTGTTGAAGATGGGAGAAACTCAAATTGTTGACGTCTATAAAGTCACAACAACTACAGTAGAAGATTTTGATGAAGCCATACCAATTGTTCAAGTTCATATAGGGAAATTTAGAGTGAAAGATGTATTACTAAATAGCGGATCCAATATGAATATTATTTCTAAAAGTTTGAAGAAAAAGTTGGTATAGAAGTAAGGTTGCCAGAAGAGACTTTGAAGGGGGATTATTTTGAACAATGATAGTGGTGTTTTCAAGTGAAAAGACTACTCTATGAAAGAAGTTTGGCATGTATGTTTTATGATTTATTGAAGCTTGAGTATTTTTCCAATTGTTTTTTATAGTTTCAATTCCATAATGGCATAATGGTAAATGTAGTTCTTCAACATTAATAAGGAATCTTTTAACAATAATTCAGATGTCCTAATTAATATTTTTACATGGTATTTATATTAATAATGTGACAAGAATCTAGTGCGGTAAAAAAATGTATTGCTAACACATATAAAGATAAAGCCATTAAGATCCATGATAAACCAACCTCCAAGGTCTAGCATTATAATTCCACACAAAACATAAATTGACCAAAAGAATAAACATGTTAATTTCAATGACAAAGGACCCAAGGATTGCATGTCCTTTTGTGGTAATTTTTTATTTGTCATTTAAAAAAAATTGAGTGAAATATTTTCCAACATATTATTAAAAATACTTATAATTTTTCTAATACATCACATGTTTAGTGGGTCCAAATTCTTTAAGTAGTATTAAGCAAGATGAAGTAGAGGCAATCCTTGAGGCAATCCTTAATTTTGCTTTATATTTTTTATTCCTATACACATTACTAAATGAATTTTTTTCATATTTTGAAGTATGATATGCTAGACCATCATATTTAAAATAATAATAATATCACACACTTTGTGTCCATGCACATCATGAAAAAAAACTAATAAAGAATATGGTGGTCTACGATGGTTTTGGCTTGTTTGATTAGACCCCAAAGAATGTTTATAAAGAATTGAGGATTCCAAGTCTTGAAATCCAATCCTAGTAAAAAAGAAACGTGGCTAGGCCAACTTGTGTAGTCACATGTTAAGGACACCTCAAAATCACCATCATTGGTGTAGTAAGCAACATGTTCACCTTTCAACATTTGAGGTGGGGATGATTTGATAAATGAATAGGTCATTCACCAACAACTTCAAATGAAAAATTATTTCGTTATAATTAGTCTAGAGCTACAACTTGTAATGATTCCGACACATTTGTCTAAATTTCAAAACATGCCCCTAAAATTCAATAGGTCCTTGATGTTTAATAGTGCCACAAATTGACGACCATGCCCTAATTTTTAATTCCACCAATCAAGGTTAATGCATTTTTCACTTTAACAATTATTTTTATCATCTTTTTAGCTTAAGGATCCAATCAACATAAAGTAGGTTAGTTTGTCATCCCTTCTCACCAAATAAAAGTAGATTTTATACTTTGTATTTTAGGCCTTTTAACAGAGCTATAAATCATGGGATGTATTTATCATATTAAATAAATCCTACATGATCATCCAATTTTCTACATATATGAACTCATGTGCTTAAATCCTAAAATACTTTGGCTCCCCTCCCTTATCATGCTTTAACTTTAGTTATGGGTTCAAAGTTAAGGTGGCAACATTAGGTTTTAGGGTTTAAGTTATTTTGTTGTACATCAAGATATTATTATATGAAATAATTCAAAATTTAAACAATTTACTTGTTTAACTATTCAAGTTATGTAAGAGCCTTCTTTAAAGGGCTTGATTTCGATTGTTGTAATGTTGAACCAAAATGACTTATTTAACATGATAGGTATTTAATGTAGGATAATGATTTTTTGTAATTTGTTATTTGGTATTGAAACTCAAGTCAATGTGAACAATTTTATAATTTGTTTTTGTGTTTGAAGGGTTTATTTCATGGGTGGCTTTCGATTATCATATTTCATGTTTCAAGAAAACTCACTTGTGACAATCAAGAATCCAAGTTCAAAAATACAATATTTGTGTACATATGTTTTTATGTGACTTTTATTAATTTTGATAGTTTTTGCATCAATTTAGTAGCTCGTGACAAACATTCCCCATCATTTTTATGGTGAGGGATCAAAAAAGTTGATTTTATTAGTAACCACCTCGTTGAGCAAGTAGGGAGTTTCTTATAAGTTTATTGAAACATGTTGCTAGGCATGGAGACATGGAAAGACATTGAATTGCCTTGTCACTTGGAGGTTAAAAATAGAAGGTGTTTCAACACATTTTGTTACGGGCAAAAAATTGTAAGAACCTAAACAACCATCAAAATTTTCTTTTATGTACTATAAATAAATAAAAAATAGAAATGATGTACTAAGGTGAAAAACATGCATTCACATTCATATTTAAATAAGGTATGCTCTATATATATATATTTAAAATGATACAACAACAATTAAATATGGGTGAGTAGGATCTATAATCAATCCTTAAAATTCTAATATTTAATAAGTTAGTTTTCAATGCCATGCTTCAAACCTAACCAATTATCTAAGCAATCTTGGATTAAATTTTTAAAATATATATTAACCCAATTAACTAGGTTGGAAACTAGTTTACATTGGTTATGGTTTAAAAACTTTTGGGGCATGCTTGGGCTACAAGGTTTAACTCCTCAATAGAATTTCCTCATCTACTACTATGGTGAGCCAAAAACAGTGAGCCAAAATGTTTTTGTCACATGGAGTTGATTTGAAGAAGCCACACTTCACGTGCGTTTTTTTCGTCTTTGTTTTTAAAGAAAAAACTCATGTGTGTCAAAGGGAGCTAAAGTTCTTGAAATTGAACATTAAAAATTCCAAGCATTAAAATTTTGAAACAATTACAATCTACCATTATCAATCAACTATTTCATATTTTCAAAGGCAAGTTTTTATTGAAGTAGATAAAACTTATAACTCAAACATGATTGCCACTAATTTCCAACGAATCCTTTTCTTCTTTTCAATTGTCCACAAAGTTTGAAATTCAATAAGTTGGAACTTGGGTTCTCAATGATATGTAAATGTTTGCGTTTAATCCATTTTCAAAAAAATAAAAAAATGAAAGAGGTTTCTAAATGATGCATGCAATTCAATAATCATGTGTTTCAAAAATATATATTTATTATTTAAGTAGCAATTTCTTTGTGCAAGGTATGTAGATACTAACTAATATGATTTAAGGACTAGTCATTATTATCATTGACCTTTAAAACAAGACTTAAACATCATGAAAAGTACCAACTAGTTGACTAGCAATAATAACTTATTAATGTTAATTAATAATCTTTGATTGAAATTCCAACAAATATTGCACAATCTATTTTTTTTGTACAAGTGAGTGTACAATAAACCCCCTTTATAATCACACCCATTTTAATCACACATTTTTTGGTAACCATTATTTTTAGTAACTATCACACTTGTTAGTAGCAACAAACATTTGTAAAACTTGTTTAGTAAATGTGATTATAATGAGGAAAATCTAGGGCAAATACTAAGGTTTTGTAAATTGTAACTCCCTTTGACAATGGTGCTTTGTGTTCAAGTTGTGCAAACTAACAACAATGAATCCAGTTGAAGAAAAAAAGAAAGAAATAACAACTTTCAATTGGAGACAAGTAAAAGATATGTGAGATTTGTTAAGAAATAAAATAATTTTAATTTAAAAAAATCTAATTTACAAATTATAAAAAAAGCTCAAACTCAATGTAAATTGTCACATTAAAACATAAAAAAATAACAACCTTCCTTAAGTCTAATAATGCATAGTAGAGCTTAAAATAAGCCACGAAGGAAATTTTAAAAATTTGTACTTTTATTCTAACTTTAAAAAACTATTTTGTAACATTTGTTTTTTGCAATCTTGTAAGAGTTTGTATGAAATGTGACTACACACATTTGAATCACAATTCATTAGTGTCACCAAAAAAAAAGAAAAAAAAAGGTCACCAACAACATGATTATAAAGGGGTTTCTTGTTGAATTGACTCAAATAATTGCACCTTTATGTCAACAACTTCCAAGTTCCATGCTTAATTTTAATTTCACACATCCAATTTAATAACACATGACCTTCATACGTGCATTGATTAAAAATATTAATAAATGATCATGTTCTTATCCATTTGCACAAAGATGATTTTATTTAGAAACAAATGTGTCAAGATTCAAAGGTGGTTGGGTCGACACTACCACTTGAGAATTTTGGCCATCGCTTGGTTTTTTTGGCATGTCCATCTTCATTGTAGGAAACGAGAATGATGTTTTCCAAACTAGATAGTTGCTCCGCTCTGTAGGTAAAGCCCCAAAACCTAGCATGAACATAAATGGATTCCAAGAATTAATTATCAAGAAATAAAAATTTAGGTCACATATCGGGGTTTGTGAGCCCTAATTTTTTGATTGTTCCACATATTGGGAGCGGTGCTGGGGGGCAAGGGGGCTGTAGTTCTGTGTGTCGATTCATGTTTTTTTTGCTTTGGTTATGAGAACCACCAAACCGAATGAAAAATTCCTGAATGATGGGCGGAGGAGAACGAACGTTTCGCATTGGGCCCAGGTCCACAAATGGTCGGCCACCAACACATTGAACAGACCAAGTGGCCTGGCCTCCAATGCTGAGTGTACAAAGACCTTGTCTCTTGGGTGGGCTTGAATTAAAATAACACACTTGTGTGCATGCATGTGTGTGTGTGGCCTTTATTTATCTCAAATTTGATGCTTGGTGTTGAAACAAAAGAAATTTGTGAGGTTTTCTCTGTACACGACCGTGTTCATGTGGTGGTGGAAACATGTTGCACCAAGAGTTACCATGGCAAAACAAACAAAAATTGAGGTGCTATTGGGAACACATTGGGAACTTGTGGAACTTTTTGGGAACTTGATGGGGGCGAATAACAAGGCTCCAACTTACATATAGAATTCATAATCCTTATGAGCGACCTAGCTTCACTTTACATCTCACCAGGCTATCAGCACGGGGACACACCATTGTCTTCTCTCCCTCCTTATTGGTGGTGTCAAGTGTTGGGTTAAGCCTGAGGAGGCTGCGGGAAGAAGAAGGGTATTCGGCCTTGGCTCCACCTCATGTGGGACACAAGGACTTTACTGAGTTTGAAGCTCAATGCCGAATTATTTTTTCCTTGTGATACCTGACGGGCATGATGGCCCCAAAAAATTGTCAAAACAAATTCTCATGCCATCCTTCAGGAACTAACTAATAACCATCTCATGAATGAATCATCCATGATGGCATTGGTCTCCACCCATAATGGTCGTCCCTTCGGCCGGTAATGGGTTCTTCGTCTTCTTGTAGTACGTTGTTGCAGTGTTTGTTGGAGAATCGGCTTTCCTTTCCTGTGTGTGGAGCTCCTGTGTCCCTACAAGTGGTTAGGTCTTGATGGATCTGATTCTCTGGAGTGCTCTCATGTTCAACTGAGAAATTGGGTGTTGATTGAATCCAGCGAGTTCTTTTCTTTTTGGAAAGTGTCGGCCTTCTTGTGTGGATGTGGTGGGGAGCAATCAATCACGATTCTCATGCGCTTTGAGCAACAGATAGAGTGTGGCTGCTCTTGCTGCTCTGCTGGGTTGGGGCCGGACGGAAGAGGAGGCGGCTGAAACTTGGGGCAAGGATGGGGAGGTGCCCAAATCATAAGAATAGTCATGGGAAGCATTATTCCCATAAGACAGCGCGGAGAGCAAAATTTCTCGTCAAAGATATCCTTGCCACCTCGCCCTTTTTTTCTTTTTCCTTTTCCTGTTTCCCTGTGTCTTCCTCCGATATAGGCTATTCTTCTTCTATGTTGTGAAATTCTACTCACACAAGTGCTCCACCTCACTTCTCTATTGCTCGGAATTTCTGATGGCTTGATCAAGTTATCCGTTTCAGGCTTTTTTAGGTTAAAATTAGGGTTTTCGTTTTGTCGTCTGTGTTGAGTCCTCTGTGCTTGGAATGTAATGGGTTAGGGTTTGATATCCAGGGCATTTCCTTCTCAGTGCGTCTACTCCACTTGTGTAAGGCTAGTCCTGACTGGAGTGGTGTGTTCCTCACAAAATTCTTCACTGAATTTCATTCTTTGCTATGGTTAGGGTTTCTGATTTTATGTCATACCTGTTTGCTTCTCCAGCAGTGTGCAGTTCACTTTCATTATGTTAGTCTTTATTGCAATTATGGGTTATTAGTTATGTTTTGGTCTTGTTTCTCTTTTCTGTAGGCCGAATTTCCTGTTTTTCATTCTTGGTGATTGGTTGCTGTTGTGTTGTGAGATTTGAAAAATCAGTAACTGGGTCATCTCTCTCTTTTTTAAGGTTGACTTAAATCTCTGGAGTAGTTCTCAGTACTTATGAATTTACTCTATGAGTGTCTTATGTTACTAAGTGTTGCTAAACCCTTGCCAACTAAGAGCCTAGGGATTGGTTTCAGTGGAACATCTTAGTTGATCTCTTATTTCACATTGTGCAGTACTATTAACCTTAACACCATAAGTGCACGAGATGATTTGATCCATGCAGAGCTTCGCAAAGTTGATGTACCAAAGATGCAAGAACCCAATTCTGATCTTCCTGGCTTGGGGCAATTTTATTGCCTACATTGCGAGTAAGTCTCACTTCTTATACATTGTCCAATGTGACAACAGATGCTTTGTGTCGAGAGGTGTGGAAATATTTGACATTCAATGTATGGATATTGCATTGATGATCAATCTTTGTTAGCATAGATCCAAAGGCTAGGCAAGAACTCAAGTGGTCTCTGACTATGTTGGGTTGATTGCCAGTCGCTACTTCAACAATGCCTCTGTTCGGGATGATCACTACAAGACAAAGAAGCACAAGAAAAGGTGTGTCTATGCATCCGCCCCTGTTCTTGTGTTTTTCATCATGGGAGGGGAACTTGGCATTGATGTCTAAGCACTTGATTGTGTAGTTAGAACTAGCATTCTGACCTTGCTGTTTCTTGTGACTGCAGTAGTTATTCATGTGGATGTTACTTTTTCCTTAGTACCAACCTTTTTGCAATGGTGCCTTCTTGTGTCCTCAGATTCAAGGTTTATGAGGAGTTTTTCTTGTATGTGTTAATTTGCATGCTTTACTCAATTTACTGGTAATTTTTTAAAAAGTTATCAAAGTTTTATCATTTTGGTGGGAGTGTTTAGGGTGAAAATAATGGAGGGTGCTGCCCCACACAATCAGATTGATGCAGAGGTTGCAGCAGGTATGGGTCATCCAGATAATGGGCCTAGGTTACAAGTGGAGGATTCATCTATGGCCTTGTGAACCATACCATGAATTTTTTTTTGTGAATGTTGCAAAACTAGCAAAAGTGAATCCATCCACACCATACTGGTTTTATCCCCCCAGTTTTGTTCAGTTTGCTTTTTGTATCTTTTTATGGAGGGTTTTTGTGTCCAGTTTGTGTGAGAATGGAAATGCCCCCCAGGACTACTGTTGAGGGCACTGCTGTCAGATCAGCAGCTTGCACAGATGCATAGGTATTTGCACAGACTTTTTGGTATGCTAATGGAGGTAAGGTCCAGCACATTTTCTTAAACCAACACCACTGCATACTTACTCAATCACATGGGTCTAGAATCGTCAGATATCTGCAATTATCCCTTAGATCTAAAGCTTGTATTCGCCTCCACGCAGAGTGCACAATGTGTATCACAACTTATTTTGCAAGATAATGTATGAGCTTTTGAGGTTGGTTTATGTATGTGGTTGTACAGCAGTGCCAAGAAAAATATGTCAGCAATTTGTAGCACTTGTCCATGGCTGTACAGGGAAACACTCATAACAAGCTGGAAGGCATGTGAGGCAGCTATGCAGAGGATGAACAAATGGTTCATAGCACTGGTTGGTGCTGCCTCTACATATGCTCTTATGTAGTTATCATTTCAGATCAGCTAGTATGCTAGTTGGCTGGACAACTAATGGATAGTTCAGATTGATTTCTGTCTTGCCAACTAGTTTCCTGGGTCATTGAGGAATGTTCTCTGCAACATTTGGCATAGTTTATTCTGCATGACAGGTGGATGCTAAGTGTATTTGTCTGTTGGTCTAGCCAATGAACCACTGTTATTGGCCTCTTCTCTAACTTAAGAGTTGTTTGATCCTTGTCCATTAAATAACTCAATATCACCTATTTGGGTGCGGGAATCCAGACTGCCTGATACTGTGATCCATTGTCATTTTATTTTTTTGACCTTTCAGAGCTCCTAGCTGTGTTCCAGAAGCAATGAAGACTGCAAAATATCCTTTACATAGGCACTGAGCAGAGCTACCAACCCTCAACAGTGCACCCTGCCAGAGCTGAACAAGATATTTATGTTACTAACTCAACCCTTAGTCTTTTAACTGCTCTTTTAGCTAAATTGAATAGTTAGGTAGAGGACTATGCATCCATTTACTGTATTTGCTCTTTTCATAATGCTACCTTTGGTTTTGCAATGTGCTAATTGTCTTTTAACTATGAATATGGGCAAGTGTTTCCAACAGTCTGCAAGTTTTACAATTTAGTCCATGTGGGGATGGTGTGTGTACCTCACCATAATGACATTGGTTTGGTGGAGTTGGGCTGGTGATAAGTGGTCAAAGCAGGGAGGTTGTCATACTTGCATTGTAATTGTATGACAAAATCTTCAGATTCTGTGATGATTTTCTTTCAGGTTTCTGTGGGTGAACTGTTTGTTCTGGGTGAATATCTTGACCTATGAGATTGTATACAAGGTGATGTTACAGGAGGTCCAAGCTAACTAGTTGGAACTGTTGAGTGGGATCTGATAGCAAAACTACCAAAATTGTGCATGGGGGTTTGCCAATAACCAATATGTATTGCATACAATGGCAAATGTACTTCTGGTGGGATTTGATTGGTCTAAAGGTCACAAAGGAGCTCTTACACCATGGTTTTCTGTATCCCAATCTATTGGTGTTTTGGTAGCATTACTGGACCTTCATAGGAATGATGCAGATTTCCTGTTTTCTTCAAAGAAGGATCATCATGTAAAGAGTATGACATATGTACTGATAACACTGAAATCACTTGTGAGTTGATGATCTGTTTTAGGGTTTGATATGTCATTACAAGGGACACATAGGCTATTGGGATTTATTGACTTGTCATTAAGTCATATGGGTTAAATTTGCCCATTTTTTTGGTTGTAATGACTACAGTTGTTGAATTTGAAATGGGATGTTTGAAATATGTGACTTTGGATTTGTGTACATTCATGCTACAAAATTTGACATCAACACATGATTTGCACATGAACCAGCTGTGTACACAGGTTTTTAATTTTAATTTTTTTTGCAATTTTGTGATTAAGCAACAACACGGGTGATCATCCACAAGAGAAATTAGCCAAATTGAACTATACAGGTCGAGGAAAAGTAGAAAATTTTAAAGAATGCTACTATGTTTTGGCAACCTTCGGAAGAAAAAAAATTCCTTGAAATTTGATGACTTTGGCGCTTCTTGTTCACAAGAATCCTTTGTATGAGTCACACTGAATGTCTTTTTGTGGCCAAGTCAAGAATTAGCCAAAAAGAAAAAGAAACACTGGCTGTGAATGATGGATGGCCAACATCTGTTTTATTCCTGAAAAAATGGAAGAAAGACCACAATGCATTCAAATGCACAATGCCTCAAACATTAACAACCATGGATTCATATTTCAGTTTTGAGTGAACTTTAGATTCAAGACCTTAGCCCAGGTCCCATGGGCTGTTGCAATGCATTATCATTTTTGTTGAATTTCCCATATTATCCCAAGAAGAAACATATGGTGAGAAAGAGACTTTTTTTTTTTTCCCCCTTTTTGGAGAATAGGACTTTAAGGGTGGCTTAAGATAGGAGAAAGGAAGAATAAAGGGTATAAAAGAAGGAAGCCTTAAAAGCAAAAGATAAAAAAGGAGCCCTTAAGAATAATACAC
>Ga0116228_10002381_pt1 | contig 16255 bp, 9 predicted proteins | sample S1TSphfallax_2_FD_89694 | JGI IMG/M metagenome (GOLD analysis project Ga0116228, IMG submission 89694) | Host-associated microbial communities from peat moss isolated from Minnesota, USA - S1T2_Fc - Sphagnum fallax MG | ecosystem: Host-associated > Plants > Peat moss > Unclassified | place: USA...
AAATTTGGAAAATCATATAGACCTACTTTTATTTTTACTTTTTGTCTCTAATTGATGGGGATGACATTACCCAGCATAATTTTGTCCTCCTTTGTTTGAGGGGTGTTAAAAACAAGGTGTCACAACACGTAGGCCTTGTTGAATTAAAAACTTGATAATATATGTTTGAATAATCATGAATGTGATGGATATTATTTTGTATTATTTGATAGGGTAAATTTTGGAAGGTGTGGTTCAGTAATTTGAATGTAATGTGTATGGGTTTATGATTTGTTCACTAAGCTTCGGTTGATAAAAATGCATTGTTGTGATAACACATTGGTCCATATGTGATCAACTTGAATGTTATAAATAGTCATTATTTCAAAGGATACAATTTGTAGACCATATTTATTCATTAATTTTTGTAGTTCCAATGATTGTAATTTGTTTGTTAACATGTCAATATTAAAATCCGCAATTATTATAGTCAGGCAATTTGTAGGTGTTTTTTCAAGAATACGTTTTTAAATAGAGATGAAATAATATACCTATATTTTTGGTAGCTTAAAATTACAATTACATGTATAACTTCTCATGTATTTTTATTGAAAGTTATGATAATGAATTTTACATATGAATTTTGTATTAAAATTGTGTTTGACATAGAACCCATTTCATCATAAGTATTGAATTGTTCTATGTTGATTATAACAAGATAAGATGTTCAACTTGTTATTTAATATGGCATGGTGAATTTCTTGATATGCATAAATGTTTTTTATATTTTTCTCATTTACACAAAAAAATATGTGATGCAAGCAAGATTTGGTTCGCAAGGATGTTTCATAAATGTAGATTTAATGAACAAATATTATAGGATTGTATGATTATAAATTCTTTTCAATAAGATTTCAAGTTAGGAATTGTTAGTTTATATTGTGTTGTTGTTTTTAAATGTAACATTTATTGATCAGCCATGGAATATACATGGAAATTTTTGTTCGATATTGGGAAAGGTAAATATATAATTGTTCTTTTGAATGAATTTGAAATAACATTATATATGTGAGGCCATGTTTTGTTACACCAAATGGATCAAATGTTAAACAATCAAAAGTCAACCTTTATGCAGGACATATAGTGTGCCCAACAACCAATTGAATTGGGAATTGCATTTTTTATACATTTGTGAATTTTCAAACCTTATGTTGATTCCAATTTGAAGGTTTCAAAAATGTATTCATATTAATGATTTTGACAAGGATTCTATATAAACTTTAAAAATTCCATCTACACCATTTACAAAGCCATTTGATATTATGTAATTTCTTGCACATAATTCGATTAACATATCTTATTTAATTAATAATTCATGATCAAAGCTAATTGTTTGGCTTGATATTTTTGGTAATTTGAAATGTGAAGGACATGTTCAATGAATGTCCTTTGCATGAAATGTGAATGTTTGACCTAGTGTATTTTTCAATATCATTTTGTTATGTTCAATTATTTTGGCATTTGTATAAAACAAATGTGGCAAAATATTATCTATTAATGGTGTTTTTAAACAAATTTGATTAATAAAACTAATATCTTTGAAAGTATGTGATGTTATTTGAAACTTATTTAAAATATTAATGAATTGAAGATCATTTTGGCACATGTCTTGTTTTAATTCATAACATTTTATGTTTTCTTGCCAAAGATGTGTCCCAAAGATATTGAATCCATCAGTTCTTGATTTGAAAATCTTTGAATCTCAAATTGGTGGGATTTAGTAAAAATCACTTGTCATTATAACATCAAGACCACCCATAAATTCATTATGTTTTTTGGATTTATCCAGAGTCTATGGCTTCAAACCATGCATATTTGTGCTCCTGTAGTTTTTTAAATAGGAAAAGACACATCTTTGATTAAAATGCATATGAAAAAATACATTGTTGATCTTTTCTTATCAAAATGTTTTTTGTTTTTGTGCATTCATCTTCCCTACATTGGTGAGGCAAAGGAGGAGACAAGGATTTAAACTTTTATGGATTGAAATATTCCTATTGTGATTTTTGTTGCAGATATGAATAGGGGGAGGAATCAAAAGGGAGGCTAGAAATAGAAGGAAAGAAGGATAAAAAGCCAACTTGTTTTGCATGTTGTGTGTAAGCATGTTAGTTTTGGCAAACCCGTTCTTGTAAATTATATTCCAATGTTCAATTTAAATTGATTATGAAAACCATGATAGTAGAAATATAGACTCAATGGATATAGATATGGATCTACCTGTGGGTGTCATTTTCATGTTATTCAAAAAGGGAAGTTTTTTTCAAATGGCCACTCATCACCTTGTAAATCCATCTTCATTTCACCCATCATGGACATTTTTATATGGAACATAGGAAATGGATCATTGAAAGATTGATCCACAATTTCGAAGATGAATAATTAGTGGGGAGTAATGGTAGATTATCACTACCATTCATGATGGTGGTGATAATGACATGACTACAGTAATTTTCATTAGCATGTTTGTTATTGTTTGACCTAGTTTTCTAAATTTGAAATTAACTCTTTTGTTTTCTTCTATAACATTTTTTCACATTCCTAGTTGTTGATAACTAACACCATGTGTATGATCAAGAAAAAACAACGATGTCAACTGGCAAGAAACCTAAGCCTTTTGTGCCTATAAGAAGCCAAGGTATCACAACCAATTAACCAATTCACAACAACACCCTTGAAAACCAACCTTGGAAGCACAATTTGTTTCATCTTATTAATGAAAAAAAATTGGGTCTTAAAAACGAAACCAAGGTGGAATTTGAATTGGTAAAGAATCCTCTACATGAGACTTATTCTAAAGACCTTAAACATTGAAAATCTTTCTTAACGAAAATGATAGGCATTGAATACTTGACAAACACTCAATATTGGTAGTCAATTAACACAAAGGGTACAACATGAAATTGCAAAAAAGACTTTGAGTGCTTTGAGTTTGAACATCTTCAACTCGGGCAATTCAAAGGATTTACAATTGGGAAACAGTTCAACTAAACTTCAAGATTTACACCTTTAATGATTTACATGGAATTGAAAAGACATGCAACTTTTACTTTTCAAGTGTAAAAAGAAAATATCTTACCTTTCATTGCACAAGATGTACAACATCTTGTACAACAAGTGTATAGATGGTCTAAAAACCAAACTCTAGTGCTCCAAAATCCATGTGTTGATAACTTGGGGTGTTTATAAGAGAAAATGTATATAAATATAGGCACTAAGATCATAACATACATTATGTACAATGCTAAATGTAAGCTTCAACCATTATTAAGTATTTACCATTCTTGCCACACAAGTCATAGAAAGGAATAGGATATGCATGGAGTGCAAATCCAAATGCACCCACTAAGTTTCAAATAATAAGCATATTGAACATTGAATGGTCTTCGTGTTCAACTCTACACAAAGAGGAGGTAAGAGGCAAAAAATGGATTTTCATGAATGGGGGTGGCAACTCCTTTTACTTTTAACACAGCGCAAGAAACAAAATACTCACAATGAACCTAAAGAACATTAGAATAAAAATTAATTGCTACCATTTAAAATAGATTTAGGAATATTGTAACGAAAAGAGAGGGTCCCAGAAATCGTACAGCACATACACTGCCTACTACAAACCCTGCCAACTTCGTTCTGCTTGATCAATCTCTCATCGACAGACACCTATTCCCACTTAGACTCAAACCGGATCATTGCTCGACTGCTGATCTGTTTGTATTTTGAAGATCGACAGGCCTATAAGCACATTACTAGACGTAGCACAACTCACAATGTCTTCTCACACATACGCATCAGAGCGCTTTGCATTCCATTCACAAGGTATATACACACTTCGACAGCACAAGCATGACCCCTCAAAACAACGAATCTGATCGTTTCTAGAGTTCTTGTTCCTCTTCTACATCCTCTATCCTCCTGCAGCTTGAACTTGGCTACCTATCAGACGCAGCGGAAATCCAAGACATAGCCGAAGCTCTGAGCTACCGAGCTCTTTTCTTCTCCAATTCTTTTATCTCTCCCAAAATTATCTCTCTCCCAAAACTACAGCCCTCTCTGCTGTCTGATCTACCTCCCTACTATCTGTTCTATCTCTTAAACTTTGTTCTATCCTCTACATTGCCTCCAAAATTGTCTCTCCTCCCCTTCCGACTTCTGATTCTTCCTCCTCAACAAGTTTGTTGCTTCTTCCAAAAGCTTCTCCAAAACGTTCAGTGCGGATCCAATCCGATCCAGAATCCGCCGTCTCGCCACCTTAATTGAGCATGCTTCATCAATGGTAGCCGCCGCCATCTCCATCCCTGCACATAGCTCAAAAGAAAGCCATGCAATCTTCATGCAATCCTGATGGGGCGCCGTCACACTAAGTCAGTTGATACACTCACATCCAGAACTCTAGGTTAGATTAGAGTTCGAACCACCTCCTTTCGCATTACAATACATCATTGTGCCATTTTGTACATTGTTTTTTATAGTGAAACATGGGGAGAGAAAAAACAAAATGTAAGGGCAAATAGGTCGAACACTACAACAAAAATGTTATCTCCAACCTCTAAGCAATTTTAATGTTAGTCTTATTTTGTTTTTCTTGTGTGAAAGCATATTATTTATGTAAGTGTCTAAAATGTCCACCAATGGCCTTTGTAGCCTTACAATGTGTTAAACAACTAATACAAACACAAATTTCACTTCCCACTAGAAGAAAGGAAACAAGACTAAAAGAGGTTTGGTTTATTTTTCCAACAATAAGCATTTTGTCAAGGATGCCTAAACAAAATCTCAAGTGAAATGTATTACTTACTAGTGTGTACATGTAGACCCATGTTACATTGCTAACCTATTTTTGGACATTTCAATGTCAATAAAAACCACATGGTTATTAAGATCACTATAAGAAATCTTGGATTTTTTTACCGAAAGTTTTGGTTAAAAAAAACCCCATATGGTTTTTTTGCCCCCATGTCCAACTTGACCAAAGTGCCATTTTTGGACAAGTAGATTTAAACACAACCATTTTAACTTGGTCATTTTGGTTGGTCTTTTTTATTACTTTTTATTACTAGGTTGTCTTTATTAAACCACCGTGACAATAATATAATTTGGGCAACAACCAAAATATATATAATATTTAAATTATTTTTATTTAAAATTAATATGAAAATATTTAATTAATTAATTACCCTACCTACCTACCTAATTAATAAACCTAATAATTAATGTTAAAAATCATTTATTTATTTACTTACCAACCTTATGTCCTAGGCCTAGGCTAGGCCATCTAGCTTAACCACCTAGGCTAAACCAAGCCACTTAAGCTAAACCAGGGCTCCTATGCTAAGTGGTTAAGTAGGCTTTATAACTTAAGCTACTTAATTTAAGTGACCAAGGTAACCTAAATTGCAAGTGTGGGGACTTGAACTCCTCACCTCTACATTAAAAAGTCAAGTCCTTAACCATTGCACCATAACCCCATCAAGTGATTATTTTTAACAACATATTGTAATAAACATGATTTTGGACTAACATATTGTAATCAACTTCCATGAATTTTTTTCAACATATTACACTAAATGAACTTGAATTTTTTTACATTACTTACATAAATAGGTAGGTAATAAGTAGGTTAACCTAAGTAGGTAGGAAGTACCTATTAATAAATGCATGTACTTATGTAACATGTAGGTTATAATCTATTAAACCTTATAGGTACCTACTAAGTCTATGTTTATACCTACCTACACCTATGTTATTTAATAAGCTATGTATGTACCTACTAGCTTATAATTAATAAATGTAACTTAGGCATATTTAATAGGTGGTTTAGCCTATTAAGTAAATCTAGGGTTAAGTTACCTACCTAATACTAAGCTAAGCTACCTACCTAGTAACCTAAGTGGCCTAGCCTAGGTTTGTGACATACCTATTTAGTAGACTTAAATGACCTAGGTAGCCTAAGCCTATTAAATTAAGCTAACCTAAATTACTGAAACTATGTACCTACCTAAGTAACTTAGGCTAGGCTATGTACCTACCTAATAGGCCTAGGTTAAGTTATGTACCTAGGCTACCTAAGTTATGTACTTACCTAAGTAGCCGAAGTTAGGTTACATACTTACCAAAAAGGCTTAGGTTACGTTAACCTAAGTTACCTAACTCATGTACCTACCTAGGTAACTTATGTTAGGTTACGTATGTACCTAATGGCCTAAATTAGGCCAACCTATGTTACCTAAACTATGTACCTACTTAGGAGCTTAGGTTAAGCTACATACCTACGTCATAGACCTAGGTTAAGCTAATGTAGGCTTCCTAAACTATGTACCTACCTAGATAACTTAAGTTAAACTACATATTTACCTAGTAGGCCTAGGTTAAGTTAACCTAGGCTACCTAAGCTATGTACCTACCTAGATAACCTAAATTAAACTACATATTTACCTAGTAGGCCTAGGTGGCCTAAATTAGGCTACATTCGTACCTAGTAGGCTTAAGTGGCATAATTTAAACTATTTATTTTATAGGCCTAAGTGGCTCATGCTATGTACATAGCTACCAAGTAGACTTCAATAACCTAACTTAAACTACTTCATACCTAGTAGGCTTAGGTTGCCTAAACTACTCACCTAATTAATAGGATAACCTACCTTCCAACTAGGCCTAGGTGGCCTATGTTAATTACCTAGTAGACTTAGGCTACATGCCTATAATAGGCATAGGCTAATAAGCTACCTACATAGCTAATAAGTCGACCTAGTAAGCCTAGGTCACCTAAAATACCTATGTAAAAAGCTTACATTACCTAATTATAGGTTATTTAGTAGTCCTAAGCTACATCCTAGGTAACCTACTAAATAAATTTAGGTTAAGTTACCTAGTTAGGCTACTAGCTAAGTTATTACTTAACAAATAACCTACTAGCTTATTGATTATGATAGGCTAGAAAAGTAGTATAAACCTAGCTTAACCTACTACTTGTGTTAGTTTCAAATAATAAGGGTTCAAGTTTAAGTAGCCTAGGTTTAACAAATAGGCCAAGTCATCAAATGAATATAATTCGTTTGACTAAGTCTCAAATCATAATCATTAATTTGACTAAGGGTTCAATCAAGATGGTCAATTTGAATAAACTCTATTCATTCAATATGGTAATTTGATTAAGCCATGGCCATTTTGATGGACATTTCTCCATTTTGACTATATCTTCAACTTGACACTTGGTCAAATGTATTGGTCAAATGTAACATGTGTTTTTCATGCCCCAAACCCTTAATCAAAATGGACTTACCTTTGGGTCAATCTGAACACTTCAGTCAAGTTGGCCTTTTAAAAACCCACATTTTCTTGTAATGGATGGAGATCAAACTTATATTTTGAACTTGTAAAAACAATCTTCAAAGACATCAAGCTATATGGATGCCAATAGGATGAACCGACAAAGGGTCATTAGGAAAGTGCTACTAGAAATATAAACAAACCCATGATGAAAAACACTTTGGCAAGCAAGACACCAACTATGTATTCAAACTACAAAAGTATTACATAAAGATGTAAACACTTCTATAATTTGTTTCACCTCAATGGCAAATATTACCCTTGGTTTTAGTAATGTGCATGCCAATAAAAAAAAATGAAACTTCCCCAACAAATTGATAATTACCAAAGGTGGCCTTGCACCATGAAGAGACATGCACACCTTGTACCAATGTACCCTACACTTTTTAATATCACTCAATATGATTGAATATAGTTTTGAAGAAATAATGTCATGGAAAAGGAAAGAAAAAATACCTGAGTAAGTGTGACAAACACATGATTAGGAACACGGGCATGTGGACCAATAACCTTGAGATGGAATTGTGGGCTGAAATGCTAGGTGTAAAAGTTTTGGCACTCATTAACAATTGGACCTTGCCATTGACCATGTATAGAAAAACACATCTCTTGTGGATAAATTTGGCAAACATAAAAGGATAAAAAATGAAGTTGGAAGTCTTCCCATGACATCTAGAATATACCATCTACAACACGGTGTAATCATAAGAATTAGTATAAAAACATCTCTAATAGGGGCAATTGAAATGTGGTTACAAAATTGGTTGAACAACAACATGAAATAATTTGCAAAAATGTGGTGGTCAACCCATTTGCAAGATTTGGTCTTCAATGTGGAAAATCACAAATGGAACCACTTTTAAATAATACCTTTACAAGAAATGATGCCTTCGACAATTATTTCATTAAGTAACTTTAGTGATGTCCACATCTATACTATTGTTCAAAGGACATCCACATTAAGTAACATGATGAATGTGTTTGTACCAATAGTACTTGAGGTCTATATCGAGTCCATTCTAAAGACAAAACTAACCAAGGGCCATTCCATTCAACCTCATTGACCCATGGATTACAAATTTGAACAAGTTTGTGTCCATCTACCTACTAGACTTGGAATAAAAGGAATGAAAGTCAATACACACCTCATAGACATACACACCTATAAAAAATATAATTTAGTGGTAACATAAACATAATGAAGAAAAACACAAATCTTGTAGTACACCACAAGGTTTGCAATGGCAGAAATAGGTACAAACAAACCATTGTAACCTACAACAAGGAGTATCCATGCCTTTGCATGATTGCATTTAATGAAATAGGCACATCAGAACTTGAAACACTATCGACCTTAAGCAAAAACCCTTCTTGTTTGAATATCTACAATTGGAACCAAAGATGCCCATTCACAAAATCCAATTGTGAAGATTCATGAAACATGTCAATTTCTTTTTTCGCGCCTCCAATCAAGTCAACAAGTGCATCATGTACTACACCCCTTTCCAAAGCTTCATAGGAACCATGCAATTTTGCATGAGCTTTTTCCAAGATTGAAACCCATAGTTCATTCCCCTTGTGACTTGTTACAAAAGTTAGCTTACCCTAGCCTTCACAAGGAATCCAATCATCCATAACCACTAGAACCGATTTTCCCTACAACACAAATTACATTTAGATAAAAGAATATGTTTCAATACTTGTAAAAATTTACTAGAATCAACCATTTAGTGCTACAAAAAATTTCACAATCTTAAAGGCCAAACAAATTTAATTTTTATAACATTACTTCATCACCTCATTACTTGTAATGAAAAATGAAGAAATGTATAATGATGTATGAAAATTATTGTTCAAAACTAACTATTAAATAATTTGAAGGAATTTTTTTTTGTTTAATACACATGTTTGCATCATGCATTACACCATATACAAAAAAATCCAATAATACATTATAGTATCCATCATTTTTAATTTTAATTTTTTAATGAAAAAATAAATACAATGCAAATAAAATCATTATTTTTAATTTTGAGATTTTTTGAATCGACATTAATTAACTTTTGATTAATCTAAGGCTTTTTTCCCTAATATAGGGTTATAGTACTTGTTTTATATCACATACGTTCTAATCAATAAATGTTAACATTTTACTACCTACTAGTAAAAATAAACCAAAAGTGTAGCAACTTTATTTGCAACTAAATGCGACTATTAGTCATTTGTGACTACCTTTGAACATTTTTGCAACTATTTCTTGTGTTGGTCATATTTGCAATTACATTATAATTAGTTTGTGACTACTTTGGCTTTTATCCTTCCTTGTGAACAACATTTAGCTTGGTTTTCATTCAAGAGAAACAACTTATGTCCCACTAATTCCAAATGTGACCAATTCAATTATAACCCTATAGGTATACAAAGCTATATTTTTAAAAATCTAGTTGGGTATATTATGATTTACAAATATTAGGATTCATTTTACATATGTATTCAAGATTTAATATTGGCATAAATGAGCTCAATATTATACATACACTAAATGTATATTTTGAGTATATTAAACTTTTATGTAAGATATTTGTTTAATATATTTTACCCATTTTACAAGTTCATCCTAACTATTTTATTAAAAAAATTAAAATTATTACAAAAGTTATTTATAATTATTTATATCATATTATATTACATATATTTATTACTTAAATATATATTTAAATTAATTTCAATATTATATTTGATTAAAATTTTTAAATAAATTTTTTTTCTTACATTTTCCTATATGCATTTTTTTATAAAAATATTGAAATAACGAATAAATAAATCTAATAAAAATATTGTATTATTAATAAAATATTTTCGAAGGAATAACATATTTACTTTCAAATTTTAATTTTAATTTTAACTAGTTCATAAATAGGTGTAATGAGTGAAGTAATCATGTGAAAAAACAATTTATAAAAAATAACCTTGGTTATTGACTAGCCAAAATATTAATTAAATCATTGTCATTTTTCTTGCTAAATATTTATATTTTAAATTTATTCCTGAGTAAAAAAGAAAAAATCATGGAGATATTTATAATAAAATATTTAACCCAAGCTAATTTTTAATTGTATTATTTTTTAAAACATTTATACTTCAAATTTATAAATGATGGAAAATAATAATTAATTACTGAATATTTCAGTTATTATATTAACTTATTTGATTATGAAACATTAATTAGATAGTTATGAATAATTAGTTAGTTATGTCCATAGTTGAAAAATTATGCCCCATAAATAGGATTTTTATTTAAAATATTATAAAAATCTTCAAATAATGAGAAAAAAATGATATAATTAATATATTAAAAAAAGGATACGCTAAATAATTGTATGTATTATTCATTATTTAATTATTTATAATAAATGGTTAATATAAATTATTTAAAAGTTTATATTAGTAATTATTATTCTATAATAACATAAAATCATTGTAGAATCAAATTTATTTGATAGTTTATTTGTAAGTGTGAATTACAATACGTGAAAAATTCATTAACAATTGATATTTAATTGTTCATAATCTTTAGTAAAAAATTTATCACTTTAGTTTTTTATTTAATTTTCTAGAATAAGCATAATTATTCACAATTTATAATCTATAAGTTTAAATCTGAATAATTGTTTTGGAAAATTTATAAAATAGTTAAATAAGTATTATAATTGAAAGAATTATTATTAAAATTTTATTTTCTATTTTTTGAGTTCTATAATTATTTATCTATTATATATATTTTTAGAATTTTTTATACTAATTTAAAAAAATCAATGTATGTTCAACATATTATTGTATTTATAATTAATAATTACCAATAAAAAACAATTGACTTGCCTTATATCAATTTTTACAATATTAAATGTATTTATATATTTATTATTATAATTAATTTGATATTAATTTTAAAATAAATGATTTTCTTAGGAATTTATTTTATAATAGCAATTGTTCTAATTAAACATGTATTCAAAATGCTTAAAAATTAAAAAAACTAAAAAAAAAAAGCATGTAAATTTTTTTTTGGAATTGCAACTTAATGGGGTGAACCAATCAAAAGGCCTAACCGAAAACAAAATAATAATAATGCACAATTATAAACTACCTACATCGCTAACCCACTTATTTACGAATGAAACTAAGTATGTACGTAGTTTGACCTACCCACCTTGGTTGATTTATGTACCTACCTAGTTAATTATGTATATATAAATAGGTATTTAGTTTAGGAAGGAAGAACCTACCTAATTACCTTTTCACCTAAGTAGGTATGTAGGTATGTAGCCTAAGTTTGTGGGCATCTATTCATGTACCTACCAACCTAATATTAATATTTTGTATTAAATTCATTTTAAAGTGCCAAATGGTTTATTACATTGGGTCATGTGTCATAATAAAAGATCATTTAAACATTTGAATTAAATGTCCCATATTATTTCAAAATAATAATAATATCTATATCTTAAATAATTAAATATTATGACATGTGGCATCACATCATTTACCTTCATTAGTGACTAAATAAATCGCATGTGACAATATGTATACAATGGAGTCAAAGGATGAAGTAATATTTGTTAATTTTTTCTTTTATTCAATACCCCTTGTCATTTGCGAATAATGTTGCATGCCACTTATTCAAGCTGACTAAAAAAAATTTAGTCACAAACGTCGTTTATGGGTGAAGGCATGGTAAAGTATGCCAATGAAGGATTATTATTTTTTTGGGTGGAAAGTATCCATAAACTAAAACTTAATTCATTGAACTTATGAATATGTTTTATTTTAATGATCAATAAGAAGATCCTTGACTTAATTACAAAATATTTATTACTTGCATGTTTTAATATGCATTTAAATTATATTTTTATAAATACAAGTACAAGAAAATAGGTGTCATTATCCTACATCAAGTATATGAAAGTGTAATAAAAATACAATTATAATTAGATTTTTTGTATTTTCAAATGGAAAGAACAATAATATGTATTAATATGTTTTATTTTTTTTCATACCATAGTCATAATTTATCAAAGTTCTCATATAAAAGTATGTTCAAAATTTTGAAAACTCAACTAATCTAAAACATAACTTTCATCCATTTTTCTAATATTAAAATTCATTGCACTTTATGTGTAGCTTACCATCAACTCAATGGAGTGCACCATTACATCATAATGAAAGTTAAAGAAGTTTTGAATAGGTTTTTTCATGTTTATGCCATAAATGTGATTGTGATTGCATGTGTGACCACTTTTTTCACATACTTTACCATGCTTTCACCCTTGCAACAAAAATTTAATCACTGAAATTAATTTAAAATACATGTTTTTCTTCTAGTGCTATAGGCCATCACCCCATCAAACTGACACACCAAGCCTACCACATAATATAGCTACTACTTGGTGGTTGGTAACACCATCATAATCTTTGTTTGTCATTCGTCATGAGCACAAATGATGTGATGACGGCACCATTATGAAATGTCAAACAAGTCAAAGAAACATCACAAGATGGAGACAACTATTTTGGCTTAAGGTAAAACCATAGGATTTCTGACTTTTTTAATGTATGAGAATGTACAATATAAAATAGTGAAAATGTCTAAGGTCAGTACACTATGGTCTCAAGGTATAAAGCAAAGCTTAAACAAATTGGCATAAGACCCTAAACTTAAGCTTTTTTTGAAAAATCAATATATGTTTGAGCATTTTAAAGGTGCATAAAGAGGGAAGAACTTGGAGATGAAACATATTCTATCTTGAGATAATTAGAAATGATTAAAGCATGCAAAAGTTTCAAAGTATTGAGGACCAAACTTGAACATAAGAAAGATTGTTTAAACCATACAACTAGGCTTGCACCATAAACAAAAGTGTTTGGACCAGAAGACCAAGCCTCAACCATAAGCAAAAATGTTCATATCATGAGTCTAAGCCTAGACCATAAGCAAAAGTGCTTGGACCATAAGCCAAGCAATTCCAAAAGTGAAAATGTTTGGACCATGCAAAATAATGCTTGGAGCATCATCCAAACAATCTTCACAAGTCAAAATGTTTCAATCACATGTCAACATATTTTATGGAAAGATGCCATCGACAAGGTTATGGGAGATTTACCAAAATTTAGGTTATGAGATTATCTTGTATGATTGGTTTGGGGCCCAAAATGAACCAACACCCACCAACACACCATGCAGGATGGATGACAAGTGACACAAGGATAGAATTTTGGGTTGGATTGTAGTTAGTTATTAGACTATGGTAGTCACCTTCTATCATTTTTTTATTACCTACCAACCTAGGTACACAATAAAAACAACCCTTACCAAGTCTAGGTTTAACTATTCACTTACATAAGAATCATGAATTGTCTTACCTATCTACTTATATACAATACATACCTCTTATAGACTAGATTACCAAGGTGAAACCATAAATTATCAAAGTTGAGGTTCATTCACAATTTAATGATAAGGGGCATTTGGTAGATGGTGTGTTGGTGGGTGTTGGTTTATTTTAGCTTACTTCTTCTGACACAATAGATGTTACATTATTTGTTACATTATCAATAGGATGTAAACATGTAGGTTGGTAGGTTATAAGTGGATATGTTGTTGTTAAATGCACGAAATGTATTTTTGGGGTTTGTAACATGATATGTAGATTCATCTAAAGTTTATGGCTTCAAGCCATTCACACACACACACATATATATATATAACTTCAAAAATTTATTTTAATACACCAAAAGAAATCTTGTCCTTTGCAATGAAAATATTAATGACTAAATATTCTAGATGACTAATAATTCATTGTAATAATAGGATATTATTTCAAATCTTACTTGTAAAACTTGGAGTCATATATTAATGGTGCATTGTAGAATTTCATGGAATAGAATCATAAAGGGAATCAAGATTTTTGTTTTGAAAAGTTTTGGTGTAATTTATATGAAGTCCATGGTAGGAGAAGGGTGAGGCATACTAATTATATATAGACAATAAAAAAGTGAAAAAACCTTTATTCAAACAAAAATATAAATCTCCATAACTATGTAATAAACATACATAGTTTCGATCTCAAACCCACTTATGATTTACATGCTCACAACTTTTTCTTTTTAAGAAAAAAAAACCATATTGATTAGCCCATCAACAATATTTTTTTGGAACATTGGGCATGCCCCAATAAAAGCACCTTTTTGGACCTAGTTGCAAAATAAATAAATAAAATTTTAACAAAATTTTATTAATTGGTATCACTTGAAATAAACCAATTATTAATATGAATATTATGAGAGATAGCTTTCATAAACAAGCCTCAAGTTTTACACATGAACGATGAGATGAGACTCACTAAAAACTATGGAATATGAGTCTTAAAGACCTTGGGACCAATTTAAAGCTTTCGACCAATAAGATTGCTTGAATCATTGGTCTTTAGACCTTGGACCCTCATCTAAAGTGGGCCTAAGTTGGTTTCTTAAGCTGCTTAGTTCTCAAGATCTATTTGATAAGAAAAAATGTAGTGGTTTTTAATGATGTGACCCACGTTGCTTCAATGACTAAAATCCTTGCCATAAAAAGGAGGATTTTTGTTAGTTGTGCAAGTATTTTTATATGTCTTTTAATCAATTTTTCACAGTGCATTAAGTTACCTATGAAAATATGCATAAATTGCAGGAACAATTCAAGATAAACTCCCATCCAAATAATTTGGACAACAGATAAAAATTATTAAAAATGTGCACACCTGGCTTTCACCTTTTTACTTTCTATACATAGGAGTTGGGCAAGACATATGGGATAAAACCCAGGTGCTACTGGGAACATCTTGGGGAATGCATTTAAGAACACTTTGGGAACTTAAGAATCCTTTGGGAACACATTCAGAAACAAGGAAAAAAACAAACAAAAAATAACTCTGCCCACCCTACCCCACTCCCAAAAGGAAAAAACAGGGCCCAGCATGAATGCATGCTGAGCCTTCCCATTGGCTGCATGGGATTTCTCTTTCCCAAAACTGTTGGTCATCATTTTTGGCCTGGGGTAATCCCAGAGCAGAAATTTGGGGACATAGTAAAGTTATCCGTAAAGTCAGGAAAAGATGGCACCAGAACACCCCCTGTTTGGTAAACACTTTGTGGACACAGTAAGTTTATCGGTAAAGGGAGGAAAAAATGGCACCGGAACCCCGGGTATGGTCACATAGGGGATGAGATTTCAAAACTCAGGAGAAAATAGTACACTGGGCTTCAACAGGGCACGAAACTCCACCCTCCTGTTTGGTCACATAGGGGATGAGATTTCAAAAAACAGGGAAAAAAAAGTACACTGGGTTTCAAAGGGGGCATCAAACTCCGTTTAGGATCAAATTTGGTGCTCAACTAGGTTTGGCCTGTCCTTTCTTTTACTGAACGCTTTCAACCAATCACTGCTGCTGCTATGCGTGCTGGGCTATAAATGTTCTCAAGCCTCGTGCATTTAATCCTGAGTCTCAGTATGTCATACCCTTATTTGACAGAATTTCACGACTTTGCGCACAACATCCAGGAGCAGATGAAGTTCCACATGAGGGCTGCACTCAGGCACAACAAGGCATGACTTTATGCATAACTTTAGTACTTTGATCGTGTTTCCAGACGGTATCTACCTCCTTCCCCCCATCCAGCTCTGTTTCTTGTCTTCTTGCACATGTGTTTTTGACCCTGCATGTTTCTGCATAAAACCAACCAGCATGGTTCTACATGTTTTTTTTAATTATGCAAAAGAAAAGAAGCAATAGTCTTTTAGTTTAAGAACTATTTCTATTATTTGTTTGCAGTTACTCAGCAGATTCGAAAT
>Ga0116228_10002384_pt1 | contig 16243 bp, 15 predicted proteins | sample S1TSphfallax_2_FD_89694 | JGI IMG/M metagenome (GOLD analysis project Ga0116228, IMG submission 89694) | Host-associated microbial communities from peat moss isolated from Minnesota, USA - S1T2_Fc - Sphagnum fallax MG | ecosystem: Host-associated > Plants > Peat moss > Unclassified | place...
AGCAATGTGTAGATGCTCCATTAAAAGCAATGTTTTACATTGGTGATTCAATGGAGCAATTTACAAGCTTAACTGAAGAATAGAAATGTGATGGGTTTTGATAAAAGCATGAGAGAGAACCTCCACTAAGGTAGTGGCAGAATTGTCTGAGGTAGGTAATTCAGTTATGAACTCTTCAGCAGAAGTCTGAGTTCAGGGATGGCTGTAATTAATTATTTTGGATTCTGTATTCAATTAATCCCAGTTTCATACTTTATGAGAGCTTAATAAATAAGGCTGATTTGATCTGATCTGATCTGATCTGATCTGATATGGGGAAGCTCTTGGCAACCCTAAACCTAAACCCTAATCCCTACTTTGGTGCTTACAGCTTTTTTGAAGTATAGAAGGCAAAGCATGTGATTAGAAAGGAGATGATGACATGGTGCCCTTAACAACAACACCCTTCCATGATCAATTTGTTCTTTGCCACATGTCCCATTTCTGCTATGGTGGAGGTAAAATATCAACACCAATACTTACATAGGAGGAGGAGAAGATATTGGGATTTACATGTAAGGGGCACTTTACATATAGCTTCTTTTTTTTTTGTCAATCAACCCCCCATGATGGCTCTTCCATAGTTTCAATGATCATCCATAGGCCATATAGTTTATGTAGTGTCTTTTTGTCAATTTCACATTCAATGTGAACATAATTTTCCACTTCACAAGCATGTTCAACTCGAAACATTGTTGTTACAAGAGAAAACATTGCAAGGATGTGAATAAGGGACATCTACATTGCATTATTAAACTCTATGTTCATGGAATCCTTTGATTGTGGTAGTTTTTGGTATGCTTGTAAAAAATCTCGTTTAATTGTAATTTTGACAATGCCATATTGTCGTGCATTAACCTTACATTGTAAACATGATTCTGTGTGAGGTATTTTTAAAGGTCAAGATATTTGTGGGATATCACATACTTATGCATCATCAAAAGCCTAATTCCCAAATAACTTCAATACTCCAAGCCAGTGACCACTTGGTGGGTATCACGATAATTACAACCAGGGTGTCTTTTTTCTTTTCTTTTTTTTTCTTTTTTTCTTTTCAATTTTGTGGTATAAAAAATTTGTTCAAATAAATAAGAAATTTTAGTCAATTTTACACTAGAAAAAACAAACATTTCCAAAAAATGACAAGTTTTACCCCCCAAAAATATTGACTACAAAGTATATATGTTTGAGTGAAATTTGATGTTTGCTAAATGTCTCATTTTCTTAAAACGTTATTGAATTTTCAATGAGAAAAATTCCTCAAGATCCAATAGCTCCCACAAAATAGGTCTGAAACTTAAGGTATCACCTCATTGTACTTGTACTCATTGAGGACTTTCCAATGGCACCAAGACAGCACCCCCAAACTCCCATTTAATTGAATTTTCAGTAAAGAAAATATTCAAAATTTTGTAACCCATGCAATGATTTTTTATTTTTTTCAATTTCTTTTCGTTTTCTTGACAAAAAAATTGGAATTTTCTTGAAAGTATAAATTCAAATAAATTTGCTATATTGTTGAAAATAACTGCCAATTTTTTAATGTCACAAAATTGAAAAAAAACACCTGAACTCATGTGTTGCAAGTCTAAACATTATGAAATCACCTTAGAGCACCCTCACTCACTGAAGGCTTTTAAGTGGTATCAAGAACAAGACACAAAGGGTCCATGGACCCTCCTGTTGTTGGGAGGAGAAGGCTTTTTTGACAATGGTTGTTATTTTGGTGAAATGGTGACAAGGAATGAAGATGCTTCATGTGTGCAACTCCATGTACATTAAATTTGTTGCAAGTTAAATGTGTGAGAGAAAAAAAATGTCATTTACAAAATCTGTAGCAATTCAAAAACAAATTTGAAGTTGAGAAACAAGGTCCGTGGAGAGAAACAAAAACAAAAATATCTCGCACTAATTTTGATTATAGACGTTTAGGGCCTGAAAAAGTAAAGGTGATGATTCTTGAGAATCAATTATAAAAAAAATTGGGAATTACTTTTTGAAATTTGTCTTTTCAATAATTAAAATGAAACCAACATGTTGGTGATTTTAGGGTGGTTGGTTTTTAGTGGTACTACCCAAGTATGCCTTCACCCAAATGGTAGTGGGGAATCCATTTTGAGAATATGGCAAAAATTCTAAACATTTTCAAACATTGTAAAAACTAATTTTTGCTTAATGTCCCCTCAATGCCGAGCATCAATGATTTTTGAAAGGTTGCAATAATTTGAAATAAGTCATGGAATTCAAAGAGGATGTAAGCTCACCTTGCATGTGTCCATAATATAACACAATGATCAATTGCCATTCCAATTTGACCTTGTGTGTAACACTAAGAAACACCCCACATGGATCATAGTCTAAATAGCAAAGGGAAAAATTTCCTACATTGAACTTGTAGGAATTTGAAAATGTTGATCCCACAATGGGTAGTCAACAATTAGAAAGGTCAAGAAATTTTGAAAACTCACACCTCTTGACCTACTTTTTAGTTGGCATTGCCACTACATGCCAATAGCACATATGCAAGAAGCTAAGATCCCAACATGATATGAACATTGTGGAAACAACTCTTCACAAAAATACAAATCCTTTTTGATTTTCTTGAGTTGCAGCTTAATTGCAAGCATGTGATATTAGGTGACAAGAGGCCAAGCTTTTGCAAGAAACTTATTTACCCATCATTCACAAAATTCCATGCAACTTGCACAAGTGTATTTGTAGCCACCTAAAACTTCTTAATGGCTACCACTAGTGGCTTGTAGGGATGTTGAATGTTAATATCAAAGTCCAATGTGATGAGCACCAACTTTTTTCTCAATAACATATTCTCCTTTTGTATTTCATGGACATTTTGAACGTCTACACACAACATAATCACCATCAATACCCAAAGTTTCAATAGACCTTAGTAATAAAAAAATGCAAACCACATATTCAACCTTATGCTTGGCCGTGGCTTTCCAAAACCCTTAATTAACCATTAGCCATTGTAGAAGTTCATTGATGCTTTGCCTCTAACATGAAACAATGTACACCATGTTTAGGAAATCCATTAAGACAATGCATGTTTATTTTTATTGATTCTACTCCTTACCTACGGTTGGATGGGAAGAGAATGCAACAAAAGTCACAAATGTTGCAAGCAAAGATAGATTAATGGTTGCTTCATATTGCTACTTCACCATCTTTCCAACATGAATGATTCTAAATGTATATGCAATATCTATTGTAGCAATAGCTCCTCTTGCCACCATCTCATTGCTATTATTGCTTTCAAATTTCCCTTTCCAAACCTTCAAACACACTTATTCCTAAAAACTTCACAACAATGAAAACTCTAGCATACCACAAAGGTCTACAAATATCTTCATTAACCTTGTCTAACAGGATTTGATAGGTTCATGAAAATGTTTGGAGAACCAATAGAATTGCTAGAAAGAGACTTTTTTTTCAATGCTCAATAGAATAGGGTTACATGTAGGCTTGAAGATTTATTTTTTGAGACCAATGAGATTATTGAATTTGGTGGTTTTAAACTCAATCTATATTTTGAGTAAAGTAATAGTCAAAATGTGTAATTGTTATTTATAAATAAGGTTCTAGTAAAATAATACTTGTGCACTTTATTTTAAAGATCTCATTTGAGATCTTTAATAAGAATAGGGCAACATTTTCAAACCAATGGGGTTACTGAATTTGATAGTTTTATTTATTTAAAAATAATAATTCAATGAAGTAACAATTAAAATGTGTAATTACTATTTATAGATAATGTTCCAGCAATTTTATTTAAATTTTTTCCTACAACCCCCACCAATTCAAAATCTCATTTAATATTTCAATTTGAGGATAGAGCGACATGGCCTCACGAGCATCCAGTATTTCTAGAAGGCTCTCAAGGCCTTCTTCTCAAAGAACATAGCCAAGGCCCATTGTTAGGGAGATCTCAATCAACGTTTTTTTAGGAACTTTTTGATGTAGCCTAAATGGTGATTCTCAATCAAAAGATATAGAAAAATGGCAACCATCCCACAAAGATATAGCCAAATCTGGCTACAATCCAGATATGAAGTACAAACTTGAAATCAACTTAAATTTTTTTATGGCTACACACTATAAACCAAATATAGAAATTTGGCAAAAAAAATTCCTCACTTTTGGCTATTGTAATGCTCTAAATATCACTTCATTTTTCAAATTTTTAATTTTTTAATGTTGCTTTTTGGTGAAAATTTGCTAGTAAGAAGAAGGCTAAGATTCTGAATGTGACAAAAACAAACAAACTACCTTTCTTAATAGTAGGATTCGCTGACAAGAAATTGCCCCATATGGTTTGGCCAAGTCATTTAACCCTTTAAAGCTGGATTGGGCTTATTCAATGATCAATTAGCAACCTCACTCATCTAATATTGACATCTCTATCAAAGGGCCATATCAAGCCAAAAGATAATTCAAAATGCACTTGTTTATAATGAACAATTGCATTCACTTCTTGCTAAAAATACACTTGATTTGTAACCACTTTTTAGCCTTCTGAACATCAATATATAATGTTCCAAATATCCTCATTATGTCTCCATGAATTTACTTATGTGCACATGTGATTGCACAAGTTTCCAATCACCCATCTTGTTATGGATATGTAATAATAAATGCAAGAAACACACTTAGAGAAATCTTGTTGTACATTTGGAGAGTACCTTGTGTCAACAGATATCCCTTGTAGAAAAGAGGGATCTTACACCAGCTATGTAGGCACAGGAGGGACCTTCTGCCTTTTCCATCATTGATATGATGGCCATCATTCCATCTGGAATTGTTAAAACCTGGGCTTGTGCAACTGCAGTACAGGTGGGGTGAGCAACACTTGGAAAATGGAAGTTCAATGAACAGATTCCATGCAGATATGATTGAGATTTGTACATTGGACAATTTTTTCACAACCCTGAAATAGTTCAAGGTTAAAACCCTTCGACATAAAGCAAAGACCAAAGACACAAGGCAAATAACAATGGGCACCTCCTAAGTCAGTACTGATACCAATTTGTCTTGGATGTGACGAACAAATGGACACAAACTATTTGAATGAAGGAGTTAATGTTATTTGTCGACAGATTAAAACCATAACAGTTGATATGGGCATCTGCTCTATTCCATTTTGTTGATAAGAAACATACCACATCAATGCTCATCCACAGTACAAGATCCCTTGGAGTTCTGGTCCTGAAGATGTGCATGACAAATTTTGCATAGAGACTAGAAACCATCCAAGAACTACTAGCCCTAAAGTCACACATGATCCCCTACACTCTGTACCTCATGCTTATATCACAACCTACACAAAAGATAAACTTGATAGACAAATGGATTGGGCATGAAGACTGGGGGTGGAGGCCTGGCTAATTTCAATTCCCTTTCATAAATTCTTGGTTGAGTAGTACATACTTGACATGATGGACAAGGAAGTCTGAACACTGCAATAGTGCCTGTACAAGCCAGAACACACTTTAGGTAGATATCATTTGAGGATTTCTCTTAAAGTGGCAGTGGGTTCAGTCTGATTCAAAGAAAGTATGCACCCCACTTTGCATTTGTTGCACTTATGAAACAGCAAGTACACTGTACAAGCCTATACACACCTAAAACAAACATGCCGATGACACTAAAAATAGATCGGGCACATACGGATCCCTTTTATACATGGGCATTGATGCTGACAATGCCTTCTATCGACAAATGCGAGACCTAACTGCTAGTTTGTGAGAACATCAGATAGTTACAGCTGAAAGTTACCAATCTACCATAATGGAAAGAAGATTATGGGGTTTTAAACCCCTTCAGCTCCAAGTACACTCCTGTGATTGTTGAAAGGGTTGGTGATAACATTATGGACCACAATGATGCTAAACACATTTACAAATGTCCCTAATCTGTTAACAATGACTTAGCACAGAGACAGAAATCTTTTCCATTTACCAGATCAAAAACCAACCTATGAAAACTGATCCTATATTATGGGACTTCAAATTTCTTATTCCCAGGGGTCTTTAGGGCACTGCCATACTGGCTGTTTGTGATTAAAGTTCCTGCAAGATAATAGCAACATGTAACTTGTAAGTCATAAAACACTTGCAAACACCACCAAGCCAATAGTTTACTAGCTATGGTTCATGACTGTCTTGCAAAGTGGCTGTGGGGCTATATTCATTACTAGGCCAGATGAAGTTAGATGTCACCCATAATAACCAATCCAACTCATGCTAGATGTCACCAGTAATAAGAAACCCAGCTATAATGGACTTACTAGCTGTACTGATCCTCAAAAGCTGCAGGAACCTAGATCCTTAAGGGAAGAATCAGGGAACACTGTAGCCTCTGTTACCAATTGCCCAACGGGGCCAAGAGAGACAATGTTTCAGCAGAGAATATATCCTTCTTCTGAAGGTCAACCTAAATGAATCAAACTACTAGATTAAGAAGTTTCCAGAAAATGGCCAAAAAGACAACAGACTCTGTATTTTCATCTGAGGATCAAGCCAATATTTAACTGCAGCTGTAAGTACCTTATAGAGGAGGTCATGGGCAAGAGTGTCCCAAGGCAATGAAAGGGACATGAGACAACATCGAAGGGGGAGAGGGCCACTGGCATCATCCCTTTGCGCTGCTGCTGCTGCTGCAATGGCCTGCTTTGCAACTGTTGCTGCCTTTCGCATGATTGTACCTAACCCCATCTTTGCTCCGGCATTTGTGGGAGATGGAACTGGTTGGTTGAAGGTGTCGTTTTGACCTGCTCCAATTTATTGGACATGTTAACATCAAGCACATGACTTCCTTCCTTAGAAAAACCAGTTGCCATCCAGAAGCTGATATCCTTCTCACTATCCATTTTCAACCCCATTTTTGTCAATGGATGGAAAATTCATTAGTAACAACAGTGGTTCATTGTCTCCTGTGCTTCGGAAGATGACAATCCTCAACCATTAATCAGGCATACTGTAAAGGGAGACAGTACTCATACCAGAGACTGCTGATACCGCTACATCCAAAGCACCCCGCCCACCAGGGCCCCTCATGACCAAGAGCTCTGATTTTCCTGCTGAGGAAAATGGTAACATGAGTCCCCGCTTTCCTTGTCCACCTGTCCAAACAGCCCCCCAGATTTAAACATAAGTTAATATTCAAATCTTCACAATCCTGTTGACTGGAAGTTGACTTGGTGTGTTTCAGTGTTTCAATGCTTCAAGAATTTCTGTATTGTTTCAATGTAATTCCTTCCAGTGCAAAGGGGCACTATTACTAGGATGTCTATTGACATGCTATCATTGATTTAGTGTAAAGTTTATTACATCATGGCCAGCTACCAATATGCCTAACATGTTCACATGCTACCTGTTGGTGGATGAACATATTGATTGGCCATATTGTCAGCAGACAGAGGATGCAAGTGGAACTAGCATTATATAAGGAAGAGCCTCTTCCCAAGGAATCGTGAGCACTGTTCCTTATTGGAGGTTTGTCTATACTTTCTTCATGCACTCAACAAAATTTCACCTTTCTTTATCACCAGTGATGTGTTCGTTTCATCTAAGATTGCAGCATATCTGATACATTGAATAAGACAAACAACTCATTGAAGTTGTGGTGAGACTCATGGCAGCATACAATTGGTTGAAAATTCATAATTTACTATTGGCATGCCAAGTGTATACAATCTGGAAAAGGTCTAAAAGGGGATCCTGATTGAAAGTCATCAACAAAAGAGTTGAGGGGAGCCATGGGGTGAATTTTGGGGTATCACATCTAGGCTTAATTCCATCAGGAACTGTCTATCTCAAGCAAGGAAGCACAAGAGAGGGTCAGTCATCCTTGTCTGCAGACACACCATCATTCTTAGTTTTAGATTGTAGGCACAAAACCTCACCTTCATAAGCATTTCGAACCATGTCATAGTTCACAAACCCTGAGAATAATGTCACCTGTACCCTCAGATTCCCCCAAGCATCAATTGAGTTAATTGATTCAAATATGAACCCACAATCCAATTTCCCTGGGGGTTCAGTGTTTTATGGACAACTCCCTTATTGAGAAGGAACACTAGATCCCTATATGAGAATAAAAGTTGGCCAGTAGTTGAATGTATGACTTGGCATGCTACAGAGTGAGAATCACCAAAAGCCCACCTTTTGGAAATCCTGAAGTTCTTCAGAGTTGCCTAAGCCATGAACAAGAAGTTGTACTTACTTTAGGAGGATTAGGGCCTTGAGCTTCTCCTAACAATTTGGCCTCATGGCTTGTTTGAAAGCTCTCATTCTCTGTAGCAGTATCAGGTGGAAAGGCAGCACCTCCACGAGCATTCAACAAGACACAGTAACAATGGTCTGCCTCCATTAATACCTACATGCTACCCGCACAAAATGAGATTTGGGCTTTGAAATTGCAAGAGATAACAGAAAGAAAATATATGCACCTTGGCAATAAGTGATTGGCTTGGGCTGGATTGACTGCCCAATGATTGTTGTGACAAAAATTGTGTTCAGAAATAAGCTAGACCCACTAACGCATAGAGATAGGTACAGGCCATTTGACTTACAACATCCTCAAAGGTATTATCATAATCGTCGACAACAAAACAAATGTCTGGGTATGCTGGCACTGTTTCAACAGCCTGCAAATTGCATCACCAAAGAACAAAGTGATGAACACTCCCTTCAAGTTACAATTGCTGGAAAAAGTATTTGAGGGTCTCAGATCTCAATGAAGGTGCAGAGGGGTATCTGGTAGTAATTCTCAACAACACAAATCTTATCACATGCTCTGCAGTGTATGAGTGTCCCCTCATACTTCTTTCACATTATGCAGAGGACCCTGCAATCAGGACATGTCTATAACATTTTCAAATTTCTGTACACAAACCACAGCTGAGGAGGGCAAGATGTTGGATGCATAGAGGCATACCTTGGAACGGAAGTCAACTTGGAAATTTGCGCGGCTGGGTGATGCATAAACCCTCTTTGTCACCTTGTAAATTGGCACCAAGGAGGAATTTGGTGACGTGTGTTGACTCTGAAGGCCCTCCCGACTGTAAATGTTCAAGAAAGGACACAAAACATCACTAAAACAGTTTCCAGACAGTGACTCAAGAAATGTTTGCTTGCTATATATGACCAGCTTCAAGTTTGCCAGCATTGCTTTGATTCATTTTTCACCAAATGATTGCCAGCTCCTACAATATTTTCACATTCCACACTCAATTGATTAGCAATTGTCCTCCTTACATATGTAAACAAACAAAGCAAGGAGATATGGATGGAGGCCAACATACCTACAAATGGCCACAGTGAGAGAGAAGGAGGTGTGGCAAATGAGGTTGAGGTAAAATGAGCGTTGCCAATCTACCTGCCTGATGCTTTGTCCTATCACTTTCCCAAGCTGCACAACCCCATGAATTATGACATTTCAGAAGCCATGTAAATCTCAACTTACAGCAGTGTCCCAATAAAATTGAGAGTATAACCAAATCTGGTTCAATAACTAGCCAATTGCAGTACCGTACTGTGGAACAGCTTCTGCATCCCTACACAGAAAAGTGTGGCTCAATGAACTTAGAGAACCTACCTCTGGAGCCCACCTGCGTACAAAAAAAGGCTGTCTGGTAGAAGACTCGTGCACATGAAATAAGGATCTGGCATTCAAGTCCTCCTGCTCGTCCTCCTCATAGTCACGGTTCTGTAGAACCAATTTCCGGAGGTCAATCTCCTGAGCATTTGCTAAAAAAAGCTGATTCCATGGAAATCATCACAGATGCAAAGCTGACTTTGAATATTGTACCCATTCCAAGAGCTGACATTAAAGTTGGAGAAGGCGGCACTCACATGGAGGCGGACAAAGAAAACAAGGTCATCATCATCTCCTTCAGGTATTTTGTGATCAGCCAAACCTCGCACAAAGAACAGGTCCAACAGTTCACACCAAAAACGTGGATCCACTTCCACCCCCTCTGTCCCTGGATGCTGTAATTGCAATGAATGCTTGCGTACAATATTCAGCAGCTCCACTCTGCAAAAAATTGACATTATAATTCCTCATTTCAATTGCTGCAAGAAACAGTAATCAAAATTGGGATCTGTGGATGCTGAAACCCTATTTACTTGTCATTTAATCACTATCATGACCACAAAAGTAGAATAACAATTGGTCTCAAAGACCTGGCTGGTTGACATTTTCATGGATCAACGGGACAGCAAGAATTGCCCCAAGTTCTCAAGCCCCTAGGGTTTGATGATGTGTGAACATTCTAGCGTTTCAACATTGAGTAATAGAATTGAGCACCAATTTTCTGTTGTTTCCTGTGAACTTCAAGTTCATGTACAATTCCAATCAGTTCACTCCTGTTGCACAACGGGATGGCAACCTAGAGAGTGATAGAAAATTTATACAACCCTAATTGGGATGGAGGGAGAGACCAGAACCCTAAAAATTGGAGGGAAAGAAATGGCGCACCGCGACGGTGTGATATTCGGAGAAGAAATCAAATTGGCGTGAGGTATCTCTGCAGTATTCTTCACATGTGTCCCCCTGCACAGAAACAAAATAAATTGCCAATTGGAAGCCCCGAATTCTTCACAAAATTTTCAAAAAAGTATCGTCAGCAGAACAGGAGAAAATCGTAAGAAACCTCAGTAATTCTTCCAAGAAAAAATCACTCCAAACACCAGCATACATTTTCCAAAAGAATAAACTCACGTAGACTCCATAAGCTTTGCAAAAGCAGGAACGAAATTTTCATTTACAAGCAATTGTATTCGGATTATTTTGGTTACCATTTTACATGCTGCCACTCTTCTTCTTCTTCTTCTTCTTCTTCTTCTTCGTCTTCCTCCTTGCCTGCTCCAGCGATTGTACTGTCCCTTCTGTTACCAGGAGCAGAGGCGGACGCCATCTCCCCCGATCCACGAAGCTCCTCTCTCGTTTGCTTCGTCGCGCCGCGCGACAACACCTCGACGCTTAATCACAACTCCTTCCGCGCGCTTTTTTCTATTACGCTTCCTGGGCATGCACAAATCTTACTCATAGGTACATTTCTCTTCTCAACATCTACACCAGGTCTAGATCCTGCTATTTCCGCCAACGGGAAAAAAACAAAAATCAAAAACACTGCTGGCCCTATTGAGAAAGCGTTACTCTTATTCGAAAATAAAAAAGAGGGGAAAAACTAACTCATAGGTACATTTCTTCAATCAACATCTACAACAGGTCTAGATTTTGTCTCCAGCAAATAGGAAAACAACAACGCTGCTGGCCCAATGAAAAGGTACTCTTCTACAAAAATGAAGGAAGGGAAAAACCAAAGTGAATTCCTTGAGCACTAATGACCTAGTGTGGTTAACTCAATGGTAACTTTGCATCACAACATTTTTTTTTTTGAAGCTCACCACATTCACAAATGTAATACGACATAACACAAATGGTGATGTGGAATCCTTATTTGCTTTTGGTGATAGGATTTTTTTGGGGGGCTTTAGGATTTTTTTTTTAGGGGTTTTTTTTTTGTTTAATGCACATAGTACTTGTTAAAAGGTTTAATTGTGAATTTCTAAATTATAAATTGTTGACCTTTTAACTTTGCATTTTTAATTAATAACTAAAAGTGTGATTCCCAATTAACTCAATGGAAAATTATTGTTTTGATATTTCGTTTTGAACTTGGGATAGGTATGCAATTTTACTTAACACAAATGTGAACACGAGATCCTTATTGAAATTTAACTATAGATTTTTTTTGCTAACATTTGTGATAGTTAACATTGAATCTAAGATTAAAAAAACCTTGTGGCCCAATGTTTTGATAAACTCCCACTCAACCCCCATTCCCTCCCCTATCCTCATAAAAAAAAAAAAACATTTCATACCTCCCTCAAAATTGAAATATCATTGCCAAATCATAATGACATTGAAATTGGGTCACTTGAAAAGAAGTGCAAAGTTAAAAGGTCAACAATTTTTAATTTAAAATCTACTTTTAAAGCTTAATAAAAAAAAAGGCCTACTAGGTTTAACCCAATTGGGAACTCAAAGATGTTTTGATTAAAACCATAAAAAACAAATGCATTGCATTTCTTCACACCATGGACCTCCAATATAACTTTAAATAACTACAATGATTCATGAATGAAAGAGAATAATTAACATTGTAAGGAATGCAAGTTATTGTTTTTTTTCTTCTTAAAATAAAAGTTGTTTTCAACATGTGATGATTGGTTTAACTTATGAGGATAAATGGGGATACATTTTAATGATTTCAAAAGGATTTTCAATACATGTAAAGGACCAAGACTTAATAGAAACTAATGCACTCTTAGACTTTTGAAATATGTTGGTAATTTTTATTTAGATAACAATGAGTTGTCAAAAACTTTGGACTATGTTTCATAATTCTTCACATTCCAAGAGGTGAAAGCTTTGACCTAGGGTAATTTAATCCTAAACCAAAAACAAGATTCATGATGGATCCACCTAAACTTGTTGTGGATAAAATCTTTGGAAAAAACATGATTTTAATTCACATAATGTGTTATGAAATGGAACAAATTGTAAATTGTAAAATTTTCAATTTCAAAAAGAAAAGGGAATTAGCATCTTGAAAATTTGAAGGGTCATAGCTTTTGAAACACACATTTTGATTATAACATGTTAATTTAGTTTAACTTTTCAAAAATTCCAAGATCATGTTAAGTTTTTTCAGTTGGAAACAATTTGAAGGTCCAGATTGTGTTGTTGATTAATTGAAACTTTTTTTTGGTAGTTTGCATTGTAACTTTTCAAAAGTTCATAATTACTTATCAAATAACAAATCTATCATGCACATAACATTTGTCATGGTTTTAATGATGAGAGTTGAATCTTCACACAAAATTTGAAATTGAGAAAACTTCATGACACACTTTATTCCAAGAAAAGCAAGTTCCTTGAATTTGAATAAAAGAAAATGAAAACATTTTCCATTACCCCTGCATTTGCCCATAGTTATGTAAAATCAAACATCCAACCTTGGAGTGTAGGAGGTACATCAATTGGAAATACATGAATGAAATGGACCTATTCATTTGTTCATAGTTTAACATGTTGGAGGCTATTGAAAAGGCTAGCCTTCAATCTCTCAAAACATGTTATTCTAAGACTTGATTATGAGTAGTCACAACACCTATTACATTGATTATAACATTATCAATTTTAGGTGGTTTAATGCCTAATGTATTGGAATTAGTTGGTTTTGTTTTAAATGTATTTTACATTTCAACTTTCCTAGAACAATCCTAAGATTGGTGATCTACCGTAGAACAAATGATAGAAGGATATCTTGAAGTGATCATAACAAGTTTAGTAAGTTGGACAAATAATTCTTGCTATTGGTTATGTGGGTTTTGTTGATACAACTCTTACTAACACTTCTTTTATTTGGTTGTGACAAGTTTTAGTAAATCGATTGATCGCATAAATGTTGTCAACTTTGTAATTAAACAAATATGAAGGTCTCATATGCTAATTATGTTTCAATCACATTTGATGTTAAGTTTGTGTTAAGTGAATTTTTAAAAAATGAAAAGAAATGGTTATATTCAAACCAAGAATGTTAGTTAACATCAAAATCTAAATGATGTTTTAGGTGGCACCTAACGTTAATTGATTCATAGCTTAATGTTAAATGAATGTTAATTTAATATAAACTTTCAAAAACACAAATTTTGAAATAAAAGTTCAATGCTAGGTATTAGCCCCTTAAAAAGGACTTTAAATCAATGATAATTTATGTTTTGCATCATTTTCCCACCCATTCACTCACTCACCTACTTATTATCATCAATTTACTCATCAATTTACTTACCTACTACCTTATTTATTTATTCACTAGTTTGATGTTAAACAACTTAACATTATAGTTTGTAACACCATATGTGATTGGAGCTTCACATTTATATAAATCAATAATGTTGATATATGTTTAACATATGAAACAACTACATTTGAACATGTTGTCATATTTTTACATTGTGTATTTTTAAGTATACATTTTTTAATACATATTTTGTATAGTTACATTCTTTAAAATTTTACTCTTGTATATAGTGTAGAAGAAACTAGTTGGTTTGATTTTCTTGTATATCATATTTATAATTAAATAGTGAAAACTTTCGTCAAAAACTTCTCTTATTTAAAAAAGGAAATTTGGAAATCCTTATTTAAATATTTCAAATTTTCGACACATGGAGTCCACCTTACATTTGCATTTGTAATAATATCCTATTGATTGGGATAATGGACAACTTGCTAAACGTTAGAGGTTCAATTGTAATGGATTTTGGCAAAACATGATAAATATATAATTTTTTCCTTACCAAGGTTTTCATGAATTATTTTTTGACAAACATTAGTCACAAACATGGTTCTATTTTCAAATTTCTTTTAGTTTTCAAAATGTGAGGACATGACAAATTGTTTGGTCACAACATGTGAGGACATGTTTGATTTTAAATTTAAAGTTAATGTTAAAGTTAACTTCCTTTTTGAAGAGGTACATAATCCTTTCAACTTGAAAATCCCAATTGCTCCCATAATGAAACTTATACCATGTTGGTTAGAACTTTCCTTAAGTTCTCAAAATGTTTTTTTGAACATGCCATATGAATCTTCAACAATGAACCTCTTGAATTTATACATTGTTAACTTTGATACTATTTGATGGCCTTTTTTTGGGGTGAAGTATCTTAATTCAAAATATCATTTATGGGTATTTTATCAACAAAAATATCTAGAAAAAAACACATGAGATTTTGTTATCGTAGGGTGCATTCAATTGTAGCACATCATAAAAATTGACAAATTTTAATGATATATTGAAGTAGTGTTGAAAATGTGCAATGTATTTATATAATTTTTTAAATATATAATTGTAGCATTTGGATAAATTGAAATTGAATATAATAATTATAAGATATTCAAAAACATGTTTAAAATTTTAATCAATGTTTTTAAATACAATTAAAAATCTACAACTAATGTAAAAAAAAGATCAAGTGGTCAATTTTAGCATAAACCATGAACCTATTAATACCATTTAAAGATAATTTAATTGTGTTTTAGCTAATGTTGGGGCAATTTTTGAATTGTCACCTAGTTTTCAGCTTGAATATCATATTGTGAACTAGTTGACATAATTACATGTGAAAATCAAATTAAGAATTGATTTCCAATTTTCACATGAATGAGAATCTTGGTCATGAAAATGGTTATTGTTTTTATTAATTTATATTTTTGAGAAATCAGACAAGTTTTTCAAAAAAATCTCCATTTGGTTTTCAATCTTCCAATTTAAGGTTCCTAAATAACTATCATTTCGAGCAAAACATTGTTTAAGGTTAAGGATATTGGAAGTTGTATAAAACGGAGCTTGAGTTTTTTTTTCACAATGACAATTTTTTGTTTTGGAACTATGTTTTAGTCTTGTTGGTTGTGTTTTGTTTTATTCTCTTGGTTGTTCTTTGCATTGGCATTGTTGTTCACGTTGGTGTTGCCATCTCATTGGTGTTACTACTTGCATTGATGTTGTTTTCCTTGCATGTAGTTGTTTTTTTTCACATTGTTTTACTATTGTTCTTCATTGCATTGTGTTGATGTTCTCTTTGCATGTTATTGTTGTTTTTCATGCGTTAATGGTGCTGCATTACTCAAGTTGTTCAACTTTCTTTGCATTGGTAATTAGTATGTCATTCTTCTCAAGTTATTGTGTTGTTCATTTCACGTTGTTATGTTGTTATTTCTTCTCACATTGTTGCATTTTTTTTTCCTTTAGCCATTCCTTAAACCATGTTGCTCTTCTCACATTATCACGTAGTTCTTTTCGTGTTGCTTCGTTACTTTTCTCGCATTATTGCATTGTTTTACTTGCACTACCTTCATTACTCTTCCTGCATTGTCGCTCCTTTTGCAATGTCACTCCTTTTGCACTAGTGTTGTCAATCCCTTCATAACTCTTTAAAAACATACTGGCCCAATTTTTGTTGTTGTTTGTTTTGCGTTGGTGTTGCTTTTGTTCCCCTTGTTAATATGGTACTTCCCCCCCCCCCCCCCCCTCCTCCCCTTTCTCTTTGTTTTTTTTCTCTTCCCCCTCTTCTTTTTTCCTCACTTTTTTTGTTATTTTAGCTTTCCA
>Ga0116228_10002385_pt1 | contig 16241 bp, 19 predicted proteins | sample S1TSphfallax_2_FD_89694 | JGI IMG/M metagenome (GOLD analysis project Ga0116228, IMG submission 89694) | Host-associated microbial communities from peat moss isolated from Minnesota, USA - S1T2_Fc - Sphagnum fallax MG | ecosystem: Host-associated > Plants > Peat moss > Unclassified | place...
GGTCATCAGGATTTTAGAGGAAACAAATGTTGCAAATGGATCAGGTTAGAGAGAAAGTTTGTTATACTTGTGTTACAGAGTAAGCATTGGATAAGGAACTGTTTGTAAGACTGCTAAGAGGTGTGAGGACACCTTGATGGTTTGTCAATTTGGTAAATCCTTTAAGAAACAGTCAAAAAAAGAATCAATTCAGAAAACCACTCTTAGGCCATGGAATTTTTTTTCTGAAATCACTTTGTTAAGACAATAGGTTTCAGCAGGTTGGTAAAATTTAGCAGGATTCTTAAATTCTTTTCACCTTCCTCTCTGACATGTACCCTAATTTGGCTACTTCCTCTTGTGGATAATGAGCATTATGGCTACATCACAAGATTGAAAAGAAAATGGTTGTATTGATGATTTGTAAACAATTGAAACCAAAAGATGAATAGAAGACTGATGACTTGAAACTTTGTAATGTTTTTATTGTATTTGAAGGACTTGCAGCTCTTTATAATTTGGGAATATCTAGTATAGATATGAAAGGAAAACAACATTTAGGGCATGGGAGAGAGTTGAAAAGATTATATAGAAAAAAGTTATTGCCATTTTCACAAAATTGCATTCATCATATCAATAGATTAGAATTTTTAAAAATTTCATCTTTGAGAGCCATATGTGTTTATTTCAATAAACTTTGGGACATGTTAAGAATTTGTCATTTTGATGTGAGGGCTCATGAAAGAACCATAATAGTACTTGCCATGTACGACACAAGTTATATTATTTGTAAAAATGTTCAAATCTTCAAGAAACATGTTTTTCAAAGATTATAGTTTTGTGAAGGGAAATAGAAAACATTTATCAATTTCATAATTGAATCAATGTTCTCTGTGATGAGTGGTTTTTTCTTTCATTGCATGTTCATGATCATCAAATTCTTGATTTGACATCTTCCATGCCTCCCAACCAAACAATATTCTTTTGCAACTACATTTTTTTACTAGTGGGAGAAAGATATATACCATATAATGTATCCAACATTTATCCACACATGAAAGGACATACAAAGCATCACCATGCAACTTTGAGACAAGATCACAAAGAATAATCAAGTTCTCAAAGAAATGTTGAACAAGACCAAAAAGAAGACACCAACTTAAACTAGTGATCTTTGAGCATGCAACAACCCGCTCCACAAAAAAAATGATTACAATAATGCAAGATTTGCAACAAGTGTTTAACAAATTTCATGTATTGATTTTGTACTCAAATTTCAAAAAGCAAAAAGAGCAATGTAAAAGAGCATTTCCAAGAAAAGAAGAAAGAAAAATGTATCACTCGCAGAAGACAAGACCTGCAAACCCTAAACTTGATCAAGAAAAATCTCATTCAAATTGGATGAAGAAAATTTGGATGAGAAATTAATGTATTGATGGGAGTGTTGGAACTATCTTCTTACTTATATAAAACTAGTTTGAACCTTGTGCCTAATGCACAGGTGTGTGTATTTGATGGTACATATTACAAAATTACAACTACAAACTACATTTCCAAAACCTCTCTATATACAACATTTCACATGTATTCGTCAGGACCCTATCCGCCAAAAATCTTGATGTTTGCACTGCTTGTGATTCATGAAATAACAACATACAGCTAGCCATGGTAAAAGACCGGAGATGCCAAGTATACCCCAACATTGTTTAGTGTTTGACCTTGACTCTTGTTGATTATCATCGCAAATGTCATTCAAACAGGAAATTAGTGACGACGCAAAACAAATGGCCAATCAGTCCCAAAAGGGGGCATGATGATGTGGGGTATGAACACACGTTTGTTGACATTGTTCTTTATGATGATCTTCGCTTCAATGACATGCTGACCCAATCTCTTGACAATCAACCTCGTACCATTACACAATCCTATTGAGTGATTGAGATTATGTAACAAAAGGATTGGCACGCCCACTTTGAGTTCCAACTTATGATTTGTGATACCGCTGAATTACAAAATGTTTAAAAATTCCACTGGAGACAATGAATCCATTGAAATGCTTGTAATAGCACTTGCACCTTCTTCTATCAAAGCCAAAGAATCTGCGCTCAAGTATGTGTGCGATTCTTCAAATAGCGATTCAAGAATTGCATTGTTAACTTCCTCAACATTAGTATTTTTGGGGGCTAGAATGTTGCGTTGCATAAAATAGATGGCATCTCCAAAGTGGCGTTGGTGATCCGAATAGATGGTTGGGATTAATCCTCTTAAGTTGTAATCTTCTACTGGCAGCCTCATATGGGACAGAATCTTGATCGAATCTGGATCAACACCTTTTTCTTCTGCAATGGTAGGAAAACTATTGTCTCCAACATTCAACACCCATTTGGCAAACTCCTCACTGCTTTTTAGAATTGGCTGCCATGACTCACATGTTGATATGAAGACAAAGAATCATAACATGCTGCCAAAGATGTGATCGAAGCAATGAAGCACTGACAATGTCTTTCTCATCCTCCTTTGGGAATAATAGGAAGGATCTGTCAAAAATCCCCACCAAAAACCATAGTTTTCCCACCAAAGATCTTTTCGGTTACTTGTGCATCATCCAATTGCATCAAATCACGCAGGGTTCGATCAATAGCTTTGAAAGCTCGGCAATGCATCATCGGTGCCTCATCCCAAATGATCAGATCAGCTTTACACACCAATTCAGCAACTTTCATATGTTGTGTGATGTTGCAAGTCAACTCATTGTGCAGATCAATCAAAATTTTGAATCTTGAAGGGCGGTTCTACCTCCCAAAAGCAACAAAGATGTAATTCCTGATGAGGCAATTACAAGCACGATTTTGCCTTGCCTTTGTAAACGGGACAAAAGCGTTGTCCAAACAAATGTTTTGTCGATTCCACCATTCCCATACACAAAAAACAATTTGCCTTCTTTGTTTGTCACAACATTCAAAATAAATCCGTATGCGTTGCACTGACCATCATTGAGCCTATCTTCTGCATTGTTTACATCTATGGTCAATGAATGTTAATCATAAGCCAACTCTTCTTAAACCAATCAGTTTCTTCCATGAACAGGAGGGACGTAATTAAACTTAGGAAGCATTAGAAAATCTTCTAGGTGGTGTCCGTTGTGGATGAAAACATGATTGATGTCATACAATGCACGATCCTTCGGCGCATCCTCAGAAAGGCTTATGGCTGGATCATCACACTCGCAATGTGTCATTGCTTTAATTTCATCACTCAAAAATTCCCAATGTGCACCCCATAGCTATCTGGGATTTGTCGCTTCATAAAACATCAACATGGAGGTAAACATGTCATGCAACTGTCATCCTAAGGCCCAAAGACCGGTTTCTTCCAAGGCTTGATGCCATTCATTGTCGTCTACAAACAAACCCATTGAAATGTATGCATCGTTGAATGTGTTATGCTCTGTGCCATTCATTATCCGCAAATGTTCATAGGATGTGGCACCTTTGACATAGTTCAATAGCATCCGCAAATAATAATGTTCACCCAATGTTGAGTGTGCATAATACATGCGACTAATGGCAAAGCCTTTCTTAGGCATTGTCCATTGCTTCAACTTTCAATTCCACACCCATTGCTAAAGGAATTGATCGAACATAAGGCTTCATGCAACTTCTGATTCTTGGTTTGTTTTGAACCATTTTGTTAGCATCGTTCTGGAAATGGCTGACTGTGATGCCACTTCCTGCACATCATTGTCCTCATCGAACAACACCATTTGTTGATTAGGCAAATGGTATTATAGACGTTCAACGACAAGAAACTGCTCATGCATTTCAAACTTTAAAATGCGCCATGCTATTTCCGATGCAAATACATAGCAACAGTTGAAATACTTTTTAATTTCATTGGCTTCGACCACATTCCATTTAGTGGCATTATCGTTCTCACGTGAGATCTTAATAGTTACATGATCATGTCCTTTGTATATGTACTTGAAAAGATATTTGATTGTACGAATGTTGTTGCAAACCTCAACGTTGATGTGTGCATTGTATTTGGTCGACAAATATACATTATGCAGTACCACCCAATGATTGTCTAATTCAACACCATGAACCAAAAATGTGCACCCCGTATCTCTGCGTCGATAAATAAAATATCCATTTACATCTGTCACCGTCTTGGATTGGAACTTGCGTGGATATTTTTTTTACATTTGCCATCTTCCATGCATGGGGCATTTGGAAACGTAGCTCCACATGGACCATGCATCATGCATTTAGCAATCGTCTTGTGGGCCAACATGTTTGTTTCTAGATTCGGAAGTTCAACACTGATCATGTGGTCTACATCCTTGACCGTGTGTGGCTTGTAGTCTTCGGCAAAGAAGATGAAAATGTGTGCATGCGATAGCCCACGATTTTGAAACTCAATGACATAGATTCCCGTAGTCATGCGTCCTAGAATATGTTTCTTGTGAATGTCATTGATCAACTCCTTCAGCTTGATTTTAAACACTCGGGTTACCAAATATGGTCAATCATGAGGTTGTTATCTAGGCAGTAACGTTTTTTTGATCTCAGGCCATTGGGGATTGCAAGTGAATGTAACAAACGCATTCAAGCAACAGGCCCATTTGCAAATTGCCATGGCATCTTGATAATTTTGAACCATGTGATGTGGACCTCCTATGAAAAAAGATGGCAAAATGATCTTCTATCTGATGGCAGCAACATCATTGTCACCTGTAGCGATGGCGTCCTAAAGGCCTTGATAGAGATTTGCACAAAGTTTTTTCTGATTTAGGCGCAAATACCTCAAGCAGTTTTGTTCAACAACCGCATAAACATCCATAATGTATTGTTACTTCAATTGGCCACCCCGAAGCAACGCAATGCCATCAATGTTTCGATGTTGAAGTCGATTATTGTAAAATTCGACCATTGTCAGATTGCGATGCTTTCTTTGATGTTCATATTCTTCCACATGGTCTACATCCAAATTCACATTAGCATCCTACACAACAACAACATTGAGCGGAATATTCGAATGCCATCCATCCTCATCGTAAGGAAATAACAACAGATAATGTAGAGCCATGTATCCCACATGTAGGTCGGAAATGCGTTGAAACAGGCCAGCTTGCTGAGCAAGAACAACATCACGCCTATCTACAACCTCAAAACCATCTCCTACCATCGACGCAACGACTTCATCGATCATCAGCACATTGTATCGACAAGCATCCTTTGTTCGAGAGGCAATGAAATGCAATTTTAGATCCATGTAAGCACCTTCTGTTACCATCATATCCCTTGTTGTTTTGAACATGTTGACATAGGGATTGATATTGTACATCATGCTCAACAACTGATCCAACATCGTTCAATCAAGCGATGGCATAATGGCATGGCGGTTTTGATGTTCGCTCTTCGTATCATGAATGTACAATTGTGCAAACTGTGGACATTGTCCTTCGACAAGACACAGGGATCCAATTTTGTGCTCACCCTGAATGTAAAAGGAGTACGGTCCAGTGCCTCTTATTACCAATTCACCAACTTTGGCACTAAGCAAAGTGAATGCCAACACCAAATTGTATATGCAAATTTGATATCGAAAGTTGACGGCACTTTTCTCTTTGCTGGTTAAAATAACTTCCAACTATTGCAGTGTTGCAAGAATATTAGACAACAGAACTTTGCCATTCTTGCAACACAGAAAAAACTATGGGTTGATGTTGTTTGACTTTGCTAATCATTCTTTAATCCACATTTTTGTGTTGTAGAATCCATAAATTGTGTCCATTTTTCCACAATCCCCTCTTGCCAAAGTTGAAGCATTTTTGTCTCCAAACAATTACAATGTGTCATTACCAAGAGAAGGTTGTGCACATCTGCTGTTTATTGTATGGTTCGCTGTTCTTTATGCAGACGAATACTTCGGTCTTGTGGCGTTTCAAATGGCTTGGTCAACTCTATACGCTACTTGGTACACCATTTTCTCTACAAGCGATTACAACATTCACATGTAGATTAAATTCTACTGGAGCATTAATATGTGGGTTTAGGGTTTAGGGTTTAGTTTGCTCGTCATTCTACTGAGCTTCTGGTTACTACCGAAGGGCCGCCAAAGCTGCTAAAGCACTACCATGTTGCGCAATGAATGCATGCATATGTTCTTCAATATCTTCGGGCATTGTGTGGAGAATATATGTTGGGTTTGTTGTTGATATTGATATCAAAATCTTAGGGATCATGAGACATCGATCGGCGATATTGAAAGTCATGATGGTCATGGAAGAAGAGCTGTAGATTCTGAAGGTGAATACATGGGATCAATTGCTCATGAAAAAACTACAAAATTTAGCCACAACAATCAGGAGCTAGGAGGACTTACGTTGCAACGCCAGAGATCAAACACATTAAGTACGTGTTTACTAATGATCTGCTATTTAGCAGCATTGTTTTGGGGAAGTGAACATCCTACATAGACACATCAAGTTAGTAGTAGATGTTATAAGAGGCACATGGGCACCCAGTTGGTTGAATCTCATCTTCAATGGACCTAGGTTTGCAGAGATTCTTAACAGTCATGATGCAAAAATTGCCACAACACTTGCTTAGGACTTTGTTCCATTACCATCATGTTGAGAATTGGATGAATGGTGAGCTGCAAGGATTCTGCGCAATTTGGCACAATGTTGATGTTTTGTATGTATGTCAAGGTGGTGCACAACCTATTTTCTCATGGTTGGTTCTTGTAGGCAACTTTAATAGTATTAATCTCACCTATCATTGAGCCCACCGTGAAAACCTAATTGCCATCATCCTCTTGTTAAGTAACTATTGGATCTCTAAATGTTATGTTGATAACAACTTCTGCATGATGTCTTGCAATAGGATTTTTAGGCACTTTCACCCACTTTCTGAGAAGTGGGTCTGAGGGGTCTGCTGGTACTGCCTTGTTCTATGTCTCTTCAAAGGTATGGTTCATCTTACCTAACCCCATTTGATGCCACAAAGGAAAACCCCCTTCAACTCCCTCAAACAAATTGGTACACATTAATTTTATGGCTAACATTCACGTGTATATGGTGGATTTCAACCCACAAAGACTTGCAACTAGACCAATAAGCCTTAATTTCACAAAGACAAATCGAAATTTAGATGGAAACAAACTACTTAATGAACTATATTGTTGAAAGATGACAAAGGATTCTACCAAAGGGGAATTCATAGAAAGGATTACATATTAGGGTTTGAACATCACACAAAAAAGATTAAAATCTTTTATTTCTCAATAATGCAATCTCCACAAAATAATCACAAAAGAAATTGGAACAGTGATGTGAATAGGAATTGGAAATGGCAAACCTATGTAAATAATGAAAGGGGCACCATCAAGGCTGATGGTACTTGAGCCTGACCACACTCCCATGGCACCATACGACTGGTCTAGCTCCAAAACAATTTCCAAATAGAGCCAGTGAATGAGATGTTTAAAAATAACATACACCCAAGACATGTTTGGACCCCACAATGGCATAAATTAGTTGTATTGGTGAAACAAATGGTAGTAGCCCTTATAAGAATCGAGACCTATATTAAACCCCAACACAGACTATCAAACTTATGTGGGCACAAAAAAGATAAAGAATTAAGAGATACAGACAAAGAGAAAGACAGAGAAATGACCATGGTCCCTAGCACCCAACAATATAGTGAAAAGTTTTCTAGGTTTGTGTTGCAATAGTAGAAACTACAACAACATGTCTACGCACTGGGCTCATATGACAGTGTAGTTCATAAATTTATTTTTGACAACCCAGAGTTTGGTTTCTCTAGGTTTGAATCATCTTGCTATGACTACGGGAGGGTCTATGCAAATGATTCATTTTTCAACCTAGTAAAGCAAAGGCACATTATGTTATCCTAGGTGAATGAAACTGACATGGAAGAATTGGAATTACAATTTTCAAGTTTTCTAGGTGCACGTCAGGGTGTATTTGGCCCTTTTGGTTTGATATTGATATCAGACCCCCCTAAGGCCGAGCATGCTTTTCCTAGACAGCGACACATGCGCAAAGGGGGGGGGGGGTTATTTATTTATGTCAGGGTTTTCTTCCCTATATGATGCCATGCATGGATGGATGAGGGGATAGATGGATGGATGGATGGATGTATGAGTCATGTGATGAAAAAAACTTCATGAAAAAAACCACGATGTCCTTTACTATATGTAATAATGGGTATCTATCTGCAAGGGTTTGATTCAGTAATTCATGATTGGCTGGAGGCCCCCCAATCCCTTGAGAACCCCTAGCCAAAGCGAGCGAAAATGTAAGCTTTGCTATTAATAACAACATCAAACCATTAATAGTTTAAATAACAAATGTCCCATGAAGTTCCCAAACACATACTCATTTACTCACACATTTCGCACAATCACACTTGGTGAACATTCCTCAAAATGTGGAATCAAATGAAAACAACTTCAAGTTACACTGACTAACACCCCCAAACTTCATAGGGAGGTGTTTATAGGTCCATCCTCAAACCTCATTATACTCTCTCTTGATGATGAAACCTTGCCAATCATAAATAAACCAAAGCACCCCCCTCCCCCCAAAAGGGAGGAAAACAAGGAACGAAATTAAAGGGTTTAGGGTTTGGTGTCTCTTCCTTACAAGGAGAGCCAACAAAATATTATTAGTAACCAAAGCAACAACCATATATTGGCCATTGGCTACACGGTTAAAATAAGAAGCAAAAGAATTAAGTTTTTGGACTTAAGTATAATCAGTCACAATAGTATTTGTTTTCTATATGTACAAATATTTGTCAATCCTTTCTCTTGATCATTTTGCTTGCAAAATGGGTTAACAGATAAGAACCCCTAGCCAAAGCGAATGGCAATGAACCTGTGAGTGGAAAAGATCATTTGCACTCATGAAAATTTTCTACCGTTGCTTTTAAGCAAATGTTAACATTGGATAAAGCTTGAAAAATAGCTCATAGTCCCAAAATTGGGCCCCTCAAGAGGAGGGGCCTAATTACTCTCATAGCCTTATTTATTCAACACATTTGACCTTGTAGTGTGTTTCCAAAGAGTTGAATTGACGACAACCAAAAAGTAAGGACCCAAATACTAATTTTTCAAAAATGTTGAAGTTCTTTGGGGGTCGTTTCTCAATACATTATTGTTGTTCTTTTTCTTTGGATCAAATTATCAACATAGTTTCCATAACCAAATGTTTGTTTGATTAAAGGATTATTTTTATGCATTTCAATTGATATTTTGTGACCCATTAAAGTCTATTTCCATTAGGTTGACGTGGTCATGGTTATGACTAAATGTTCTAATATAGAACTTTAATGAAAAGCCACTAAAATGGAGCCTTATGTTCAAAAAGCCTTTGTGTATCAAGAAAAATAAGAAGAAAAGGATGAGCATCTTGAAAAGTGAATTGTCATTTTGTAAGGCTATTTTCAAATATATTAAAAATTAGAATTTTTTGTGAAGTATCTTAGACAAAGGATGGAAATTGTGTTGATAATTTGACCCGAAAAAAAAGAACAACAATAATGTATTAAGAAACGACCCCCAAAGAACTTCAACATTTTTGAAAAAGCAATATTTGGGTCCTTACTTTTCGGTCATCGTCGATTCAACTCTTTGGAAACACATTATAGGTTCAAATGTGTGGAATAAATAAGGCTATGAAAGGTAATTAAGCCCCTCCTCCTGAGGGGCCTGATTTTGGGACTGTGAGCTATTTTTCAAGCTTTATCCAATGTTAACAATTGCGTAAAAGCAACGGCAAAAAAAATTCAGTGTATCTGGAGCACATGCTATCGAACAAAAAATCTATGACCTTGCTTCTCGGTGTGATTACCTTATGCAACAAAATAATTCAATATAACATTAAAGATGAGGATTAATAGGGGTGGGCACTGGGCACTTTCCGTTGTAATGTGGAGGGCCCTAGTGTGATGCCAAACCTTATGTGCAAGCAACCGCTCCTTCACCAAATGAATTATAAGACCAATCAAGTCCTACTCCCTCTTTCAACTATCTACCGAACATCGAAAAATGCACACACTCTTGCTATCCATTTTATTCTCCTGATCATTTTGGTTGCAAAATGGGTTTACTTTTATATATATATATATACACTATTTGTAACCTTTCACATGTAAAGATCATGGCCTTTAACAGATCCAGATTAACAATTTCCATCACTACTATACCTACCCCCACCTTCAACTTGGGAATTGTTTTACAAAGATTCAACCCCACAACCTCATTAGCACACATAACTATGGAGAAAAACTTATCATCGTCATCATTTGAAATCCTAAATGTTGTCCAAATTCTATGTTGGAAAGGCAACTTGGTAAAAGATTGAAAATCAAAATGTTGATGAAGTTATTTGAAAAAAAATTAACTTGATCAAAACTTGAAAATTGGAATGTTGATGAAGTTATTTGACAAAAATCTACAACAAATAGAATTGGAAAAAAAAGGTTTTTGGGAAACAAATGTAAGGATTTTTCCAAACATTCAAGTGTGATGTTATAGGATGTTATTGGCCCATCATTAATCACTTGTGTATGACCAAACACTTTGCCAGATCTTTGTAAATTCTTCTCGATTTTGAATAATTTAAAATGTCATAAGAGCACCTTCTCAAGCTCAATAAATCATCTTTGAAATGCAAAGCCAAAGAACTAGCATTCAAAAATTTTATAAATAAATAAATGATTATATATATATATTCTATTTTATTAATTTTTTTGAATTGTGAAACACATTTTTTTTCATTTTGACCCCTCTTACTTTGAAACCTCATAACTTTCTTATTCCTTATTCATTTTAAACGATTTGAAGTGTTATAGGAGTGCCACCTGAAGTTCTACAAATCTTTAATAACAACAAAACAATATACAAAAAAAATTCTGGGTGTTTGGGAACCAACCTATTGTAGCGTTCAATGGTTTTTTTTTTTGAATTATTGACCCCTTCTACTTTGGGGGTTTGTAACTTTTTTAATTCTATTATATTCTTGACATTTTTTAGTGTACCATATGTGCCAATAGGAGGGGTTCAAGTTTTGTTTGGATACCATAATCAATGAAGCCTTCCCCTTGGATCTGGCTTGCCTTAAGCAATTAAATGTTTGGTCACCGACCGGTTTACCTTATTGTAGTGTGTGGGACATAATTCATAACAAATATTAGCTACCACTTTCCTCCTAATGGAAAACATTCACAAAGCTTTGTTGTATGGTGAAAGGGGATTATTGTTTAGAGTTTGGCAAAAGTGAAAAAATCCTTCATTGTGTTGCACATTTTTTATTTTCTTTATTCTTTTTATCTAAATTTTTTTGATTAAGTTGTTTGCTTTTCTTCTATCTTCATCCTATCACAAAGTTGAAGCTTTGTTATGCACTATAGATTGTCATAGGCTTGTGTTAAAATTTGTTACTTTTGATTTCAATTGCCATTATCTCCACAACCATTTATTTTTATTTGATAACAATGTTACAACTAGCATGGAAACTTTGTGTGAACATATTAAAAATGACAAAAATGCAACTCAAGTCTAATGTTTTGCTTTACTATGCAATTTATAAGATATGATAACAACTCAAACATCATGAATGCTCTATAGAAAGAGGCCCCATCTTACACCAATGTTAAGGATTTTGTAGGGTGAGAACATGGTAAAATATACAAAAAAAGTTGACAAAATAATATCAAGTTTAAAAAGAAACAATTTGTCACAAAAGAATAAAATTAAATAAAATTAACTTAAATCTCATTTGGAAACTATTGAAAGCTCAATTGGGTTTATTGTAGATCAACTACAAATTTTCAAAAACTTTGGAACACTAAAAATAGGGAATAAATACATTTGAAATTGACTAGTCAATATGGTGTTCAAACCTACTTTTTCATTATAAATTTTATGAAATATACATGTATGAAGTTATAGCATAAAGATCATTGTATATTCAAGGGCATCACCAAAAAACAAATTTACTTTCTCTTTGGTAGAATATACTTGACACATACTTGAATCAAATCTTCACTGAAAAAAGTAGGTTTAAAAGCTACTTGCATTTAGAAAAGTCTAATTGAAACCTACTTTTAGAATGATTTAAAAAAAAATGAATGAAGAAGTATTTTGTTATTTATCATTCAATTAAAAAGATTGAATTTACAAAAAAATTGTGATGGGTTTTGGTCTTACTTTTTGTTCACTTGACAAATAGGCTAGCGAATACTTTTAGTTATACGTTTTACTATACTTTCACCCTGTAGTGTAGGTGGTGTTATTAAAGGTAGTAGTAATGATTTTGGAAACTTCATAAAAGGATTTTGGCCACCTAGGTGTTCTTCAATGTGAACAATAATCAACTTGTTTATTTGGAACAAAATAAAGTTATGAACTACATTGTTTGTCATATATAGTGAAACAATTGGCCCTAAGATTTTGGCCTTTTGCACAAAATGTTGCAAAGGCTTTATTATTACCACAAAACTAATGGCATATCAACCATGAAGAAACATGTGAGACAAAACCATGTTGATTTACTTTAAAAGCATTTAGAAGACATTCATGTTCATTTTTGAACTTTCATAATGGGGAACCAAATACTAAGTGGCAAAATGTAACCTCAAATGCCATTTTAGCACACTACACTCACCCAAAAAGGGCAGATGAAAGTACATTTTTACAGTCCAAATCTAGTGATTTAAAAAAAAAAAAACATTTAAATCATGTTGAAGTTCACCTTTTTTTCCATTCTCAAGTTCATACCACCATAATTGTTTTTGTAAAAAAAAACTTCTAAAAGTATTGGCCTTGGAAAAATCAATTTAAATATTGAAATGGACTTTACAAATTTGAAATTTTCATTTTAAATCTTAATGTTTTTAAAAGACTTTTTCTTGCTTGATTTTTTCATCTTAAGTGTTATGGTATTTCAATGTGTGGTGGTAAAAAGTTATAGGTTTAGTTTCCAACTCCACTAGAAGAAAAAAGTTCATAATGATAATTTTTTGGGGTAATTTGAACTATGACATTGGATGTACCATCCTTTGTAAAATCCACCTTGGATTGAACATATTTTATCCTTTTAGTATATATTTTTTGGGTTTAAAAATTAGATCGTAGGTTTCAATTTTTCATCTCACTTTCCCAAGTTTTCCAAATAGATCTGAATATAATGCAATAATACTTGATACACCCAAAAACAATTACCACTATGATTTCCAAAAAGGGCGAGTGTAGTGTGCTTTTACCCATTTTGGGATTTTTGATTTCTTTGAATCCATTCCCAAAAGACCATAAGACACAAAAGCCTTTCTTGGATGATATTGTGTTGTTTTGACCAAAGGTTTTCTACCACTATGGATTGTTGAAAGTGGTTGGTTCCACATATGGTTTTCTAATTACATCCTAGGGTGAAATTGCCATGAAAAAAAGATTTTACTGAATAAGATTTTCTTACATTGGTGAAAAAAACTTTGACAACAAATGTGCAACCTACTTTGGTTAAATGTTTGTCAACCACATTCACTTTTGATTTTTGTGTCAAATAGGCCCACAATGTTTTGCAATGGTTGTTAATTTCTTGTCCACCAACTAGGAGCCCAAACATGTGAATGTTGGGTTGTTTGAACCCCATGATATGAATGGCACTATCATGGCTATGAACTTGAAAAAATCATTGACAAGTTTGGGTTCACATAAAATATTGTGGCTTACATCAAACATGAAGTTTCCAATTTGCAAACTTGTATGACAACTCTCAATTCAATCGCGTGATGTGATGGCCTAGACATGGTCAAACCATTTGATGGCTTTTGTTTTAGTTATCTAGTATATACATGGTATGTCAATATGCCATTCCCAATGAATAGGTGTGTTGTGGATTACATTATGCATCGATGGTCGAAAAAATGTAATAAAGAGAAGCAAATTTGGGTGCAAACATGATTTGTACATGAGCCACACTTGCTTGCTTACAAAACTATTTTAGGGGGAATAATCCTTAAAATATTTTCACAAAAATCCTCAAAAAAATCTTTTAAAATCTTGAATTTTAAAAAATATGATTATGTTAAGGTTTATGCAAAATATTTCAAGAAATATTTAATTTTCAAAGGTTTTGAACCCCATTTACAAATCATTTTTGTGCTTAAAAACAACCATTACTATGCTTAATGAATGTTTTTGATAACTTTTTATTCATTGGATAGTTTTCAAATTAATTCACATGTTTCAATGATATATTAAAAACCTTGTAATTAGAAAAAATCTTATATCTTCAACACCAAATTAAATCACCACTTCTAAATGTGAAAAATTAAGCAAACATTACACTTGATGTGGTTCTTGTTTATGTGACTGCACCCATGTGTGGAAATTGGTTTGAACCCATGCAAATTAAACACCTTAGTGAAAACAAAATACATATCTTGATTTCAAACCTTAGGTTTTTGTGTTTCATGGTTGGCAATTTAATAATTAAATGATCACTTTGTTGGTTCCCCATATAATGTAGGAGTAATGAGCAATAACATTTTAGAAGCAACAAAACCAGTTTATAGTTTACATTTTAATTCAATGTTATGTTGAATTTAGTAAATGATAGTGGCTAATTTCCATGGTTGGATTTTTTTTCATAAGGGTGTTTGTAAGTTTCTTATATGGTTGATCTTGTGATTTTTGGGGTGGCTTGCCATGGGCAAAAGGTTCATTAGAAGAAAAATGCAAAAATACAACCCATATATTTGTGTCTATGTGCAATTATATGTTATTTACAACTTGTTTAAAAAAAAATCGCAATTATTTACTAATTTTGGTCATACATGCGATTACATTACGACTTTTTTTTTCATCCTTCCATATGGACAATGTTTCATAACATTTTCATCCAAAAACAGTCTTATATGACCATATGCCATTAACTAGGATAATGATCAAAATTAATTACACCATTATGGGTTGGGCCTAAACCCTAGGGGTATAAATTTTAAGGTGTAGTAGGATATATATATGTGAAATGTATAAAGGTATGTATATGGTTGTATTTCAAAAATAAATTAAGGATATTTTAATTGTGTATATTAAATATATGTATAAACAGAAAGGTAGATCAAGATATGTACCTTAACCTAACCTAACCTAACTAATGAATTAATAGTTATTAGTTAGTATGTAGTTGTTATTACATGTGATTTGGTTACAATGAAAAGCTTATCATATATTTTTTGTCTTTGGTTTCAAGTTTATAAATTATATAAATAAATGCACAAGAACATGAAAATACACAAAGAACATTAAAAACCAAATGGCATTTGGGATGAGCTAATCAAATAGGCTTGACTTTCAAATGTTAACACTATGAGAAATTGTGTATGCAACAACTAAACTACCTTACAACTAGAGCTCCAAAACAACTAATATTACAATTGTCCCATGGAAATACGACATATTAATAAATAAAATACCACGTTAAAAAATCAAGGAGTTTTATTATAGTTGCAAGATGTATATTTACCATAGTGGCATTCCCATTCGCACTAAAAATAATTATTTTTGGCTGCTGCGAAAAAAAAAACTAATTTTTTACAGCCGGTGCGAAGTTGCGAATTAATCCGATAATTCTGCAACCCTGTCAGCGAAAAATACCAAAAATGGCAGAATAGGTAGCTGCCCTGAGAGTCTCGAAGCAAGGCTCTAACCAGTACTGGTGATGTTGATCTAACAACTGAATTTTAATCTTCTCCATCTGATCCATCCTCCTTAGAGTCAGAACCATCTAGGTCTACATCACTTGGAACATCAAACTGATCATCCAGGCAGGCCTCCATCACACAGGCCAATGAAGCTTGCTCCATCACACAAACTTCCTTGCAAACCTTCTCGACACGCTGAAGAATCCACTCTTTGTGCGCCTCTCAAAGAGCTCAGGGGCAACAACTGAGATAATCCCTTGAATGACAGTCTGAGCAATGGTGCTGTCCAAAGACTGCCCCGAGTCTCGCATGCCTTTCAGAGTGTCTACGATCATCTGAAAGGCCACTAGATGATCTTTGAGGATCCCCCGAGGCCCTTTGTCCTGAGCAGCTAACCGTGCAGACTGCAGCTTGATAGCCTCCTCATACTTCCTCCGTAAAACAAAGCGCCCCGTCACATCCTTCTCAAACCACCCCTTCAAAGTGCTGATGGTCAGGTTGTCAAAAGGGCTGCCAACC
>Ga0116228_10002387_pt1 | contig 16230 bp, 17 predicted proteins | sample S1TSphfallax_2_FD_89694 | JGI IMG/M metagenome (GOLD analysis project Ga0116228, IMG submission 89694) | Host-associated microbial communities from peat moss isolated from Minnesota, USA - S1T2_Fc - Sphagnum fallax MG | ecosystem: Host-associated > Plants > Peat moss > Unclassified | place...
ATGCAGAGGCATAGGCGAATGTGTTGGGTAAAATATCACAAACACGCTCACATCAAGGGAATTTAAAGCTTAATCAAACAAGGTACACAACCCAAACATGGGATCATGAATATGTGGATTTGGAGGTATTCATATTATTTTCAAAAATATATGTATTCTGTGAGGAAGAAGGACATGCAATCATGGATTGTCCTTTTGTGCCTTTCCATAGCGAAGCATGTATTACTAGACATGTGGAGTTATAGAATGTGGCAGGAGCATTAATGGATCAATCACAAGAACATGAACCAAGAATTCCTGTAGTCCAGAATAGACTAAAAGGCATGGAGTTGGGAAGCTAATTGGGACTACAATGTTGACAAATTCATCCATTTGTTCATATTAGGAGCAAAAAACTAGAGGTGTATGCACATCCACATTCTGCACCACAAAGGATACCTATGGGTAACCACATATTGGAACATTGTCAAACTAGAGTCAACACAACTTCACCAAGAGTGTCGAAAGTAGTAATTGTTGAAACCCAAAGACAACATGTTGGGATAAAGGTTACTCAATCACATAATGTGGTAATAAGAACCATAGGAGTGGACAAAGTTGTTGCGCCCAACACAAATGTTGATAAAAGGGGAGTAGTTATTGAATTTGTAATTAATTTGGGTCATGGATCAGATGAATTCTCGATAGGAAGGAGTTTGAGTAGAAGTTTGGGACTACCATTAATAAATATTAAAGTTGTTGGGACACCACAAATGGTGTTTATCAATCCAATAATGACTATCCATGTACATAAAACCACCTATTGACCACCGATGAACTCAATAACTGCTAGAAGGTACATAAGTACATATGCAAAAAATCCAAAAGGATGGCATTGAAAACCATTTGTCATAATTCAAGGAATTTTCGACCATAGAAATGGCCATTTTGTGAGGCCAAATAAGGTGGCTTTTAAGTATCCTGATTCCAAAAAAGATGCTAACCCAAATGTTCATGTCAGAATGTTCAATTCTGTAATGAAAATAAATGCAGAAACTTCTAAAGAGTATTTCATTAATTCATTTAATAACACACTAAGAGATACGTCATCAAACTAGTGCCATAATTACATGTCAAAATTTCTTGATTGTACTTTTTCGAAACTCACACATGCATTTTGCAAATATCATCAAAAGACTCAAAATGACAAGCAAATATACATGGAGCTAAAAAACATGAAGGAGGAGGAGACTAAAAGGGTGGAGGTTTATTATGAGTAGATTCAGAAGCTAGTTCATGGTTTACAAGTACCAACCACAAATAGTTTCATGACTACTATGTTTAAAGCGAGTCTAAAATGATACTTTAGAATTGCGACTATAGGGATGAAGTAATTGACACTTCAATAGAATAAGGAAACAACAATGTTGTGTGAAGATGGGATGACTACTCTTGAAACAAGGAGTGCACTATTGGTAACATAGAGTACAAAACAAGTAGCACCACCAAAAACATGAAGTAATACAGGGAAGACCGACAAGTTTTGCACAAATTGTGGAACGATTAATCACAATGTGGAGACATGCAAAAAGAAGGAACAAACTATAATGGCAAGTACAGAAGTAGCCCAACCTAGTCAAAAACTTCAAAAGACATCTCCATATGCCTGTCACATTTGTGGTTTGAGTGGACATAAAATGATAGACTGTCCAAAGTTTACTTAAATGTAAAAGACGTTTCATGGGAAATCTGTGATAATAGCAAAAGTTCAACCTATTGCTAAGACACAAATAGTCATTGCAAATGTGAATGTGGTGGATGTTAATGTTACAACAAGAAGTAACGCAATTGAAGAATAGGTGTTCAAGGATAGAGAGCCAAGGAAAGCAAAAAGTGCTATTGACTAGGAGAAAGAAGAATGGTTGAAGAAATAAATGGTGGAGACAATTCAACAAATTCAAAAGACATAGACCTAGACAAAAGGGCCATCCATATCTATGGAGGGATGTAACACAACTTGGCTAGGTATGCCAAACACTACTCCTATGGAAGCACACAAATTTTTGGAAGTAGCAAGTTCACAAGAAAAATTGATTACAATAGAACAAATTTTTTTAGACATTGGTAAGTAGATGGTAGAAACAAGTTATATTTTGAACTTGGGACAATTGTTTAAAATAGTTCTTGAGTTAAAGAGATATATGAAGCATAAGTAAAAATCAAAGAAACCTTAAAATTTAAGTAGAACAACCATAGAAAAACAAGCTGGTTCTTAAATACTAGAGGTAGCAACAACTGTTGTAACAATAAATAATCATATGGCAATTATCCAAGTACAGATTGGGAATAATACAATGGAGGATGTGTTGTTGGATGGAGGTTCTAGAGTTAATGTTATCATAGAACAATTGAGATTGAAGTTAGGACTTCCAAAGCCTAAACCTACACCATATAATCTGAGGATGGCAAATAAAACAACCACAAAACTAGTGGGTTTGATTTGAAATCTAAAGATATATGTTCATGGCATTCCTTACATAACGTTTATTGTACTTCAAAATAATGTGGTAGATTCTACTTATTCCATGTTGTTGGGGAGACCATGGTTGAAGGATGCTAAAATAACACATGATTGGGGGAGTAACACTCTTACCATACAAGGGAATGGGACAGTTAAAACAATTACAGTCACCAATCATTTGGGAGGTGAAGTAAGAAAACCAGAAGTGTTACTATGCTATGATTATCAGAATGGTATCACAAATGAAGAGGAAGATATCATATTTGCTACAAAACTATAATTGTTTTCAATAGGAATAATTAGTTTACCTAAGACAATTCAATTTGTGATAACCATGGAAGTGGAGAACATGGATACAAATGTTCATACTAGTATTTTAAAGTTGGACTTTGGAGTACATAGCACAAAAAAAATAGCTAGTAAGAAATATGAACTAAAAGTAGCTCTGGAGGACAAGGTGTATTCGAAGACGTACTATAGTCATAAATTAGGGAGTGTTGTAATGGATGAAACTCTAGCAAAAATCAAAGCACATGAATTGTAGATAGCTTGATGGACATTAACTGAAGATCAACAATTTATGAATCTCAATTTAGGAACTAATGCAGAATTATAAATGGTGAAGATTAATGCACAACTAAAAACAAGCAAGGTGTTGGAAGTGGAATAGTTATTGAAGGAATTCAAAGATGTTTTTGCATGGACGTATAAACATTTGAAAGGGATTCCACTAGAGCTAGCATAACATAGAATTGAATTGGACACTATTATACCACTAGCACATCAAGCCATGTATAGATTAAATCCAAACTATGCTACAGTTGTCAAATAAGATATAGATAAGTTGTTAGCAATTAAATTTATTCATTATATAGAAGAGGCTACATGATTGTCACCCATAGTAATAATACCCAAGAAAAATGGCAAACTAAGAATTTGTATAGATTTTAGAAAATTAAATGTAGCCACAAAAGAAGGATCCATACCCATTACCTTTGTTGAACACAGTAGCAGGGTATGAAGCATATTCTTTTTAAAATGGATATTCAAGATATCATCAAATCCCCATAGCTCTAAAGGATAGATACAAGATTGCAATTATTATAGATTGTAGTGCTTTTATATGGAAGTTGATGCCATTTGGAGTTAAAAATGGACCTCCAACATATCAAATAGTTGTTACCAAAACATTCAAAGAATATTTAGACAATTTTATGAAGATATTTTTGGATGATTTTATAGTGTATAATGACATGGACAGTCATCTACAAAAGCTCAAATTATGTTTTCAAAAGTGCAAAGAATATGGCATTAGTCTGAATCTAGACAAATGTGCATTTATGGTATTTTCAGGGATGAGATTAGGTTTTACTATTTCCAAAGAAGGGAAACTAATAGATCCAAAGAAAATACAAACAATAGTAAACGTGCTACCATCTAAGAATCCACAATAGATTAAATTAATCAATGGGATGGCATTGTTTTATAGATGTTTTATAAAAAACTTTGTTACTATTATGGCACCTATCACTAAACTAACCAAAAAATAAATAAATATTATTTGGACAGAGGAATGTCAGAAGGCTTGGGAATTGATCAAACAAAAATATATTGAAGCATCAATATTAAAATCACCAAACCAACAGGTGGAGTTTCATGTTCATACAAATGCATCCTTGTTAGTTGTGGGGGTTATGTTGTCTTAGAATGTAATAGGGAAGAGTGATCAACCATTAGTGTATGTTTCTAGGTTTTTGAACATAACAAAACAAAATTATAGCACAACACACAAAGAGGCTTTAGCAATGGTTTTTGCTTTGCACGAGTTCAAACATTATTTGTTGGGCAAGAAGTTTGTTTGTCTTTTATGTGCATCATATGGCATTGGTCTATTTGGTCAACAAACCACAAGTTTTAAGGAAAGTAATTAGATGGTTGTTATTGTTCCTAAAATATGACTTCACAATAATGTATAAACTAGGCAACTCATGTAGTTATAGATGCATTGTCAAGACTACCACATATTATGAAACCCACAAGTGTGTCTGATCAAACCACAAATGCAAGTTTATTTTACATAGAGCCTTAATGGTTGAAAGATGTGAAAGAATTTTTGAGAACATGACAAATTGAGGGCAGGTTATTGGTATAGTAAAAACAGAGATTCGTCAAGAGAGTAGAAATTTTCACATTAAAGAATAGTGAATTGTATAGAATGGGCCAAGATAATATACTATGACAGTTTGACAACTATAAAAGCCCAGATAGTGATGAGAGAACTACACGAAAGACCCTCAAGAGGGCATTTTGCAACTAAAATAACACAAAAGAAGATATTGGATGTTAGATATTGGTGGCCAACTATATAAAGAGATGTGCATGATTACTGCAGATCTTATGATGCGTGTCAAAGAAGATTGGCAATTCAAAGTCTTGCAAAGTTGGTCACAAGTCCTCCAAAGGAACCATTTATGAAATGGGGACCTGATTTTATGGGGCCAATTAAGCAAGTAGAAGATATACAAGAAAGAAATATATTCATATAGCCATAAATTATGCTACCAAGTGGGTGGAAACAAGAACATTGAGAACTAATATTGTAATAGTCACATCAAAAAATTTATATGAGTGCAAATTAACCAAGTTTGGATGTCCTTTGACTATATTCACAGATTAGGGAATTCATTTCATTGATGATGCCATCAAGTATTTAACATATCATTTTTTATTGAAACATGTGAATTCTACAACCTATTATCCTCATGGGAATGAGCAGATTGTGTCTACTAACAAGGTATTTGGGACATTGTTGACCAAGTTAGTGAAAATATAACAGATTGGGATGAACATCTATCTAAAATGTAATTTTTTAAATAAAATTACATACAAAGTAGCAACATGGTATACGCCATATCAATAATGTATGGATTACATCCATTAATGCCCATAAAGTACATAGTGCTAATTGATGGTGGAAATGAAAGAGACAATACTTCAATGAAAGTTTTAACTAGTAGAATTACATAGCTGGAAAAGTTGCAAGAACTTAGAATGCAAGTTGCAAAAATTGTAGGTATTCAACAATGGAAGAAAGCATTATGGAGTCAACAAAAGAATCCAAAAAAATAGTTCAATTTTGGTGATTATGTTATGTGGTTTCCAAATGATAATAAGTCACACCTAGGGAAGTTCACTAGGAAATGGTTTAGATCATACATAGTACAATATGTGTTGCCAAATAACACTATGTTATTGGTGACCATTGAGAAGTTTGAAACTAACCATGTGTTGGTCAATGTGAATAAGCTGAAACCTTACAAATACATGGAATTTGAAGTTCAGAAACAAGAACAACAAATGCCAATACATTGGGAACAAAGTGCAAGTGGAATTCAGGCGGATAATTCCAATATGGAGGAAAAAGATGAAGATTGTGAAATACATAAACCACATCTACAACATAATGAAGATGATGAATAGATGAAAGATCCTACGATCAACATAGTATTGATTTTCGATCTACATATGAGTAATAACTACAAAAGTGAAGGATTTGGGATCCAAAGATCTAAAGATGATCTATTAGGGGTATCGACTAAATCAATACAAGTATTTGCCCAATCATCAGGGGTTTCGCACAAACATTAGATTTGTTGAAATACTTAGTAGAGAAATCGATATAGTTAGTAAATGATTTGCCATAGTTAATAGATGAGTTGACACAATCAGTAGATAAATCGGTATAGTCAACAAAAAATGTAAAGCGTGAATGATGTGGAGTCTATACAATTAATGTAGGGAGATTAGGATGTGGGCTAATTAGAAGATGAAATATGAAGAGTTCATTCTTAATGATGATGTGAAGTGCTTACATGTGGTTATACAAGGGACACATAAAGTGGTAGTGATGGCCTGTATTAATTTAAAGGATCATGTGTTAATTAAAAGACAATGAGCAAGTAAAAAAATGAATATGATAGGTGGGAAGCTCAAGGACGTAAAAAAATAGAATAACTGTCAAAAATTGTTTTCGTCTATTATTGGAAGTTGTGAACATTTTCAAAGTTCTAGAGTTCACATGCAATAGCATGAATGCAAAAAATGTGATTGAAAAACTACAAAGAATAGCAAAGGAAAATGAAGTGTAAAAGAGTGAGCATAGACGAAGGTAAGAGGACAAAACATAATTATTGAGAAGAAAAGAAGTAGAAGAGGAGTTAAAAAGTGCATAACATGAAGGCATGTTGAATATTTAGCCATTGGCTATAAGGTCGTCGTATTCATCATCATCTTCAAAATGTGCAAAAGGAAAGGCATATATTGACAAGATACAATTTGCGCAAACAATAATTCATGATGTAGATACGATTGGAACATTTGTAGTTGAATTTTTGCATAGAAGCATAAAATGTTGGCATACAAGACAATAGATAAGACCAGGAACTACATTAGTAAATTTGATGTTCATTGAAGAATCAGAAGAAGATGAAGATATGGAGTAGTAATTTGTTGAAGCATAAATAATGTAGACGAATGCAAGGGAGGAAAATGTCATTGAGGTGGAAGTATAGGCATCCACAGAAGTGTGAGTGGAAGTACAACAATCCACATAAGTGTAAGCAATGCCATAAACACAATGAAGGGCAATGGAGATTGAAAGGTGTGAGTTAGAAGTTGCAATGAAAAGAAGACGCATAATCATGGACAAAGTTACACTTCTAGAGAAAGGTATTTGTATTCCAAATCTTGAGCGATTCATGTGGATACAAACAAAACACAACTATAATAGGCATGTTGAAAGGATGGAGAATTGGAAGGATATCAACGAGGAAGAATAGTGGGCTTCTAAAACAAGCCTTGTTCCTTTGTTTTTTACGAGTTGGGAAGCACTGATGCTTGATGTCATGTTGGAATTTCTAAACACATTCATGATCAAAGGCACAAATATATACTTTGGGCATAACAATAATGTGTATGTCATTAGCAAACAATTGATTGTAAATGTCTTTGGAGTATGTGCATAAGGGTATGTAAAAGACCTGAAAGGGTAGGTTAATAAATCACTAGCAGTCTAGGCATTACAAAGTTATAGACTTGCACTTACAAATTCTTTAGTAGATTAATGGAATGCAAAAAGTTTGGGTCTACCATACTTTGTTAGGTATCTTGCCATCATATTTGTGATTTATAAGAAGGAAAAGGTACAATATTTTAGCAACAACAATGTTATTACATTGATAAGAACAAAAAAAGGGTAGATTAGGCTCATTAGGCACATATTATATACAATAGTTTGTGTAGTGAGCTAGATTGGTGGTATAAGTATGTAAAGGAAAATAAGGGGGATAAGAAGGATACATGTCAGTTTGCTTTGGTATTAGCAAAAATCTTTCATTATTTGTTTATTCATCAAAAGGAGAACCCACAAAACCCACTGGTCAAAGTAAAGAGAACTAGGGAGGAGATGCAGACAACATTAGAAAATAGAAAGAAGGCTGTAGCAAATTCTCCAAAAAGTGTTATTAAAAGGACGAACAAAGTTGAAGAAGGTGGAGCCTCAAGCTTACGAATGAAGAGGGAACATGAGAGCATAAAAGTAAGGGCACAAAAAATGATGAGGGGTAGAGTGGAACCATCTGTAATGCCAATAGTGGTACGAGCAATGCCAACAATGGTATAGGCAGCCAAACAAATTGTAGAGGTAGCATAGATGACATCTCCATAGGAGAGACAATTGAGGGAGCAAAGGCAGGAAGTACTACAGATGAATCTCCACAAGAGAGGCAGTTAAGGGAGTAAAAGTAGGAAGTTAAAAAGGAACATGACACAAGGTTTCTAAAGGGTGATGAACATCCACATTTTGATGGGGATGTATATGAAGATTGGATGGAGGCCACTGGAAGTCCACAACATTTTTAGCATTTACAACAATAATTAGAACAACAACAATAACATACATAGGAAGGTCTATAGGCTACTGGACTGCATATGGAAAAAATGGAGACATAGCCTTTTTTTGCAGTGTTTAAACCATCAAAATTACAAGTATTATTTAATTAGTAGACCAAGATCTATAGAGGGATTTCCATTTGAATTTGGGCTAGGGAAACAAATTGGTGTAGGAGATGGGATCATTTGAAAAGGATCCAAAAATCTTATGACATAGATAAGTACACCAAAGTTTGTGGAAAAGGTAGCTATAGAAGCAACGTAAACAGATAAGGCAGTTGAATTATTTCAAACCATGGCAATTGTGAGTCTAAATATGGGGTATTTGAATTTGGAAGTGAATAATTTGAAAAACATATTGACCATAGGGGAGAAGGAGAAGGTAGTACTATAAGAAGAATTGGATAAAGACAGGGATTTCCAAAAGGGTATAAACATAATGTGGAAATCTAGAAGAAGAACAAGGTAGAAGTAAGTAGAAGATTAGAATGTTCATAAAGAAACTATAGGATGAAAATGAGGAGCACATCATGGATGAAGTCATAGGATGAAGAATTACAAAAGTTGAAGCAGAAGTTTGGGAAACCACAAAGAGAAAGTGGATGGAGGCATTGACATTACATAAGCAACAACATGAGGCTTTGGGTAGTTAGGTGAAAACATTTACTAATGATAAAAAGAAGGAGAAGGAGAATGTTTTTGATAGATTTGGAATTAGTGAATTTGAAAAATGTTGTTTTGTTGAATTCCGAAGAGCTTAGAAGAAAGACAACAGAGGCAAAAAAAAAACGTTGATGGAGGAAAAATAGTATTAGAATAATCTACAATAGCTGCAAACATAGTTGGAGATTGCAGAAGAACAAAAGAAGAGTTTGGACCTAGTGGTGTTAAGAAAAGGCTGGAGGATCATGAATAGATGTTGTAATATTATACCTTGATGAAGACAAAGAACAAGATGAAGGAATCTAAAGCAAAATCTAAGGAATGGTGGGAGGTTACAAAGGAGTATTTTCTAAAGGAGTTGGAGAAAAATATGGCTCAACATAGAAAAAATGAAAAAAAATTAAGGTACAAGTTGGAAACTTATCAAAAAAAAAATCTAGATTTTATCTATTATAATCCAACAAGTATAGAGGCATTGAACTAGGATGAGGAGACTGAAGGAAGGCCCAATGGAACAATTTAGGAAGAAGAAGTGCAAATTGAAGAACCACAATACCCCAAAAATGGAGTAGCTTAGGAGGAGGTATAGACAAAGAAACCATAGGATGTTAGAGGAAGGGGTCATGAAAAGAAAAAACCACAAAGAATTCAAGAACAAGAATAGGTGGAAATTATTTCAACAATAGAAGAAGAGGTATCCAAGATACATCCCTTGGAAATAAAACCATAGACTGAGTTAAGGGAGGAGGAGGTCAAAACTATAGAGATAGAAATACATGTCAAAACTACAAAGCCAAAGGTGGGTATAGAACCATTGGTTCTTGTATAGGTTGAGATTACAAAAATTATAATAGAGGAGATAGATGTTTAGAAGGATATGAAATACTCTCATTTCATTTTCTATAATTTACAAGGACTTCAAAGACGAAATCCAAAGTACAAAAAGGGTAATGTTAAGGAAGTAGGATGAATACATGGTTTGGATGAGCAAGGCATTTAGGATAGGGACTAATCATCGAACATTGTTAGTTTGAATTTTGAATTCTTGTTATTTTTTAACCATGATGATGTGACTTGGGATTATCCAAAGGGGAGAGTTTTGGGAAGAAGGGTGATAATTCTTAGACACAATTTTGGAGAGAGTAAGAGGAACTGTAAATGCTTTGTAGTAAAAAACCACAAATTTTGTTTTGATATACCACAAATTTTATTTTGTTGTTTGGATTTCATTTCAACAAAACATAGAGTTTTGTTTTAATTTTGATTCAATTTTCAGTAAAATAGAAATATAGACTTCTGTAATGGTTTTTATGTTCATATTGGTGTGTGAATTTTTTGTAATATCAAAATATGATGAAATGAATTGAAATATTTTCTTTGGAGTTTTTTATAATACATTCTGAAATGCAAATTTTAGTTATATGAAATAACCATGAATTTAGTGTTTTAATGGATTGCATAATTAAACGTGTTGAAAATCAAGTTAGAAATTGTGAATGTATGCATGTTGAAGTGTAAATCTGTTGTTATAGTAGTTTGGAAAAATTCTGCAATAATTAAATTCACTTTTACCACCACATATTCAAGCTTTGTTAACACTTGTATAAACCTAAAAAAGTTGTAAATGTTTTCTTGATGTTCAAAAATGACTACCTTTTTGGTGTTAAAAAAAAACCTTAATCTATTTTGCAACCACTTCAAGGCCTCCTGGTCTAATTTACTCGTTCCTTCCACAAATCCCTTCAAACCATGAAGCCTTTTCCTTTTATAGTTCTCCCAAGTGTCAAATGGTGCATGAGTCAAAACACACACAAAAAAACATAGGGCAAACTTGGAAATGCACTGATTTGAATGCATTTCCAAGTTTCGCCCTATGTCCCTTTGTTAGCTCTTCACAGTGTGTTTTTAATTGCACCCCGTGTTTTCAACAAACACAAGGTTCTCACCCCAAAAAAGTTCACACTTTATGAATAACTCTATTGAAAATTGAAATCACCAACATTTGATCCCAAGTGCCCTAAAAAAAAGTTATTAGGTTTGAAATTTTACATCCGGTGATGTAATGATACCAAAATTTCATAGGCAAAATTGCCATGTAGTAAAGAATAGGAACATATAAACACACTCCTATGGTTTTGCATTCTAGTCTTTTTCTCAGCGACAAAATGATCATCCTTACAAGGAGTGAACTGATTTATGAACCTTAATGTATGCCCCCAGGGCCTGCATCACTACAATTAATCTAATGTTATTGATTTCAAACAACTCTTTTAAACATAACCCACCCTTAGGAGGTTATAACAACATAACACATCAGTTCGATTTATGTTTTAAGTGTATGGTAAAGTCCCAAGGTCTAGGCATTCCCAAAATAAGGTGCCTATGATGAGGTGGCCAAGTTTGGCCTTGCAGTTTGACAAATGTCCTACACCCATGGTCTTTACCCATCGTAAAGCATGAGGCAAACCTTATCATGAAACTAGACAGTTGTAGATCATGAGGTTTAGGAGAAGGAGGGTTCCTACACCTACTCCTCAAGAATGGGAGCCAACTTATCCCTAGGAGCTTATGGTGCCTACATGTAGGCATAAGCTCCCTCCCTCCCACTCTTAAGGAATAGATGTAAGAACCCTCTTCTTTTCTGAGAGGGCTATTCATGAAGATATAACATGCCTGCCAAATACACCTTCAGAATTTCTCTCAGGGCTTTGCATATAGGGGAAGGGTTGCTCCCCAGGGCCTCCCCCAATTTGTGTATTGGAGCCAAGGGTGGTAGCATGAAGGTGTTATCTCAAAAATTAGGAGATTTGAACCACCAAGCAAAAAACCTCACAGTATTTGCAGTACTCTACTGTTGAGGAAAGGCAGGTCCATTGGGTTTATGGGGTTAGTGATGTTTAAGTGTAGGGTAACACCCTAGGGCTGGGGCACTGTGGAAATTTACCCGGAGACCAAATAATGGGAATGCCCTGGCACAAGGGCATTACCTGCCATAAACCTCAATGTTTTTTTAATGATAGCCACTGGGTATCGTGATAAAAAAAAGAAAAAGGATACATGGGCATTTGGAAAAGTGAAACGCTTGCTTCTGCAGCATTCAAAATGCCTGCTCGTGGATTCCGTAACATAAGCCCTCCAATAACACTGCCGCAAATTGCAGAGTGTTTTACGTATGGGAGAAGGGCCTTCCGTGATTTCAGATCTGTGCCTGAGGCCGGTAGGCCAAGAGAACAGGTCGAAAATCACGGAAGGGTCTGTACTCAGGTCCTCTTCCTATGTAAATCAAGCTGGGATTTTTTCACTTTTTAGAAATAGTGATAGGCTGGCTGGTACCTTCTGCTGGTCAAGAGATCCCGGTACAGCCTGGCTGGTAACTTCCACCGCAGAAGATCCCGCTTGCTGAAAACAGGTTTCTTCAGGCAGGCAGCTGAAAATACAAAGGAAAAATCCAGGCAGTGCTTTACTGATGAGAATAGGGGTAGCTGCTATGTCACACATGCATAATGGTATGTAATGGGAGTGAGGTAGTTGGTAGGTCACACCAGGGTTATGTTTTGTAAGGGCAAGGGAATGTAGGTTCTTACACAAGGGTTCTCATGGTGTGGCCATGTGTCTTAAATGTAGTGGAAGGCCTGCTCCCCAACGCCTCCCCTAATTTGAAGGTGCAGCCTTGAGGCTACTGAGGGTATAGGCTTGAATATTAGGGGAGGCCCTTGGGAGTAGGCTACCCTTGGGAGTAGGTCTGGTCTATAGGTCTGCGCTGGTATCAACAACCATAGCAAGGACCCTATCTGGATGGTATGGCCTAAGGCAATGCCAACCTGAGATTAGCACCCGCCTGGTAAGGATGTGAGGTGATACTAACCTTGTACCCATTCCCTACCATTTTCAATACCTTCCTCAAACCAGCCAAAAATCAATTTTGGACCTCACACTGGAACCAGCTGACAGGTTCTTTAAAGTACACAAATACCATCGGCCTGGTACAAATATGTCATTGCAAGCCCAAAATGTGCATAACATGGGTCCAAAGTGTGTTTGAGTATCATCCATCTTTTTTGAGAAAAAGATTGATCCAGCCAAGGGCAGATGTGGAAAAGGAAGAAGCAAACAATACTTTTGTACCTCCCACACAATGAGGACTCATAAGTAATTTAAACATCTTGCAACATAAAGCATGAGCCAAAGCTTATCATAAGTATGGACAAACATAGACAAGGGTCATTTTATGAAAAGAACCACTGCCTCCAAAAACTGGATGTTTGACCATGAAAGAACTGGATCTGCCCCAAAGCCACCACCAAAATGGACAGTTCTTATCTTTGACTGGAGGATTTATTGAATTCTGGGAAGATCAGAGGCAGCAACAAGTCACTTCATAAATTTTCTTTAATAAGTCTCGGATTTTTGGGAGGTGAGAAGCATTAGCCATCCTCATTTTTCTTTTTGAATGTTGAGAAAGTTGCAAACTGGAATTCAATTCAATGGAAATTCAATTCCATTCAATCTATCTAAATTCATTTCAAGAATTTGGATTCAATTCAATTTGAGTTAAATTAAAAAATTGAATACAACACAATTCAATTCAAATTTAATTCAATTCAAGTCACATGCAATGTCATTCAATATTTTCATTCAAATATCACTTAATTTCCACAAAATCAATTGATTCTTTCCATCAGTTGATGGTCATCGGTAGTGCACAGCAGCTTAGAGCCCAAAGTTTGTCATTCTTGCCTTTTTAAGGTTGTCATTGGAGATGCTCTACTGCAGAGTTGTAGCTATACCATGGTGTGATTCAGGTATGAATAAACCACAAGGGATCAATAGTGTGGCAGATTTTAGAAAAGGTTTCTATGATGTGAGAAGATTTGTGGCAATTACTGTTACACTAGAAAGCATGGCAAGTATTACCATTACCCAAGCCTCCCATTTATCCCTTACAGTTGCCATCCCTGGCTTGTCTCTGAAAACCCACCCCCCAGAAACACCAAAAATCAGCATGTGCCAGTATTATGGTAAAGCTTCAACCTGGTGATCAGCAGGAAAACGACAGAAAAAAATAGGATTAAATCATAGTACATTGAGTAGCAAAAGAGTTGAACTCACTTGAGCATTATGAGGCCTGGGAAGATGAAGGCCAGACAAACACCCACTGTAGCACCAGTATATTCAAAAGCAACCCAAATATTGGGCACCAATGTTGAGCCAAAAAAAATAAGGAAGACTAAGAAACCAGTGATAAGAGCAAAGCGGAGGTTGTCATGGACTAGAGCAGCTGCCTTTGGGAATAGGAGCCCATCAACATTAAGACGGAGTGAAAAATGCAATAGAGGGAAAACCAACATGATGTGTACGGCATAACTGGCACGCACTAAGAGAGTGAGTGTGTGAGAGAATGGAATGCCAAGATTGGCATCAAAATTTGCTAGAACATCATCACTTGTTGCCTCACCAAAGAGAAGGTAAGCAAACAAGCCAGTGCAGAAATAAATGCTGGTGCACAGAATTAAACACTCACGAACTACTTTTCGCATCTTCATATCAGATGGCTCCGTTGAGAGTTCAAGCTCATTTGCAATTGGATGCACTGGAAAACAAGCAGTTCAGCACCCAACAGCTCCCATAGGATTACTATTCGTTCTTTCTGTTGCAGCAATAGACGGACAAAATTGTAGGTGAAAGAAAATGATGATGATATTCAAATTGCAGTTGGACAAGAGGGATACATACATACATACATACATACATATGCATATATATAGTGTGGGAGAAAAGAGACCATTGTGGTGGCAAAAATATGCAGTGACCAATATAGGAACAACTGTAAATAGGTGCCAAAATGAAGCTTGGTCATGCACATTGGGTGTGAGTCTTGGCCACTCAATCTGCCGTGCTGCTAGTTTCCATGACGTGATGCCCACTGTAATCACCACAAACACTAGAGCCAAAACAAATGATAATGCAGACGTCCACTTTAATGAATCTGCCATCCATGGCACCCAAAACCAAACAAAACATCATTATCCCCCACAAACCAATACTAACCTAAATATGTGCAACCCTGAAATGCTAAACATGTGCAAACAAAAGATGTAATGACAACTATCAACGGGCACAAAATCTTTTCTTAATCACATTGATCCAGACATTCATTGTCTCAAACTGAGAAGGGTTGGATTCACATAGCAAAGGTTTCTCTCTTAGTTTTCAGTAACTAATGCAAAGCTACAAGCATAACACAAGAAGGAAGGTTATAAGCAACATTGGTCTATCAACTTTTGAACATGCCAGCCTGGTACTCATATTGGAATTTTCATACCAACTTTGTCATCATATTGGGTTCATTTTAAAACTTTCATACCAGCTTGGTCTTAGAATTGGGTGAAAGACTGATTGTTGGGTAGAAGATCAACCCAATACTAAGACCAAGAATCTTTCTTGTTGCCAAACTAAACTTGTGGAAAATTGGGGGCATATAGCTAAAATACTATTTTTGAAAAATCAGCTATAAATCAGACACATTAAGAACAAGAAGCAGCAAGGGAGAACCATGGGGACTAGTACATGAGAAGAAAGTACTGATAAGTTTGAGATCAGGATTTGAGGAAAGAAGATTTGGGTGAAAAAATTACCAATATGTTTTAAAGAACAAAGTGGGAGGAGAATAATAACAGTTGTGGTGAAGAGAACAAAAACCCGCTCATTCCACCATGTCTGTCCCCCTGCCCACTCCTCCAGTACACCTGTATGGTGTTGTCCCAGCCCCACCGTCCCCGACATGACATCACCTGATAAGTGCAAGTTCTTTGCACAGAGAAGATTCAGGGCATTGTTGGGACAATCTTTGCAAAGATTAATATAGAACAACAAAAACTAGTGATTCCTATTAGCATTTCACTTTGTAACAGATGTCTTGTGGGTCCTCCTAAAAGCCATTCAACATTCAAAAACATTTCAGCATCTTCTTTGGCAAGAAGTTTTTCTACTCCTCAGCATGATGTGAAATGCCATGTTGGAAGACAAAGATCAACCCCCCCCCCCCCCCCCCCCCACCCACAACACCAAAAAAAAAACAAACAAAAAACACAAAAAATACTAAAAAATACAACAAAGAG
>Ga0116228_10002390_pt1 | contig 16220 bp, 17 predicted proteins | sample S1TSphfallax_2_FD_89694 | JGI IMG/M metagenome (GOLD analysis project Ga0116228, IMG submission 89694) | Host-associated microbial communities from peat moss isolated from Minnesota, USA - S1T2_Fc - Sphagnum fallax MG | ecosystem: Host-associated > Plants > Peat moss > Unclassified | place...
ATACCTTGTTGCCGAAAACAGTATATGTGATACTGAACCTTATACCATCAGATGATTCCATTTGAGCCCATGAATCAGAGTGCAGGATTTTAATGCACCATAATTGGGTCTACTCTTGTTGCATGTGCGTCAAAGTTTTTTTGTTTTTTAAATTCCAATTTTAGTGTGTTCTCTGTTAACAAGATGGTGGTGCATGAGGAGAGCTCCATCACGATGGAGGATGTGTTGAACAGGAAGGCATCTACTTCTTGATGCAACTCACCTTCTATGCTCTATACCACAATTGCTTTCTTGTGGTGGAGTTATTATTTAAAACCATTCTGAATGCTGAGGGCAGGAGGTATTCAAATTTGTTTGGCATTACTTTTCCTGTACACTCAGACAAGGTTATATGTTATATGCTCTTCATAACTCACATCCAACAAACAAATCAGGCATATCCTTTGGAAATGTTACTTGGACATTTTTGCAACACAATACACAAGGAAAGTCTGGTTTTGTCCCAACTAAGCATGCCTTCATTGAATTTGTTTTCTTTTGGCTGTTTGACAGGCTACATGCATGGCTTGTTTCCCTAATAACTATTTTTGCTTTTGCAACTGTTATTTCACAGAATTGGACTCTTGAAAATTCAAGAATTATAATCCAAATAGCCTAATCCTTCATTTATTGATTCAAGAACAATCAGCATGAAAATTCACTTCTGCACAATGTCAAGGATCTCTTGTCAATTCTAGCCTGGAATATCTCACATCAATAAATGTGCAGCCAAAAGCTACATACAAGCATTCAAATTCAAAAGGGAATTGAATTGGATTGAAAATGTGCAACCAACAACTTCATACATGCAATTGAAAATGATTGAAGAAGCAAAAAAATCTACAATAAACACTTAAGCCTAATGTTTGCCTGACACAAGCTCTCAATTTCTTCAAGCTTTCAATTCAAGTTTCTCCCGAAAACAATAAGATCAAATTACTACAAAGAAAGTTAATCCATCATTCTTTCAAGCATAGCCATTAGTAGTTTCTCACCATGTTGGAAATTTTTGTGTAAGTTGAAGGAATCAAGGTTTTAAAAAAAACTTAATGTGTTTGACATGGTTAAGCATCCCCCAAAAATATGCTAGAAAGAAACACTTTCATCTTTCAATCACATTAGCAATTGCCAGCTAAGCTTAGAGCATCTCCACTAGGAGCACTATAATGACATGTAAACAATAATTCCAAGGATGAGGAATTTTGAAGAACTAGTATATGGGAGATTTGTCATAATCTTTTGTATGATCATCCTTGGACTATTTTAGAGACAATTCTAGTTGTATGGTCGTCCTTGAACAATTCTAGAGACAATTCCAATTGTATGGTCATCCCTAGACAATTTCAAAGATGATTCCAAAAACAATTAAGGCCATAATTTGGCAGTTGAAGTAGTTGCAACTTTGCTTTCTTGCATGGTATGTTTTGAAGCAAGTTGTGGCAATGGAGCCAAAGAAGACAACTTCAAGAAGTTCATTTGCTAAGTGGCATGGAGTGGACCAAAATGTTCTCCTTGATATGAGCTTGGATGAGTTTGTTGAACTCTTCCGTGCTTGTGCTCATCACAAGTATGCACCATTATTACACATGTAACAAGAGATTTCTTGTCACTATCAAATGAATTTTGATTTGCAATTTGTGTAGAATCACTCACTATCAACAAAGTCAAAGCTATTGTGTAAGTATTTCTTCTATTTGTAGCGAAAGAGTCCAAGGAATAAAGAAAAACTTTATATTTGGTTAGGTTGACTTTTTGTTTTCATCCTTTAGTTTATTTGTTTTGGCTGACATTTCATGCAATGGTCATAATATTGAACACATGTTATAGGATCTGATAGTATAAGATTTGGAATGTGTTATGCTTGCAATTTATCAAATGGTATGTCAAATCCAAGTTTTTTACTATTTAAATTGTACAAACATTGTAACAAAGGAAGCCATTTGCTTTTGGCATTAGTGAACATAACTAGTGACCTAATTAACAAATCATAAATATTTCTTCAATCAACTTTAATAATCAATTGAAGTATATATTCTTGAAAGATCCATGTAGCTAGCCTAGATCAAAATGCAATACAAGATTTATGTTCAATTTGTTAAAGACATCATGTGCTAGAAGTTGACATCCAAGAAATTTCCTTTTATATGTACTAATCCAAAATGATGATACAACACAATGAATTAAATAAATATATTTGGTATATGTGTGGCAAAACATGACTTTTGTACAAAAGTTCCCCATTGAGCAATTGTTTCATATGATATTTTGATTCCTTGACTACTATGAAGTTAACCAAAAAATAATTTTGTAAAATTTAATTTTTTACAATGAACATCTTGGAAATGACCCAAAATGGTTTGAAACCTTGACTTGGTGCCACAATTATAGCATTTTCAAAATAATCATAATTTTATTTCAAAGACAATATGTTTTGCACCATAATACCTATTGATCTATTTTCTTGTTTCTCTTCAAACCCTTCTTCATTACTATTATTACATGGCACATTTTTGTATCACAAGAAATGTTAATAGGTTGGGTTTGTTGAAATAATGTGAACATATCAAGCCATTGTGAATGGATTGATATGTCAAAACCTTTCTGTAATGTTCTATTGAGGAATCATGCAAAGTCAACATAACAAGGTTTGGACACACATTATGTATTAAATATGGCGATTTTTATTCCATATTTTCTAAGGGTAGACCAATAATTATTCATCATGTGAAAGTTGACGCAATATTGATTGGGTGAAATTTACTTTCACTAGCACATTTATGATACTCCCTTTAATGTTATATTGTCCATAACCTTGAAGTTTGCCAAATTTGGGCAAATGTTAAACAAGGTGATACCAACCACTCCTCTAATTTATTGATTTCTTTTTTCTAACTCTATGTGGTCATTCAATTTAATGTTTCTTGGAAATAAAGGCTTTGTAATCCTACACAATAATGGTTTATTTCATCAATTGGACTATCAAGAATTTTTTTAAAAATTTTATTTACATCTTTTTATTGCTTATTTTCTAAAACATAATTTATGACAACATACACATGGACGAATTGGTGTATCTAAAAGTTGTTCAGAATATTTAACATGACAATGCATTGAATTTTGCATTGGTTCTAAGAAAATATTTTCACATGAAATGCTTGAAGGAATTTGATGATGAATTAATTGTTCATTTTGTGATGGTTGGGGGTTCCCCATGACCTATTATGGAATTAGGGTGAGGTTTGTGAATAATGAAGTAAAAATGTCATAAATCAAACAAACAATCACTAGTTACAAAAGCATATTGTTCAACTCATTAAAGATTTTGATCATGGAGCATACCATCAATGTCCATGGTGACAATGATGACAAATTACACAAAGGTTTATGGTGAAATGGCAAGTTAGCAAGAAGCCAAGCTCAAAATCCAAAAATACACACAAGTTGGGCAAAAATAAATTAGAGATATCAAAAATCTATTCACAAAACAAGCCCACAAATAAGGTAGAAAGGAACAAACCTTATTGGACAAATGTTCCTCTAGTGAAAAACTTTTGGAATTTTTTAAGAAATTAGTTTGAAACTTTGATTTTGAAACTTTGTGTTGACAAGTCAATTTGAGACCTCAATGACTAGTTTGACAATTTGTTGTTGACTTGAAATTTTATTGGTTTGGTAATTAGGCAAATCAACTTTAGGACTAGTTTGACATGCCAAATTGAAAGTTTGATCTTGAAATTTAATGTTGAGAAATTGATTGGGACCTCAAATGTTGAACAATTCAAAATAACATTGAAGGGTTGTTTTTGGGTGAGCAAGGGGGAGGGTGTGTTGAAATGCTTAGTAGAGAGAAAATGCAAAAGATGGTTGAAATAAGAAATTAAAGTTCTAAAATATATAATGAAAAAAATAATAATTAAAAAAATTGATTGATACAAGTTTTTGAAATGTGACATTGCATAAAATCCAAAAGTGAGCATGCAGAACAATAAATGCAAATTAAGAAAGAAATTTATTGAAAAGAAAGCCATTAAAAAAATTAATTAATAAAAATTTAGAAATGTGAGATTGCACAAAATATAGAAGTGAAAATATAAAATAAGAAATGAAAATTAAAAACAAGGCTACTGAAAAGAAACCAAAACAAAATAAAATTGATTGATATTTTCAAATGTCAATTTGCGCAAAATCCAAAACTAAAAACTAAAAAAAATTAAATGAAAAATGTTCATAGATAATATGAAAGTATATATGGAAGTATGGAAATATGTTTTTGAAAATGTTGATGTGAGTATATATGTTATGGTAAAACTTGAAGACCATTAATATAACAAAATAAAATATATTTACACAAAAAGGTTTGGCCTTAGAAAATAAATTTGAAAAAACACCTAGATGAAATAATTTGATGAAATTGAAAACTTATAAAACTTCGAACTAAGAGTGCAAAACCAAGCAAAAACTAAACTTAAAAGATTTTAAGTGGAAGTTGAAATTAGAATAATGGCACCTTCAACTTTCAAATCTTCACTGTAACAATAAGCTCCCCAAAGGGACTCAAACAAAAAGAACTAATAACTTTCAAATTGTCAAACAACTGAATCATATCAATTCATTTGTTCAAGTATTTAACAACAAATTCATCTTCTTTCATTTTGAATAGGTGTTAAAACCATGGACCTTTTACATGAGCAACACATGGTGGACCATCATTGCCTTCAATTATATGTTGATATTGTTAAAGGTTGTTTTTATTCTTCTTAAATTAAGGATTTTTCCCTCTTCTAGATATTTTAATTTTAGTTTTAGATAGTATCAATAGATGAATTGCTTTAGATCTATATATTGTGAAAATCAAAGACACAAGGACATAAATACTTCTTTTCAAATGCAAATAAAAACTAAAATCAATCTTCCATGGCAATTTCAAAATAAAACTTGAAATCCAAAGTTAACTTGTTCATAAAACCAAAAGAAAAAACAAAGAGGTGATCTCAAAAATTAAGAAGAAAGAAGTTCCAAAAATAGTCTTTTATCACCTCCAATCCTCCTATTTATACCAAACATAACATTTTTTTAAAGTTAAATAATCACTAGCCAATATAACAATCAGAAAACTCAAACTTAAATTATAGTAACTATTGGCCACATGTTCGAAACAACTTGTTACTATCAACAACCAATTACTATAACAAATTGATTACTAGTTCACTTTGTCCACTAATTACCCTAACACCTATTATCGATTAACTTAAGGTCCCATTATCCAATAATAATTGAACTAAGTCTCAAAATCATATTGCCTCATTGGTTACCAATTGGTAACAATTGGTTACTATGTACATACTAAAAATTTGGTTAACATTAACCCCCCCTTGAAAATCAAATTTCATCCTCAAAATTAGTCACCTAGAACTACCTATTATATTTTTGCAACCAAATCATCAACATGTTGTTCACCTATTGTATCAATAGGTTTAGTTAAAGGAATAGATTCAAATCTTGGTTTATCAACAATAGGTGTGTCCTTCAATACTATATTTGGAGTCTTAAAAACCATAGAAGCATGTGTGACAATGTTAATCAAGGTAACCTCTACACCTACCCTAATCTTTGGTATACCTAATGGAACAAGTTTGGGAGTAACAGGTTCTTCCAATTCTTCTACTTGAATACTAACAACTACAACAAGTACTTCCATAGATTTTATGGGCAAAGACAAAGTACAAGAAACAATGGTTAGTTTTGCTCCTCCTCTTATTGGTTTTAGTTCTTCAATGGTAGTGACAATAGGTTCACTTCAAAAATTCGTATCTGGAGTTGTTGCTTGCATAGGTTGGCAAATTGTCGCAACCCTACTTTGGCCAAGTGTGGGGGTGAAGCCCAACACTTGGAAGAAGTGGGGATTTGGAGTCCTCCGGGACTCCCGAATGTTTAGAGCTCGACAGCAGGACCCAAAACACTTTGCATTGGGGTGTTCTTGGTCTCGTTGGAAAGGTCTTGAAGCGTAGATATCGAAAATGGCCTCGCATTGGCCATTTGGACATCTGTCGCCCAAGCTATGGGCAAAAGAAGGGCCGGGAGTCAAAATGGTAGTTTGACTCCCGACCACTAAAAGTCGGGAATAGATCTCTTCCCGACCTCCGAATTGAAAGTGCGATACGTCGTTGGAAAGATCTCGACGAGGGCTACAAGTTTGGTTCAGACCTCGTCGCGATCAAACCTGGCAGTCGGGAGTTATGAGCTCCCAAAGTCCCGGAACTCCATTCGGGATAGTTTCGGGACAATTTCGGGACTCCAACTTGGGAGTCTCGGGAAAAAAGAGCCATTTGGATGTAGTCTCGGCGAGGCGTCGCAGAGAATACTATATGGGGGAAGGCGGTGGCTTCCCCCGAATCCGGGCCATGGTGTGTCTTGTGATCCAAAATGCCCGTGGCTTGTCCCAACACCCAAGGGTGTCCCGGAATGTGAACTAACCACGTGGGTGGTTTGTTTTGATGCAGATTCAAGCTTGATCTACTAAACCTTCTTCCTAGTATAATCCCTGGGCTCCCAACTCGACCCTCTACCCCTTTCTAGAGTTGGAAGTCGGGAGCGCCTTCCTAGTCCCAACTTTCCGCAACTACACTTTGGTGAACCCTCGAGTGGGTTCACCCCGGGACTTGGGAGTGCGTCACAAATAATGATAGGTACATCATCCAATTTGCCATTAATTAAGTCGATCATATGTATAACCCTCAAAATGTAATTAGTATGAAACTAGTTCATTCAAGTAGGCCTTCTCATTTGCATGAATAATCTTTAAATTGTCATGGATCTATTCTTCCATAATCTCTTGTACATTTTTCCACCATTATTTTCATTTCAGGTTTTTTTCTACCAATGCTTGGTTTTGCACCTTGAACAAGGCATTGTCCAAAAACAATTCCTCAAATTCCCTCAATTGATTATCCGTATTGGTGGTTTGAAAAACTTTACCAGGTGTTTGGCGAAATGTTTCCAATTCACCTTTCAATTCTTAAATCTGTACCCAAAGCTCATGGGTACAATTTTCCATGTCAAATTTGACCTCTCATTGCTATAAATAGTTAAGCATAAATTGTTGAAGGAAAGATGTGAATAGGTCTAGTTCAACAAGCTTGAATTGAACTAGTTGAATTAGTTTAATACATATTAGTAACGGGTTGCTAACCTATTTTGTAGGAGCAAAGGTTTCCTAAATAGTTGAAGGCTCTTAGTTTGGTACTTCTTCATAGTCATGTTCATTTTTGTCCTCCATGAACTAATCACTTTCCATCCTTATTGATTCGTCATCATGTTGTGTAGTAACATTAATTTACATATCCTCGCCTCCTTCCTCCATAATCATGATTTGTTGATAGGTGCAAAATTTCTTTCTCGATGTTCAATTGGTTGGTTTTGGATTCAACTGGTCCTTGGGTGTTGACAGTTCAGTTCACAATTTCAACTAATGTGACTGACGAACTAATCATGGTGATATATTAGTTGAACACATTGGTTGACATTCACTAATAAATTGTTCTTTACTGACAACCTTAAGATAGGGTTCTCTAAATTGCTCTTCAGCAACCTTCTTCTTCTATTTCTCTTGAACCAATTATGGTTTTGAAAAGTCAATAGGTGTATCTTCTTTTAACAATGGGAACCAATGTCGTAAACAAACTTCTGTAATTGGTCCAAAATAACAAGATTTTGCCTTTTTGTCATGCATTGTTAACCTTGTTGTAATTTGTTTCTAGTGCTTCGTCCATTGGGTTAGTTTAATTGACATTTGTGTCAACATGATGGAGGACTAGTTGATCTTCCTCCTTTTGTTTGCCAAATTGAGAGTAATGGCAATGTGATTAGTAAAGTAGGTTAACCTTTCTCAATGGTAAATGATTTGTAGAATTGCTACAAACTTGGCTTGGTATTCCTCCTTCATCCAAATTATGCTCCATTGTTCTTTGTTGACAAATGCATTTAGTCCAACTATGTTCTTGAAAGCAACTTGGGCCTCTTTGACCAATGCATGTGTTGCATCAACCACTCCTTCAAAACTTACACCAAATTGTTGAACAATTAGCATTTGATCGATGGTGATCTTCTCACCATAAACAAATGCTCTAATGCATCCATCCTCGGTGGATTCCCAAATGTGCAAAAATTCCTCCAACATGTATGTTTATGGAACTATCCAATGAATAGCAAACAAGCCACCCAAATTGGTTCATTTTGCCCACTATCACTCTTTGGATCCCATTCGGATCCATTGTAGCAATTTTTGGATTTCTTTTGTTTTAGTAGGTTCTCACTTTCGGATCACTTTGGCGAATGAATAACCTTCCTCCACTTGTTCCTTTCCCTTGCACCTCATCATGCACTTGGATTGCGCCTTAGTAGGTACAACAACAAATATATCATGGGACTCAAGTTCCACGTCAAAGAACCCTCCTTCAACCAGTTCTAAAGAAAAATCTGCTAATTGTTGAACTTCAACAAGTTATTCAACTTCAGGTTTAGCTTTTATAATCTTTTTTTAAACCTATTCTTCCTCCTTAGAATCATTAGTTATAATGATTGCAAGTGTAGCAAGTGAAAAATGTTTTCAAAGGCCTCATAATATCTCTTCAAATCCTTCTCCCACAATGGCAACATGTCGTAGAGCCTCAAAAATCTCTCATTCTATATTTTTTTCTTCTTTAGAACTCTCATTACTCTCTCCAAATGCAAGAGGTGACCTTGATGTAAGCGGTTCACTGTAAATCGCCCTAGTTGTTTTAAGAACTTCCTTTCTAATTCTCTGTAACTTTTTTTCCTTTTTTTTTTCCTATTTGTCTTCTTAATTTTGCCTTCTTCTAGTTTGTTCTCTTTCAATTGATCCAAGGCACTCATGTCTTCATCATGGTGCAATGAGAAGTATAAGAGATTCTAGAATGAAAAAAAGACACATTAAAAAATACATTGATTTTTTATACCATAGCCATTATCATTGAAACATAATTAATTCGCATGAAATTAGGGTTAACTACTATTTTCTCAACTAGTTGTGTTTTCAACAAGTCACTAGTACCCTTTTCAATTAGTTCTTGGTTAGACAAACTACAATTAGTTATATTTTCAATTAAGTTATCTATTGTCAAACCTTTAGTATAACATTTAACCAGTTTCTTAGTGAACAAGTTACCATAATGGTATGTCTCAACTGGTTCTTCAATGAATAGGTTATTAGAATAAGTTATCCCAATTGGTTCCTCTAATAGAAAATCAGTAGACTTAATTAGAACAAGTTAAAGTGTGTCATCTTCCACAAACCTATAAGGTTTCAACTTGTTAATGTTAACTAGTATTGGGTTAGGATCAAATTTGTCAATGGTCATTAATAGTATGATATTGTTAAGTAAACAATTGGATTTTATATGGTCCAAACCATCATTTTTGAAATTTAGGATTATGCGCTTTGATAGCCCCTAGAAACCATAGAACGTAATCTCCAAACTAGTATTTTGTCTCAATGTCTCGGTTCTAAGACCATAATGACTAATTCCATTGCTTAAAAATTACCAAGTTTTGTGTTACTAATAATTTTTCTTAGAGTTTATCTAGTTTTGATAGTTGACTAATTGAAATTCTAACAAATGTTGGATCATAATGTGTCCTGGTTTGAATGGTAACATGTACTCCATAGGTAACAATATGTACAAACCATAAATAAGTTGAAAGGGAATATGACAATTCCAACCTTAAAAATAGTTCTATAAGAAAATAAAATTATGGATAGGTGCTCATCCCAATCATTTAGTTCTCATTCACTAGTTTTGTGAGCAATGTACCAAAAACTTTGTTAATAGATTCAACTTGTCCACTTCCTTATGGATAATAGACAATAGAGCTAATATGTATTAAGATGAAATGATTAGTTAAATAACAAATAACATCATTAATGAAATGTGTATGTTGATTGATAACAATGGTAAACATGGGCAACCAACCGAGTGAGAATGTGGTCATATAAGAACTTCACGGTAATAATAATAGTTGTGTTGGTGTGTAAAGCTCTTACTTCCACCCACTTGGTGGCATAATCAATGGCAACTAAAATATATCGGTTGCGAAAATAATGACTTGCCGATGTAATGGGTCCAATGAAATCTAATCCCCATTTCTTGAAAGGTTCCTAAAGCAAAATAATGATTAGTTTCGCATATTTTGTGTTAACAAATTACCTGTTCGTTGGCACAAGTCATAGGTTCAACAAGATTCATGAACATCTCTATTCATAATTGGCCACCAACAACTAGCATAAAAAATCTTCACATTAATGTCCTCAGAAAAATGTCCTCCTCTAATTCCACTATGCAATTCATGTAATATAATTGGCACCTTTTTAGGTTACAAGACATGATGAAACCTGTTGTTTTGTCCAAATCACGTACTCCATCTTGTAACACAAATGGCTTAGCTTTTTGAGCCAAATATTATTTCTGTGAAGTAGTAAATGTTTCTGGCATTATCCTTCCTAATAAGTAACCATAAACATTTTGTAACCATTTTAGTTGTAATGTGATTAAATGAGTGTCAATGGTCTGATTAGGTACACCAACTAGTTTTGCTTGGTTAGGTAATCTACTCAATGCATCTGCCATTAAATGGGATTTACCAAGTTTATAAACAATTTTGAAGTCATACTCCAAAAATAACAATAACCATCTAATTATTTTGCCAAAAAATTATGGCTTATTAATTAAATACACAAGGGCCATGTGGTCAACAAAAAATACAAACCAGTTACCTAATAAATAATGTTTGAATTTGTGTAAGGCATAGACCATAACTAAAGCTTCCCTCTTAGTAGTAGTATAGTTTTTAAAAAATGAGTTTAGTAATCTGGAGGCATACATAACCGATTGATCAAACTTATTAGTTGGGTTCTAAGCAAATATGGTTCCTACTTCTAACTAAGATGCCTTTGTTTGAACATGAAACTTAAGCTCCCAATTTGGATTAATTTCAATATAAGATCTTATACATATTGGTTCATAATCTCCTCCCAAGCATTTAAACATTCTATAGTCCATTAAAAAACTTCAAACTTTTTGAGCAATTTGGTAATTAGTGACATAATAAAGGCAAATGTTTTGATAAAACACATGTAAAATAATGCCATCCCATTGAAAACTTGGATCTCCTAGCGGGTAGTAGGTACTAGCATGTTTACTAAAGCTTCAACCTTCTTGAAATCTATAAATTTTCCCTTTTTGGATACTATGAAACCTAAGATGGTTCATGAAAATACCATCAATGCACACTTGTTTGGGTTAAAAAACATTTCATGAGTTTTTCAAAGTGAATTGAAAAGTTGCTAAAAACTATGAAGTCATTAAGAAATATTTTCATGAATACATCAATGTACTCACAAAACGCTTTAATTTTGCCTTTTGATAAGTGGATGGTCCATTTTTGACACCAAGATGGCATCATGTGCAACACACACAAAAGCCCCCTAATTGGTCACAAAGGTGATTTTGTGTTGATTTTTAGGTGTGATTGAAATATAATGATATCATGAAAATCTATCAAAAATAATATAAACTTCATGTTCAACAATTGTGTTAATAACTTCATCTATAAAGGGCAACATGTAAGGATCTTTTTTTTGTTGCCACGTTGAACTTTTTGAAATCAACATAAATTTTTAACTTCCCATTTTTCTTGGGAATAACCACTATTGGGAATAGCGAAGTTGTTTCCTCAACTAATTTGATAAAACCAGCAACAAATAATTTGTCTATGTCTTATTTGACAATGGGAACATAATTAGGATTCAATTGGTACCTTGCTTGATGAGTAAGGGGTACTATGGTATCCAATTCAACCCTATGTTGAGCAATCTCTAATGGGATACCCTTTAAGTCTTTGTACATCCAAGCAAATACATCTTTGAACTCCTTTAGAAGTTCCATCAATTGTTCTATGACCACTGGTTCAAGTGTAAAATTCACTTTCACCTATTACACATTCTCCTTGGTGCCCAAATTGACTTTGGTTAGCTACTCCTCTTTAGTGACTATCGAACTAGCTATGGTTAGGTCTTGTATTCACTTTCGAGTAGGTGTTTCATCAATGATCATCTCCCTTACTTCTAAATGGAAGAAAGTTTTAGGTAAGTGTTGTTTGATAGTGTCAAGTGGGATAGCTAAGTTAACATATAAAACACATAACATTGGTTCAATAGGTTGTTTTGGAACCGATTCTATTATACTAAAATTTGGTATGTACACTAGTTTAGAAATCGATTTAGTATGAGTAGGTACTGCTATGGTTCTTACTGAAAATAAAATTAACTTTGTGGTAAACATCATATCTTCCTCTTCATCTAATATTCCAAAATGGAAATCATAACATACTAGGATTTATGGTCTTTTGGTAACAAGTATGGTTCTTGTATTGTACATGTTTCATGTATGGTAATAATATTAATTCCTCAATCATAGGATATTTTAACTCTTTTCAACCATGGTGTCCAAGCAACATTGAATAATTAAAATCTAAAACATTATTATTAATAACAATAAATGTAAATGTACTGGGGATACCATGAATAAATATTTTCAGATCCTTAATAAGACCAAGTGGTTTGGCTATGCTTCGATTTGCCATACATAGATTTTAAGGCATTACATTAGGCTTTGACAAACCTAATTATACTTTCAAGTTCTCAATAATGATATTGATTCTAGAACCTCCATCAATTAACACATCATCAATAAAAATTTTACCAACTTGAACTTGAATTATTGCCATCTAGTGGTCAATAGCCACTTTTGCACATGCAGGTTCAAGTTGAACAAATTTAAGTTGCACTAGTTAAACAAATTTAACTAATTTGAAAATGTATCTTTTGATGTCTAGCATAATCCTCAAGAGTTGTCCCAAATTGATTACATACTTGGTTTCCAAAACTTGAGTGTTGATGTTTCTCAAAATTTCATCCAAAGTCTTTTCTAGTAATGTTGTTTGTGTAGTCAATTGAATAACTCACTTGCTAGTAACTAATTAATTTATTGGTTTTGGTACACCAACCCAATTTGAATGAAGTGGTCCATTTAATTCAATGGTTGCTTGTGATACTAAATCACTCCCTTGTAGCTCCTTAATAGTATGGATAAAAACATCACGCATTTGTTCTTCAATTTGCTAACCAATTGTTGTTTTTGCCTTCACCGGTTCATGTTCTTTAAGCACCTATTGTTCTAATACTTAACTACATGTCATGATAGCAACAACTACATTAACTAGTACATTATCAAATTTAGAGGGTTTATATGTTTTGCTATTACAGTGGTAGTAGTGTTAGTTTAGTTTGAAATGTTTTCTAAATTTTTTGTCTTTCTAAGACAATCAAGTGCATGGTGTTTAAAGCTAAAACATATAATTTAAGGATGGTTTAACAAGTTGTGTAATAGTTGGTCTCCAAAACTTCATAGTTGGTTTCCAAAACTTTACAATTCAAAAAGATTTGCAAAATGCTTGTTCCAATTCCTCAAAAATGCAATTGGGATGATCATGTACAAAGTTTTCACCCCATTCCAAAAAACTATTTCATAAAGTGAAACCAAACAAGTTGATGATATCAACTTCCACAATTTCCCCATTAATTCTATTATTTTTTTGAAAACTCTGATGTGAAGATCAAGATCGGTATCTTTCATGTATGTTGAATATTGAAAATTTCGATATATGGCAGCTTATTAGTTGGTTTAGATCAAATTACTACCAATAGGTACCATGGTGGCATGATTATTCTTGGATTTGGTGTCAACCATCCATAAAATCCAATAGGTGGATTAGCCGACAATCCTTCAAGTGGGTTTCGGTTAAGTGATCGTCCTCCTCCAAGTGATTATCTACTTGGCTATGGATGTGAATTAGTCTTTCTTGGCTACAAAAATAAAACATCATTACCATGGAATGTAGTCCATTGGCAACATGTATGTTAACAAATAAAGTTGGTGTCATTATTTGTTAGACATATACACCTTTAGGAATTAAAACCAGTTATTTTAATCCTAAAGTTGATATTTTAACAAGATGTTGAGTCTTTTTTAGTGGCTCAACAGGTGGCACCAATTTTGTATGGGTAGTATCGATTGCATATCTCTCCTTTCTTTAAAAAAACAATGGATCAAGTCCTTTGATTCCATAATAATACATAAAGTACATGTTAGGATCCAGGGGTACAAAAGGTGGAACTATATTATACCACATTGGATATGATGGATATGGTAGAACTTTAGGTCATCCTATTATCAATGGTGTAACAAGTTGTTACCAACCTAGGTGTTGATTATCCAATGTTGGGTGAGTAACCAAACTTGGTTGTGATCAAATTTGTTGCACATGTACACCAATTGGTATCATTAGTGTGCTTGTTGCAATAGGCAGTAGAGAAGTTTTGAGTTCTTTTCTCATTAATCATTTCAATTTATCATCCACAAAAGGATAATTCTTGAATTCATGTACAACATGTTGACAATATGCATTAGTTAATGCAATTTCAATATTGGGCTATGGGTTCATAACTAATATACTTTGTTGAACATGTGGTTATTCAATGATTCCCATAACAAGTACATTTAGCCAAACACCTTGAGTGACAAGTTGTGTTTGTTGGATAATAACAAGTGCTATGACCATGTCCACCAATTCTACATGTTGTTGAAAACGAGATCAGTGTGAAGGTCTTCACTCCAAGTTGTGTAGCTATTCCAACTAGTTTAAAAATTGATTACACTCCAATTTTGAATCTATTATAATTGGGTTCAAAACATGGACCGATTTAGATGTGTAATATTCAACGACCAATGTTGATTGGGATGGTACAATAGTTTTGGGAATGTGGTAATTGGGTGTTGCAAACTACCACCTTTGTGCTATAGAGGTTATTTCATCAACATGTTGAATAGGTGTGATGTTTTGTCCATTCGGTTGTGCGTTTAGCTTCCATTGTTGGGACAACTATTGGGATGTCATAAATCGACCAATTGAAGGTACTTGTGGTTCCCTTTTTTTTTCATGTTTTGTTGGTATGTGATGAACAAGTAAATCTACTGTAACTAGTTGTTCAGGCTCATTGTTGGGATGACTATTGGGATGTCATAAATCAACCAATTGAAGGTACTTGTGGCTTTTTTCTTCATGCTTTGTTGGTATATGATGAATAGGTAAATTTACCGTAACTAGTTGTTCCTGTTCATTGTTGGGAACATCAAATTCTTGAATTCCATTGACTTGAGAACATAATTTGTTCTTGTGATTGAATCGCTTCATGAACGGGTTGGTGTGGTACTCCTAATTTTAATTGCCTTTTAGAGCCCCTTGTGACTACTCTTAACATCTTTTATATTAATTTTAAACAATTGTTAATTCAAGTTCTTTTGATCAACATGTTACAAAAATCATCAATGCACAAAACACCTTTAGAAAACTATTAAAACTATTACAAATCCAAACTTAAAATTTTAAAACAAAACAATCATTGAAAACCAAAGTGAGTAAATGTGATTGCTTACAGTTTCGTCCCACTATGTGGTCAATCAACGTCTTCCACCAAAAAATGTGCATATTTTTCTCATTTAACAATTAGATTATACTTGCTTTGAAATGGTTTCAAACTAATAAGTCACAAAAGAAAATAAATGAAGAGAAATGATAAAAAAGGAAAATTTACCCCATTACAACCTAATCATCTCAAAACAATGTCACTACACATTCCAAAAGAAAAAAAACAATGAACAAACAAATGCAATAAAATAACCTCAAATAGAGGTTGATATGACAATGAACACTTGAAAATGGAAAAATAATAAAATGGCACACACAACGGGAAAGAACACATGTAAACACATCCTTAAGTGTAATTAAATTTGATGGTTTGAAACTAAAGTTATGGTTGGCTTTTGGTATATATTAAATGTCCTCACATAACCGTAGAGGTTTGAACCCCTCACAACCTCACCATTTTTTTTTAAGGATCATGTGCTAAACCATTTAACCTTTTGAAAGTTCCAATCCATAAAATGCATTGCATTAGTATATAATAAGATCCAAGCCTAGTTTATTAAGTTCCAATGAGATTTCACATATATTAAAATATTCTCTTCAAAGCCCAAGATGTTGGATAA
>Ga0116228_10002391_pt1 | contig 16213 bp, 19 predicted proteins | sample S1TSphfallax_2_FD_89694 | JGI IMG/M metagenome (GOLD analysis project Ga0116228, IMG submission 89694) | Host-associated microbial communities from peat moss isolated from Minnesota, USA - S1T2_Fc - Sphagnum fallax MG | ecosystem: Host-associated > Plants > Peat moss > Unclassified | place...
GAGATCGTGCAGGATATCTTCTGCCGCGATCGTTTCGCCGCGAATGCGCGAGTCGGCGAAGGCGACGTCTTCGGGAATCGCCGGATTGAGGTGGTGGCAAACCATCAGCATGTCGAGGTGCTCGGCCAGCGTGTTGACCGTGAACGGCCGGGTCGGATTGGTCGACGAGGGCAACACGTACGGTTCGCCCGCGACGCGAATGATATCGGGCGCGTGCCCGCCGCCGGCGCCTTCGGTATGGTACGTGTGAATCGTCCGGCCGGCGATCGCGCGCAGCGTTTCTTCGACGAAACCCATCTCGTTGAGGGTGTCGGTGTGGATCGCGACTTGCACGTCGTACGCATCGGCGACCCGTAGCGCCGTGTCGATCGCGACGGGGGTCGAGCCCCAATCCTCGTGCAGCTTGAGCCCGATCGCGCCGGCCGCGATCTGCTCGGTCAACGCGGCTTCGCCCGAAGAATTGCCTTTCGCCAAGAACCCGACGTTGACGGGTAGCGCGTCCGTGGCCGCGAGGATACGCGACATGTGCCACGCGCCCGGCGTGCAGGTCGTGGCGCTCGTTCCCGAGGCGGGCCCGGTCCCGCCGCCGAGCATCGTCGTGACGCCGCTCGAGATCGCCGCATCGACTTGCTGCGGGCAGATGAAGTGCACGTGCGCGTCGACGCCGCCCGCCGTCAGGATCTTGTTTTCGCCTGCGATCACCTCGGTCGACGCGCCGACGATCATGCCTGCGGTGACGCCGTCCTGCAGCCACGGGTTGCCGGCCTTTCCGATGCCGGAGATGCGTCCGTCGCGCAAGCCGACGTCGGCTTTGTAGATGCCGCTCGCGTCGATCACGACGACGTTGGTGATCACGGTATCGAGCACGCCTTCGTCGCGCGTAGCGGTCGGATGCTGACCCATGCCGTCGCGAATTACTTTGCCGCCGCCGAAGGTGATTTCGTCTCCGTACACGGCGAAATCGCGCTCGATCTCGACGATCAGATTCGTGTCGGCTAAGCGGAGGCGGTCGCCGGTCGTCGGGCCGTAGAGGCGCGCGTACGCCGCGCGGTCGATCTTCATGGCCGACCCAGGCCGCGCAGGCCAGCCAGCCGCCGTTCGCCGCCGATCGCGACCAGCGCCACGGGCCGCTCGATGCCGGGCTCGAAGCGGATCGCGGTGCCCGCCGCGATGTCGAGGCACATGCCGTACGCCGCATCGCGATCGAACGCGAGCGCCTCGTTGACTTCGAAGAAGTGGGCGTGCGAACCGACCTGAATCGGGCGGTCTCCGGTATTGGCGACGCGCACCGTGATTCGGGCGCGGCCGGCGCGAAGTTCGACGGTGCCCTCGGCGGGCAGAAGTTCGCCCGGCTTCATGGAATCGGCTCGTGGATCGTCACGAGTTTGGTGCCGTCGGGGAACGTGGCTTCCACTTGCACCTCATGCAGCATCTCGGGGATTCCCTCCATCACGTCCGCGCGGGAGAGCACCGTCCGTCCGCGGTCCATTAGATCGGCAACCGTCGCGCCGTCGCGCGCGCCTTCGAGCACGAACGACGAGAGAATCGCAACGGCTTCGGGGTAGTTGAGCTTGATGCCGCGTGCGTGGCGCCGCCAGGCCAGTTCGGCGGCGTAGCTCAAGAGCAGCTTGTCCCGGTCGACGTCGGTCAGGCGCATGGATGCTCGTTGCGAGGCGGGAATCGGTGAACCTGCTAATGGCGGCCGGGCGGGCCGGAGGTCCGGTAGCGGCCTCCGAAAAGCCCGCCGCATGCGTTCGATTTTCGGGCTCCTCACGTTTACGTTGCTCGTCGCCCTCTCCGCGCCGTCGCGAGCGATCGCGGATGTCTCATCCGGCGGGCCCGGCGCGGGCAGCGTTGCGGACGCGGCCATCGGCGTGACCGGCCTGCTCGCACGCAGTGCGCGAGCCTGGAACCACGGAGATCTCGCGACCTTCATGCGCAGCTACGAGGATGGGCCCGATACCGTCTACATCAGCGCGAAGAGCGTCATCCACGGGTACGCCGCGATCCGTGCGCACTACGCCGCGCATTACGGCCACAGCGGCATGGGCGTGCTCAGCTTCAGCGAGCTCACGGTGCGGCCGCTGGGCGATGACTATGCCGTCGCCTTCGCGCGCTGGCATCTGGCGCTACCGGGCGGCGCCCATCCGACCGGTTTGTTTTCGCTCGTGCTGCACCGCTCCGCCGGCGCGTGGCATATCATCGCCGACCACTCCCCGTAGTGGGCGACGGGTGCGTGTCGGTGGCGCTCCTGGACCGCTTCGATGCCCAGATGCGCTGGGATCCGCCTGCCGGGCCGGGCGTCCGCATCGAGCGCGCCGATCCCGTCGTCCGCGAGCGCGGCTCGCATAACCTGATCGCGGCCTGGGATTTCGGCGCCGCCGAGACGGAGAGCGTCGTCGCGCGCGAAGCGGCGTTCTTTCGCGCGCTCGCGGAGGACGTCGAGTGGAAAGTCTACGCGCACGATCGCCCCGAGAACCTCGCCGTGGTCCTCGCCGCGCACGGCTTCGAACCCGAAGAGCGCGAGACGGTTATGGTACTGAAGCTTGGTGACTTCGATGACGCGTCGCCCGCGAACGGCGACGTCGAGGTGCGGATGGTCCGGACGCCGGCCGATCTCGACGCCTATGTTGCGGTTACGGCGCGAGCCTTTGGGAGCGCTCCGAAGTCGACGGCAGAAACGCTGGCGGCGCGTACGACGGGCGAGGCGGCCGACACGATCGCCGCGTTGGCTTTCGTCGCGGGGGATCCGGTGGCGGCGGGGCGGCTCGAATTACCGCCCGGCCGCGCGTTCGCATCGCTTTGGGGCGGCGGCACCGACCCGGCCTATCGCGGCCGCGGCGTGTATCGGCGCCTCGTCGTGGAACGCATGCGCTGGGCCCGGGCTCGGGGATACGGGTACGTAACGGTCGACGCCCAGGAAACGAGCCGGCCGATCCTCGAGCGCATCGGCTTCATCGCTCTAACGACGGTCCAGGGCTGGGTGCTTGCCGGGCGAGAATGAGCGACTCGGCGGGAACTCGGCTCGAGATTTGCGCGCGCCGCCCGGGCTAGCGGCTACGAGGCCAGTTGGAGGGCGTCCAGCGATTCGATGTCGATGATCGCGTCGAGCGGCAGCGAGATGTCGCGCGCGTCGCCGTGAAAGAATGCCGACAACGCCGTTTCGCTCAAGATGTCGGTGCGGAACCGGCCCGTGTGCACCGAACCGTCGCGGAGGTGAATCCGGACGCGGCCGTTAGCGCGCGGGAGGAAATCGTGAATCGGCATGACGGCAGAATACGGCTTCGGGGCGACCACCCGCCGTGCGCGAAGTCACCGGGCTCCGCGGGAGCGTCGGGAGGTTGTGCCGCGGTAGAATTTCTGCTGATCCTTTAGGCAGTGCCGGTATTTCAAGAATTACCTTGGCCTGCTGTAATGGAAACCGGAAGCGCACGGACCACCACGACCGGCACGCTCGCGGCGCGCACGACCGCCTCCGCGACGCTCCCCAAGAACATGCGCTGCAGGCCGCGCCGGCCGTGCGTTCCCATTACGATGGTGCCCGCTCCGCAAGCTTGCGCGGCGGCAACGATCGCATCGGCCGGCTCGCCGGCGACGGCGCTCGTTTCGTACGCGACGTGGCGTGCCGCGACGATCGCGCCGCGCTCCGCGAGCAGGGCGCGCGTTGCAGCCCAAAGCGTGGCGGCCAGCGCGCTCGCGGCAGCGGGCGGGTCAACCACCGAACAAAGCACCAGCGACGCGGCTTCGCTTGGTGCGAAGCGCAGCGCGAACTCGAGGGCTGCGTCGCTCGGGGCGGAGTCGTCCAGCGCCACCAACATGGAAGCGTTAGCGGCATTTGCCGGCTGCCCTTCGGGCGGCACGACGAACACGGGCACGTCGCACCGGCGTAGGATGCCGGCCGCGGTGCTGCCGAGGAAGAAGCGCTCCAGGCGGCCCGCGTCGTGCCGGCCGATGACGACCGCATCCGCGCCTTGCGTATCCGCGCTGACGGCGATTGCTTCGACGGCGCTACCGTCCAGCAAGAGCTTCCCGGAGGTCACGCCGGCTCGCGCGGCGGCCTCACCCGCGCGGTCGAGCACGGCGTGGGCGACGTCCGTTTGCGTCGCCAGCGCCTTCCCCGCGTCGAAACCGAACGGCGACGCGTTCGACGCGATCGTGCCCGCGGAATCGATCACCGTGCAGATCGAGAGCGCGGCACCTTGCTCGCGGGCCAGCGCGATCGCGAAAACGAGGGCGCGCTCGCCGCCCTCCGAGCCGTCGGTCGCCGCAAGAACGTGAGCTAACATGTACGGAAGCGTCGCACGAGCGTGAGAATGTGCGATGAATCCGGCAAGCGCGCGCTACGTCGTCAAGAGCGGACGAGCGTCCAAAACGCGACGGCAGCAGGTGAGGGCGTTTGGCTGCGCAGGCGCACGGTGCGGAACGTTCGGTGAAACGCGAGATCGCGCACGCGGAGCTCGATCACGCGGCCGGCGCGGACCGCTTCGTCGCTCACGAGCCGGGAAACGATCGCGACGCCGATGCCGAGTTCGACCGCGCGCATGATGCCGTCGCCGGACGGGAGCGTGAGCGCGACCTCCGGCGTGACCCCCGCGTCACGCAACACCTGCTCCACCTGCGCGCGCGTGCCCGAGCCAATTTCCCGGAAGACGAACCGCGTCCGGTTCAGGTCGCGCGCGCGAATCGGCGTCCGCCGTTCTGCGAGTGGGTGCGACGGCGGCGCCACCAGCACGAGCTCATCGTCGGCGTACGGCTCGATCTCGAGCTCGTCGTCGGCGAGCGGGCCTTCGACCAGCGCCAGGCTGACGCGACCCGCCTTCACGGCGGCGGCCATCGCGGCGGTGTTGCCGACGTGGACCCGCAGATGAATCGCCGGAAATCTCGCCTGGAAGCGCGCGACCAGCGCCGGCAGAGCGTAGGCGCCGATCGTAATCGTCGCGCCCACGCGCAGTTCGCCGGCTCGGACGTCGGCGAATTCGCGCATGTCACGCTCGAGTGCCTCGACCGAGCCCAGGAGCCGCTCGACCCGTTCGGCGAGGAACCGTCCCGCGTCGGTCAGGACCGACCGCCGCCCGACCAAATCGACCAGCGGCACGCCGAAGTGCTCCTGCAACGCCCGCACGTGCTGGGTGACCGCGGGCTGCGTGAGGTGGAGTGCCTCCGCGGTTCGTGTGAAGTTGCCCTCAACCGCGAGCCGGCGGAACGTCTGGAGCTGAATCAGGTTGAACGCCATGCTGAATCACCATAAGCGAAACTTTGGATAATCCATGAAGAATGTACTTGGACTTATGATCTCGTCCGGCCTACAATCGTGGCATGACCCTTCGCCTCCCCCTTCGACAGGCTCACGGTGCCCTCGATCAGCGGCACCCCTCGTTCCCCGCCGATGCGGCCCGGCGCGTCGCCGCCCGCACGATGGACGCAGCCGGTCCGGGCTGGTTCACGAGCGTCATGGGCACCGGCATTCTCGCCATTTGCCTGACGATTTCGCCGATCCCGATTCCGTTCGGGGCTGCCCTCGGGCTGGCTCTCTGGGGCGCCGACACCGTGCTTTTCGCGGCGCTCATCGGTCTCTGGGTTGCGGGCGCCGCGCGCGCGCCGGCCTCGGTGGCGGCGGGGTTGCGCGATCCGGCCAAGGCGCAGCTCTGGGGCGCGCCGCCGATGGCCGCGTTCACGATCGCGGTCGGCTTTCTGCGGATCGGTGAGGCCGTTCTCCCCGCGCACGTCTGCATCGCCGCCGCTGCGGCGCTGTGGATCGCCGGCGTTGCCGGCAGCCTGTTCAGCGCCTTCTTCGTGCCGTTTCTCATGTTCACGCAGCACGAGCTCTCGGCGAACAAAACGCTGGGCAGCTGGCTGCTCCCGATCGTGCCGCCGATCGTGGCCTCCGTGCCGGCCGCGCTGTTGAGCCCGACGTGGCCGCCGGCATACCGAGGCGACCTGCTGGCCTTGGCCTATGCCCTCCTTGGCATCGGTCTGTGCTTGGCCGCGATCGTGATCGTGATCTTCTATAGCCGGCTCTTATTCCACAAGGTGCCCGAAGCGGCGCTGGTTCCGACGCTCTGGATCGTCGTCGGGCCGCTCGGCCAGTCGATCGCCGGTATGAGTGCGCTCGGAGCCGCCGCGCAAAGCGTTTGGCCGGCTTACGGGCACGGGCTCGCGCTAGCCGGACTCTTTTACGGCGTGCTCGTGTGGGGCTTCGCGATGTACTGGCTGGCGATGGCGATCGTGGTGACGTTGCGTGCGGTGCGCAAATCGGCGAGATTGCGAGCGGCGCGCGAAGCGCTGCCGTTCACGCTCGGCTGGTGGGCGTTCACGTTTCCCGTCGGTGTGCTGACCGCGGGCACCGACGCGCTCTACGTGCAGACTGGGGCGCACGTCTTCGGGAGCGCCTCGCTGTTGCTCTTGGGACTGTTGACCGCGATGTGGCTGCTCGTTGCCGCGAAAACGGTGCGGGCCTCGCTAGCCGCGAGCGTTGCCGGTTTCGCGCAGCCGTACCTCGCGTAGCGCGGGCACCTTCGGGCGCACGAGCGCCTCGATCATTTTGGCCAGCGAATCGGCGGGCATGATGCACGATCCGTCGTCGCAGGTCAGGTCGCCGATGCGCAGCTCACCCGCCAGCACCCCGTCGCCGAAGTCCAGGAGCACGAGTTCGGCACCGTCCGCGCGCAAGCTGCCGGCCAGTCCCGCCACCGTGTCACGCGCGAGCGCGAGGGCATCGCCGCCGGCCCCGCTCGTGGCCGCGGTCGCGGCAGGCGCGAGGCGCCCGAGCAGCGCGTCGCGGATCAGCCCGATCCGCTCGTCCACGAGCGCGGTGACCGCCGCGCGGCTGAGGTTCGACGTCGGATGTGGCAGCCACACGATGTTGCGCTCGACGTAATCGGCCGGCAAGGCCAAGAGCGCCGCGGTCGCGTGCGCGATGGGCGTGAAGACGTCGTTGACGACGATCGTCGTCGGTTTACCGCTCGCCTCGAGCTCGACGGCGTCCCGCATACAGCAGGACACGCAGCTGCCTCAACCGCCGAGGCCGGTGATGACGATATCGCAGGCCTTGAGTTGTTCGAGCACCTCGCGCGGCGCGACTCGCGAGAACGAGGGTTTGCGAGCGAAGACCGGCGTGACGCCCTCGCGGGCGAGCAAGTCGGCGGCGCGTCCCAGGATGACGTCGGCCTGTTCCTTGCCGTTGTCGAGGACGCCCAAGGTCAAGCCCGCGAGCGAGCCCGGCCGGCGCGCGAGCGGCGGAGCGACGGCGACCGTTCCGCCGCGGGGGTCGTGAACCAGAAAAGTCATACGAGTGCTCCTTCGCGCTCGGCGCGCGGGAAACTGTAGGAACCATCGGCCTCGATGAAACGGTGCAGCGGAAGGCTGGCCGGCCACGACGTCACGACCGCGGAGAACCCGCCCGTGTCGCCGCCCGTGACCGCCACGATCAGGCGCTCGGGCGCGTCCAGCACGGGGACGAGGGTCCGGCCGTCGTCCGGATCGCCGTAGCGCTTGACGAACTGCGGCGAAAGCGCGGGGTCCCATTCGCCGCCCTCGCGCAGGCGCCACACGGGGTTGCGCGCGTTCTCGAAGATAAGGCGCTGAATGTCCGGGACCGACCAGCCGGCGTTGAAGACGATCCGCGCGTGCTGGGGCGCCATCAGCAGCGCGGCCTGGGTCGGTAACGCGGCGTTGAGCGACCCCATGTGGGCGAACGTGCTCGCGATGTTGCGCAGCAGACGCTCGGGCGTCGCGGAACGGTGGTCGCTAACGGTGATCGGCCCGTCCGCGGCCATGATCGTCACGCTGGTTTCTTCGGGCGACCCGCCCTGCCGCTGCGCGAGCGAGGGCCAGACGCCGGCATCGAGCCGTTCGGCCACGCAGAACGAGATCTTGGCCGGCGTCCCTTGGGCGGCCATGTCGGTCTCGCGCGGCCGGCCCCCGCCCACGTTGGTCATGACCAGCCGGAGCGTGCGGCCGACGGCGAGGTTGCCGCGGTTCCCGTTGCCCAGCACGTTACCGCCGGCGACGATCCCGGCCTCGGCGGCCAGCGGCCCGCTCACGATGACCAGCGGCGTGGCACAATGCGTCGTCGACTGCACGCCGTTGAGGTTGAAACGCTCGTCGAGCAAGATTTCGAGGGCCGCCAGGATCACGCGCAACTGCCGCGGCTCGGCGCCGGCCATCACCGCGTTGACCGCCACGTCCCGAACGGTCAGCACGTTGCCCGCGGGCGCGACGTGACCGATTTCCTCGTCAGGCGATTCCCGCGTCCCGGCTAACATCGCGCGGACCCGTGGTTCGGTCGGCAAGACGACGGGCAGCCCGTCGGAATAGCGGGTGACGAACTCCTCGTAGGCCTGTGCCTCGTCAGCAAATTCGAGCATGCGGCCTACTTCGGCGCCAACTACGTCGTTGCCCGTTCGCTCAGCGCACGGGGCGAGGCTGTTTGGCAGGCGCCGGTCGCGAGCATATGACTCTCCGCTATGATTGAGACCGCAACGAAAACTACCGGCTACGGAACTCCCGACGCGCAGTCACCGCTCGGCCCCGTCGACGTCGACCGTCGCGAACCTGGACCGCGCGACGTTCTGATCGAAATTTCTCACTGCGGCGTCTGTCACTCCGATATCCATCAGGCGCGCGACGAGTGGCACAACACCGTCTGGCCATGCGTGCCGGGGCACGAGCTCGTGGGCCGCGTGACGCGCGCCGGCGAGCACGTGACGAAGTTCGCGCAAGGCGACCTCGTCGGTGTGGGCTGCATGGTCGATTCGTGCCGCCAGTGCCGCTCGTGCCGCGCGGGTGAAGAGCAGTATTGCGAAGGACCGCACGGCTTCGTGGCGACCTACAACGGCCCGTTCAAACCCGACGGCAGCAACACGTTCGGCGGTTACACGACTCACGTCGTCGTCGATCAGGATTTCGTGCTGCGCATCCCGGACGGGATGGATCCGAAGGCGGCCGCGCCGCTCTTGTGTTCGGGCGTCACGACGTACTCGCCGATGAAGCGCTACAAGATCGGTAACGGCGACAAAGTCGGCATCGCCGGAATCGGCGGGCTCGGTCACGTCGCGATCCAGATCGCCAAGGCGCGCGGCGCCGAGGTCGTCGCCTTCACGCGCTCGCCGGACAAAGTGGCCGATGCCAAGCGTTTCGGCGCGAGCGACGCGGTCGTTTCGACCGACGAGAAAGCGATGGCGAAGTACGCCGGCAAGTTGGACTTCGTACTCAGCACGCTCCCGGAGTCGCACGACGTCAACCCGTATGTGAAACTGCTCAAACGCGACGGGCGGATCACGCTAGTCGGCGTACTGGCCCCGATCGAGACGCCGGTCGATAACAGCGTGCTGGCGTTCGAACGGCTCTCGTTCGGCGGTTCGCTGATCGGCAGCATCGCGGAGACGCAGGAAATCCTGGATTTCTGTGCCGCGCACGGCATTGCGCCGCAGGTCGAAACAATCCCGCTCGAGCGGATCAACGAAGCCTTCGAGAACGTCGTGGCCGCAAAGGTCCGGTACCGTTACGTCATCGAGCACGCTCGGCGCTAACGCGCCCGCCTCAAAGCGGAAGGCAGACACGCTCGTCGCAACCCGGATCGCCGTCGTCGCGCCGCATCCCGACGATGACGCGATCGGGTGCGGCGGAACGCTGGCCCGCGCGGCCGCGCTGGGCGCGGAGGTAACCGTTATCTACGTGACCGACGGATCTGCCAGCCATCCGCGCTCCAAGCGCTTTCCGCCGCACGTCCTGCGCGACGTGCGCGAGCGTGAAGCGCGGGCCGGGCTGCGCGTGCTCGGCGTCGCGGCCGAACCGGCGTTTCTGCGAGTCCGTGACGGCACGGCCGCAAACTTGCGCGGCAGCGCGCGCGATCGGGTGGTTCGCGCGCTCGCCGCGGCGCTGGTCGCGAGCCGCTGCGAGGGCGTGTTCGGACCGTGGCCGGGCGAACCGCACCCCGACCATGCGGCGGCGGCGAAATTATTGGAATCCGCGTTAGCGCTCTGCCCGCGGCCGCCGCAACTTTGGACCTATGCGGTCTGGCTCGATGAGTTCGGCACGCCCGACGATCGGCCGCCGATGGACGTTCCGTTCGTCGACGTCGCGCTCGACGCGCGCGAACGCGCGGTCAAGCGCGCCGCGATCCTCGCGCATCGGTCCCAGTCGAGCGATCTGATCGACGACGATCCCGAGGGCTTTCGCATCTCGCCCGAGTTGCTGGAGCGCTGGTTGTGCCGCGCGGAGCGCTTTTGGCGGATCGATCCGGCCGGCTCGCCAGATTGACCCGGCCGTCGCGGTGGGATAAGCGCTACGATGAGAGCCGACGCCTTCACCCTGCCGGAACTCGCGTTGGCCGTCGCCGACGAGCACGGCGTCGCGCGTATTGGGCGCCGCGCGGAATTGGACGCTTTGCGCGCGATGGGCGCGCGCGACCCGAGTTTGGGACGCGTCTACGAGGGTCACGTCAACGGCGTGCAACTCGTCGCGCGCTACGGGAGCGCGGTGCAGAAGGCGGAGTCCGAGCGCGACCTGCGGCGCGGCCGCATCTTCGCCGTTTGGAACACGCAGGACTCGGACGGCGTGCGGATCGTTGCGGCCGCCGATCGTTTCGTCCTGCGCGGCGCGAAGACGTGGGCGTCAGGCGCGGGGACCGTGAGCCGGCCGATCGTCACCGCCGCGTGGCCCGACGGCTCGTCGCAGATGTGCCTCGTGCCGCTGGAACGCGTCGAGACACGTATCGATGCCACGGCGTGGCGGCCGCTGGGCATGCACGACTCGGATAGTTATCGGGTTTCGTTCGACGGCGTCGTGCTCGGGGCGGGAGCGCTGATCGGCGCGCCCGGCGATTACGAACGTCAGCCCTGGTTCCACGGCGGCGCGCTGCGTTTCGCGGCCGTGCACACCGGCGTCATCGAGCGGCTTTACGGCGAAACGGTTCGCTTTCTGCTCGACGCCGGCCGCGACGGCGACCCGCTGCAGCGAGCGCGCGTCGCCGAGATGCGGATCGCGGCCGCCACGGCGCGGCAGTGGATCGACGCGGGCGCCGCCGCGTGGATCGCATACGATGCGGCGCCGACCGCCGCGAACGCGCGCCGCGTCGGCGACGCCGTCGACATGGCGCGCACGGCGGTGGAGCGCGCCGGGCTCGAGACGATTGCAAATGCAGTGCGTTGCGTAGGCGCGCGCGGACTGGTCGAGCCCTTACCGTTCGCCGGCCTCGTGCGCGATCTGGAGATGTACCTCCGTCAGCCGGCGCCGGATGCGGCTTTACTGCGGGTCGGCGCGGGCGCGTTCGAGGAATGCGCGGCCGCACGGAGCGCCGCCGTCGCGACTTCGACCGCCACCGGCGCGTAGTCCCGGCGCGCGAGCCGCTCAGCCGCGACGATTTGGTACACGGATCCGAACGCGCGCGCCCGGTCGACGAGCGGCAACCAATAGCGTTCCTCGCACGCGAGGATGCGGGTCACGGTCGCGCGGTCGACCGCGTCACCAACGCCGCGCCAAACGCTGCGTAACGCCGCGCGGGTTTCGAGCGCGTCGAGCGTTTTGCGCGGATGGTCGACGAAGAACGTTTCGCCGGCCCCTCCGCGCGCGTCCAGGTCGGCCAGGAAGCTGCCGAAACCGCCTTTGGCCCGTGCGATTCGGCGCGCGGAGGTCGTCGCGCGAACGAGCGTGCTGTGCCGGATGCGCGCGTCGATCCGCAACAAGGCCTGGGAAAATGCGAGGTCCTCCAGCGCCGGCAACGCAGGCACGCCGCCGGCGGCCACGTACGCCGCGGCCGTGACGGCAAAGCCCGCGCCGACGAACGACGCGTGGCGCGGCGCGCGGTCGTGGGGCTGCGGATCGATGAGGTCTTCGATCTCGGCGACGGCGCGCCGATAAGAGCGCTCGCGCGAATACAACAGGCGCGCCGGTGCGAGCAACGTAGCGGTCTCGTCGTCGCTGAGAACGACGCGTGTCGCCACCGCGTCCACGCCGGCCGCGGCGCGATAGGTCTGCGCGATCCAGTCCGCGGCCACGAGCGTGTCGGCGTCGGTCGTCGCGACGAGACCGCCGGGCCGGCCCGCCGCGGCGAACCGTGCGGCGGCCGCGTCCATCACGGTCTTCCGCGCCGTGCCCACGTGCGCGACGGCGCCCGGCAAGTCGGCGCACGCGACCGTTAGCGGAAGTTCGGGATGCGCCGCGGCGAACGCGCGCGCGACCTCGGCGGTCGCGTCGCGAGAATTGTTGACGAAGACGATCGCGTCGTACGTTCCGCGTACGGGCGCATCCGGCGCGAGCGGCTGCTGCGCGGCAAGTGCTTCGAGCGCTTTGCCGAGTAGTTGGGCTTCGTTGCGCGCGGGGATCGTGACCGTCAATCTGCAACCGGCCGGCAAGGCGGGTAGACCGGCGAGGGCGGGATGGATCAACAAACGCGCACGACGTCGATGCGGTACCGCGGCGCGCGCACGTGTCGCATGCGCACGAAGCGCGGATCGCTCAGAAAGGCCTCGTGGACGGCGTCGCCGCTGCGAACGTAGTCGTCGACGCTCGGCAGGAAGTGCACGAGCTCGAGCGTTCCGCCGGGCGCCGCGCGGGCGATCCGGTCCATCGCCAGACGCAGGTCGTCGTCGGACCAATAATAGGCCACTTCGGAGACGACGACGAGATCGAACCGCCCGTCGGGAAAGTCATGCGGCACGGCCATCGGTGCGAATCGGACATGGGGCACAGCCGAGCAGCGCTCGCGAGCGGCCGCCAGGGCGCGGTCGTTGATGTCGACGGCCAGCAGGTCGTCGCAGACCTCGGCCAGCCGCGCGGTCAAGACGCCGATCGAACAGCCGATCTCGAAGCCGGCGCCGAACCGTTCACCGGCGAGTGCGTCGATGGTCGCATCGTATTTCTCGCGCTCGTACGGGCTCGAGGAGAATTCCCACGGGTCGACGTCATGTTCGTAGACGCGTGCGAAATAGGCCGCATCGAGCGATGGTTTCCCAGCCATACGAGCGTCAGTGAAGCGCCGGAAGCGCGGGATCCGATCCGTTCGTGATCGACTCGGCGTGAACGTTCGTGTGGGACTGCATGCAAAGCTCCTACCCGAACCGGTCACCACCGCAGGCTCGCTCGCCCGAGGTACAGCGCTAGTGGAGGCCGACGACGGACGGCGCGGGCGGCGTCCAGTTCCACTCGAGTTGCGTATGTAGGTTCGACTCACCCAAATCCGCCGGGAGAACCAATGCTTTCGCGATTCCGCATGCTCGCCGCCGCCGCGGCGGCAGCCGTTGTCTTGTCGCTCTCCGTGCCGGCCCGTGCCGACGCGCCGGGTACCATCGTCGAGGTCGCCGTGGGTGCGGGGTCGTTCAAGACGCTCGTCGCCGCGGTCAAGGCCGCCGGTCTGGCCGAAGCACTATCGGGCCCGGGACCGTTCACGGTCTTCGCGCCGACCGACGACGCGTTCGCGAAGCTTCCGCCCGGAACGGTCGATGCGTTGCTCAAGCCCGAGAACAAAGCCAAACTGAAGGCGATTTTGCTCTACCACGTCGTAGCGGGCAAAGTGCTCTCGACCGACTTGAAAGCCGGCTCGGTCAAGACTCTGAACGGCGAAGACGTAACGATCGATCTCTCGGGCGGCGCGCCGAAGGTCAATGACGCGACCGTGATCAAAGCCGACATCCCCGCTTCGAACGGCGTGATCCACGTGATCGACACGGTATTGCTGCCAAAGTAGTTTCTCATCTCGCCGATGGAGTTGAGCCGAGTTTGGTCGATCGCGAGAAACCCGTCGAGCGCCACCAGAACGAGATCGGAAGCTCCGATCTCGTTCTCATGCGTTCCATGGCGCGCGGCGAACGAGGCGCCCTGTCGTCGTTCTACGAGCGCCACGGCGGCGTCGCGCTGACCTTGGCGATGCGGATGCTGGGCGACGTCGATGGGGCCGAGGAAGCGGTCCAGGACGCCTTCGTCGCCGTCTGGCGCCGGGCGGCCGACTTTCGGCCGGACGCGGCCGCGCCGCGCACATGGCTCCTGGCGATCGTACGCAACCGCTGCATCGACGAATTGCGGCGGCGGCCGGGGCTCAGCCGCGCGTTGCCGCTCGACGAGGCGCAGCCGCCGGCCATCGAGGGCGATCCCTGGCCCGATATCTGGAAGCGCCACTGCGGCGACGCGTTGCGCGCGGCCTTGCGCGACCTGCCGAGCGAACAGCGCAACGTGATCGAGCTCGGATTTTTCGGCGGCCTTTCGCACGCGCAGATCGCCGAGCGCGTCGACGCGCCCTTAGGCACGGTCAAGAAGCGAATGCGCACCGGTCTGCGACGCCTGCGCCTTGCGCTCGACGCCTCGTACGCGGACGCGTTGCCGTGAACGAGCATCCCGAATTCGAGCTCCTGGACGCATACGCGCTGGGGACGCTCGGCGAGACTGAGACGGCTCGCGTTCGCGCGCACGTGGAGTCATGCCCGTACTGTCGTTCTGAGGCCGGCGAGCTGCGCAGCGTGCTCGATGTCTTGCCGCATGGGTTACCTGACATGCGGGCCTCGGCGCGGGTTCGCGAGCGGATTTTCGCGCAGCTCGACGGCTCCGCGCCGGCCCGCCACCGGCGGCCGCCGGCGTCTTTTTTCGCGCTTGCCGGGCTGGCGGCGGCGCTGCTGCTGGCGGTTGGCCTCGATCTCTGGCTGGCCGTCGCGCTGCGGCGCGCGCAGTCACAAACGGCCGCACCGGCTTTCGCGGTCGCGTCACCATCGCCCCCGCGCGCGAGCTCGTTCGGCGTGCCCCGGCGCATAAGCCCGCCCAGGTTGATCGCGCGCACGCCCGCGCCGGCGGTCGCGTCCGCGGCGCCCAGCGCACCGCCGGCGATGGATCCCGCTCTACGGCAGCGAGTCGCGGTGCTGGAATCCTCGCTAACGCGCGAACGGCTGCGCGCGCAGCGCGACGTCGCGCGCGACCGCGAACGCATCGAGCTGCTGCAGCGTCAGCTCGCGGATGCCGACGCGAGCGTCGTGGCCCTCGAACGTCTGCGCGCGCCGCGAACGCCCGAGCCCGCACCGAGCCCGGGCGCGGGCGTGCAGAGCGGGGGCGAAGCAGCGGCGGAGCTCGTCGCGGCGCTGAGTTCGGGGCGCGTCTATAGCGTCGACGGCGTCGTCGGTTCCGAGCCCTGGCACCTGACGATCGTGCAGCCGCCCGCGGGCAAGGACGCGGTGATCTACACCCGCACGCCGGACGCCCCCGACGGCGATACGTATCGTACGTGGGTTCTGCGCGGCGCCGCGACGTTCGATGCGGGGGAACTGCGGCCGGCCGCGCAGGCCGAGCTCGAAATGCCCATGCCGCTGCAGACGGGCGACCAAGTGGCCTTCTCGCGCGAACCGGTCGGGACCGGAAATAAGCCGACCTCGCCGTTCCTGATGAAAGTAACGATCGGTCCATAGCGGCGTCCGGCGGGCGCCGTTTTCCGTACATGCTCGCGACGCTCTTTCGCTTTCGAACGTGAGGTATTCGTATGATCTTCCGGCAGTTGATATTCCGAAATCCGCAGCTCGTACGCGGCAGCGCGTTGCTCGGCGCCGCCGCCACTTCGCTCGCGCTCGGGGCGTGCAGCAATTCCTCCGCGCCGGCCGCGCCGTTCCAGGTGACCGCGAACGCCCAAGTGCGCGCCGTTCACGGCTCGCCTGACGCGGGTCCGGTCGACATCTACGTGTATACGGGTTCGAGCCGGCCGACGACGCCGACGGTGTCGGGGGCCACGTTCCCGCAGATCACGGGATATCTAACCGTTCCCGTCGGCACGTACACAATCGACGTCCTCGCGCCCGCCGGCGTCGCGAGCACGTCCGCGCCCGTCGCGACCGAGCAGGTCAGCGTCGCGGCCAATACCCAGTACAGCGTCGTCGTCGGCGGCAAAGTCAAGTCGGGTACGTTGCGCTTCGTCAACTTCGTCGAGCCGACGGAGACGAGCGGGCAGACGGCCGTGATCGTGCACCACGCTTCGCCCGTCGTGCAATCGATCGTGGCGCCCGTGGGCGTCGCCGTGTACAACGTCGCGACGGCCGGCGGCAAGCCGCCCGTCGCGAGCGCGACCGCGCAGGTCTTCACGTTCTCGCTAACGCCAAATAGCGGGCCGGCAGCCAGCGGAAGCGTTAGCGGCGGCGAATTTTTTCTCTCTCCCTTGCCGGCCAGCTTGCCGGCCGCGGTCGGATTCGCCGCCGGTGCGCCGGGCACGACAACGCTCAAGTCGGTGGCGGTCAGCGCGACGCCGTCA
>Ga0116228_10002393_pt1 | contig 16203 bp, 15 predicted proteins | sample S1TSphfallax_2_FD_89694 | JGI IMG/M metagenome (GOLD analysis project Ga0116228, IMG submission 89694) | Host-associated microbial communities from peat moss isolated from Minnesota, USA - S1T2_Fc - Sphagnum fallax MG | ecosystem: Host-associated > Plants > Peat moss > Unclassified | place...
CCATTAGATTGAGCCATTAGGTTTAATCAAAGTTTAACCATGAAATTTAAGCATTAGGTTTAACCACTAAATTTAATCAATAGGTTCACCAATGTTTAATCATTGTGTTTCACCATTATGTTAAGCCATTAAGTTCAACTATGAGGGTTAATCACTTGATTTAAACAATGTAACTTATTTTAGCCACTAGTTGTCACCTAATTTTAATGAATGTTTAACCATTACATTAAGCCACTAGGTTTAGCCATTTGATTTAATCATTATGTTTAACTTGTTCTTAACCATTTTTCACATAGATTAGCCAATGTTTAGTTATTATGTTTAGGCATTACATTAAGCCATTAAATTTAACCACTAAGTTTAACCATTTGATTTAACCATTATGTTTAACCTATTTTTAGCCACTAGTTATCACTTAGGTTTAACCACTATGTTTAGTGATTTGAAGTAAACATGTGAAATAAAAAATTTGACAAAAGTTGAACATCTTTGTTGGTGTAGTCCATTGGTGAAGACTTGATTTCTCATTGTGAAGGTTTAGTGCTCAATTCTTTATATTTGCAACCTATGTGCATGTTTAAAAGGTTATAGTAAGTAGGTTAAACTAAGGTAACTTGGTGAGGTAAGATTAGGTAAGGTACGTTAAGCTTAGCATCTACCTATTTAAGTTTTTTTTAACCTACTTAAATTGACGCACCCCCAAACTCCTTAATAGACTCAACTACGAATCTAAAGGTGAAAACAGTGAAAGGGAGAAGAATTAGGGTACGTTCCCTAACTCATAGCATTTTGAAGGTAGAGGGGTGTGTTGGAGCTCTAGGATGAGGACTACGACGAGTGACAAGCAGGTCAATTATTCACACAGACCTGTACAAACCAAATAACAAGTTGGTTAGTGCATAGTTGGAACACTTTTGGTGCACGGATAAACCATGGGCAGACACATACTCATAAAACTCACCACGATCCAAACTTGGGGGAAGCCAACACCTTCCCCCTTATAGTATTCTTTGTGCTTGGCCATGGGGCCAGCACTCAAATGTCATTTTGTTTCAGGACTCTTGGGTTGGAGTCTCAAAATTCTTTAAATTGGGATTTTTGCAACTTTGGAGGCTCATAACTTTGTGTGTAAACCTTCGATTAAGGTGAAGTTTGAAGCAAAGTTATAGCTTTCATTGAGAGGTTTTCAATGGTATGTGGCATGCCACCTCAACACAAGGAAATCAAGGCGATTCTCGACTTTTTTTGGTTGGGAATCAAATTGGTAATTTGATTTCCAACCCTTCTTTTAGCCATAACTTATGTTTTAAGTGTCGAAATGGGTCATGCAAGCTCATTTTAAACATTCACGTTTTAAAAGTTTTTCAATGGTATAAGGAATTTTTCAATCCAATGAGTTTTGACCCCTACAATCGCCCTCTGAAAATTTGAGATTCCATCGGGACTCCAACTCCCAAAGTGGGAGCTCACTTGGGAGTGTGAAGGTTCATTCCTTCACTTCCTACACTTTCGAAAGCATGAAATGTGACTCGCGGGTTTCACTCTTGGCCCGCACCTTTGCAAGCCTTTGCTTTGGTCGTGAACCCAAGGTTAGGGTCGCAACTTAAACCTATTGACACCTACCTACCTACCTATTCATTTTTAAAATAATAATCCAAAAAATAATTTTAATTTAAGTATAAATTTGATTAAGTCAAATGTTCCACTATCTACAAGTCAAATAGTTAATCATTTTGTCAATCACACTACCAATGACAAAAACAAGGTCCAAATTGAGTACCTAATCGTGTTAGCACATCCAAATTGACTTGTTCACATTGACAAGGTGGTTTTTTTTACACCTATCATTTTGGGTTTTTTAAAATTAGAAAACCTAGTCAAAGAAACCATGAATTGTAGTAATAAATGTTTTTCTAATTTCCATTGTTGATGGGTGTTCTATAGTTTTGGTTTGTTGGTTTGTCATAAGTAACTTTTTCATTGTTACAGAACTTCTTCACCTTCTTTAGTTTAAGGTTTTAAATGTGTTGTGTTTTACATTTTTTTAATTTTATTTTTCATTGTTAATTTACTATGAATGCAAATAGTCAAGATTTTTTTATGAATGAATGACGAAAGATTAAAACAATTTTTTTTCATTTAAAACTAATTATGATGTTGGCATTTGTGAAGTCCAAGGGGTTGGGAATGGTGGTGGTGGGGTTGGGAGCAATGATGATGGGCTTGAATATGAAGCAAGTCCTAAAAAACTAATTATTGATAGAAAGTTTGATGAAGACAATTTGGAGATTTTTGAAACGAAAACTATTGCACGATAGTAACAACTACTTGTCCAACAAACTCAACAAAAAATTTTAAATCACATGGCAAAGATTAACAAGTATGTGGGCATTTTTCAAATTTAATGATCTTAATGTTATTGTGAATGTTTATAAGTCTCAAATAATGACTATGCATTTTCTACCAAAATGTGCAATTAAAAAAAAAATGTCAAAGTTTTACCCAAAGCTAGAAAGGCTTGGTTATGTATAACAAAAAACATGGCACAATTGTCATGAGTCATCATGTTGATTCAAAACATTTTGCAATTTTGAAGTTGTATCAAAAATAGTGTTCCAATGTTACCACAAAATTGATGTTCACCAAATTGCTAATAAGAGGAAAATGCCAATTGTGGCCTCCATTGTTGATTTCTTCAATAGTAGTGTCTCATGGGAAAAAAAAAGAAAAAGAAAAAACCTTATTCAAGAACAATTACTTGAGGATTTGGTACTCCACATCACAAAGGACTACCATCCATCGAACTATATTGAAAGCATCTAGTTAAAAAGGATTATGCTTCATCAATGTAATTGAGTTGTGTTTCCTAGCAAATGATAACTCGTTAAATGAAGTTATCCAAATGATGGTTAGCAAGGCCATGGAACGATATTTGTTTCCTACCCTTGTTAAAACAACCATAGTTATTGCCACTTTTGATTTGTGGATGTCCCAAGGAGGCTTGACATGTTTGTGTTTGTTGTAAACTACATCAACAAAAAGTGAAAAACATGCCATATCACAATTGAATTTTTTGAGGTTCATGAAACATCAAGGGCCACCATGGCTTTGCAATTGAGGGATTTGTTTACAACTTGGTATAAGTTGTTGGATAAGGTCATAACATATGTTGTTAGGGTAAAAATATTGAAAAATAAATAAATTTTACTACGCATTTCCCCCCAATAATTGAACAATGCAAATGTAAAGATGAAGGTGTCAATTTAACACCTTCATTAAGGCCTTAATGAGTTTCACTATAGTTGTCATAGCCCTATGCTACCATTTGTTATGAACATGCCATGTCAAAATGTTGTCAATATGCTACTAAAAAGTGTCAATTTTTTTGACTTTAGTGATTACATAGTGTGTTTTAAACCAATCCCAAGGGTATTGGTTATTGTTTAATATAATTTTTGCTACCATATCCATGTGTGTTATGATGTGTAACAACAATTATAGTACAAGTGATGTGATGCAAGTATATGGCTAATAAAAATCTACTTTATTGTTTAAGGTTTAATTTTTTTGTTGGCTTTGGTTTTTTGGTCTTTTGTTTAAGGTCTTTGAGTTTTTGTTTAGGTTTGTTTTGTTTAAGTTTTTTGTTTAAAGTTTTTCAATTAGGGTTTTTAGTTTAAAGTTTTTTGGTTTTATCTTTAAGGTTTTTGTTTGGGCTCTAGTTTTCTAGTTTTATATTTAGGGTTTTTGTTTAGGTTCTAAGTTTTTGAACTTTTTTGGTGAATTAAGTGTATTTGGAGCTCTAATTCTATTGAAGAAGTTGCATTGGGGCTACTTAAAGTTGAAATGTCAACTTTCAAAAAGAACTATAAAGCCTACAAATGCATTTAGCCCTTCAACTTGGTGAGTAAAACATGAGTAGCCCTTTCCTTATATTTCATATTTAGCATGACAATTCATGGACATTGTTGGCTCATAGATAGAAACTAAAAGAGTTTTCAATACGACAAGAGTCATCACATGTTTGAAATGTTGTTGACTTGGGATTAAGAATTTGAACAAGTTGGTTCTTGTTATGAAGAATTGGCTAGATGATCTTGGATTTGGGTGCACAACTAAGCCTAAATCGATCAAGGAATACCTAGAGATTGAAAATGGCATGGTGTTGGAAAATGAAGATTTGATTGCTGATTTCAAGTTGTTTGAAGAAGATTGTTTTTGAGTGCCAAAAAAGTTTGGTTGCATAATATGTGAGGAGCAAAATGGGAGCTACCTAATTGCAATTGGGATTTGGTTTTTTATTATTTTGATTTTGTTGGTTGTAGGTACAATAACCCTAATGGAAATTTACCCCATTTTGTGTTGTGTGATTTTTTGGATGTGCATGTACCCAAACTCTAAGAGGTATGCTTGAACAATGGGCAAAGGAAAAATGTGAAGCACATTGATTTTTTCAGAGCTCCACAGTAGGTTTGTGTGGTGTCAATGTTGCTTGAAATATGTGTTGTAGATTTGTTGTGGGGTGTATCTTTTTACAAACTCTAGTTTTAAATTGAGGGACTACATGGGTTTGATGAAACTTCATTGGGTGATTCTACTAGGGTTTTCAGGTTGTAGATTGTAGTTTGACACAAAGTTGCAAATTTGAGTCATTGAACCTATGGTGAATCTCCACATGACCACATAGTCTTGAAATTTGAAGGGTATGGTTTGATGCAATTGTGTTGAATGAATTAGGGTAACATCAATTGTTTGAATCAGTTTCAATGCATAGCTGCTTGAGTGTCTTAGTTTGTGTGTGCATGGTTTGCAAGAGTTTGAGAATGCATTTCACCCCCACCAGTGTTGGTCACACACAAAGTGTCAGACCATCCACTCCACCATCATGAAAAGCAGTGACAAACTGGCATGACCACCCCCTGTCATCATCAAGATCCTTCCTGATGGTGGGTGTAGATAAGTATATAATCATCAGCCCAAAATCTGGGCAAACCATTATACAAACTGTGTGCTGAGTTTGCCCCATTTCGGGACTTAACAGAAAGAACCCAGTCATAATCTTGGCTAGCAATCAGAAATATAGTGAATCAAAAACATCAATAGTAACCTCATTCAAGCTTGTGAGGGAGAGCTTATTTTGGAGAATGGTGGACAACATCCGCAAAAGCTTCTCAGTGTTGTCTTATTTCATAGAATCAATGAACAGTGCTAACCATCCTAAGAAAGATCTACATCAGAAGTGGCTCCCTGGTGTAGTTGATTTCTGTCATTGCAAGTCTACCTCTTCGGCCACATCAACTGCTACCTAGTCAGTCAAGAAATAACATACGAAGGAGGTTCCATTATATCTGGGATTGCTGGAAATTACAAACACATCTTAGTACAACAGAGTAAATTCCTTACTCAATGTGTTCTGTTTTATGAGACCCACATACTTAGCATACAAGGTTTGAGCAATTTTTAGAGCATCACCTTCTGGGTGTACAGGATATAGGTCTGTAGCATCTTGCCAATTGTTTGTCAAGGCTATCCACTGTTCTCTCCAAGCATCAAATGGGAAAGAAGAATTTTGATAGAGAGCTTGTTTCAAGAAACCAATATACAGTGAAGCCCGAGGTTGGTAGTAGTCACGCATCAAACCACTCCACATCTTATTTGCTGCATAAGAACAGAAATTAGTGTCAGATAGCCAGTTACCTGTGAACATCTGATAAACCTGCCTGATGTTCCGATTAATGCTTTGACCAAGAGACAGCTACACTAGATAATCAACAGTATAAATTGAAGAAATACAGAGTTCACTTCTTCATCCATTTCTTTCTGGAATGGATTTTCACTTCAGCAAAAAGTATGGTTCAATGCACAATAAAATGGTTGTGCAAAGGCCACACCTGTACATGGTTTGCTCCAACAATTCCAATGTACACGGTATCATGAAAGCAAGCATTTCTGGTGGAGGATAGACACAGCAATTCCAAACAAAAAATATCAAATACACTGCTTACCATAGTCATGGAGTGGGCTAGGCTTGTCAGGAGTATTGTCAAACCACATTGTGATCTGTGTCCTTGCATTCCATTCATACTGCCACAACATCTCCAAGACAGATCATGCATACAACATCAGAAGAAGAAATGTTCATGAAAAAGCTACAATCCCCAGTTTTAAACTGGTACTAGCTGAATCACACGATTAGCAAAAACCTGCATTCACCCTACTTTCTTGACTCTTGATGCTATTGAAATTCTCTTTTCAGATAGCTCAAACTCCCTCATTCATCAATCTTGTATTTGTTATCCAACAGATTCAGATCACATTATGTCAACTGTAATCCATCCATGCTGAATACAGAAACCTCATAAGATGTCTCCAGACTTTCAAAGGAACTCTCATGCATGCCCCTACCAGAACTCCAAATCCTCAACCCTTGTGCCTAGCATGCATCTTTCTACACATTTTACATTTGGCAGTGAACATACAAGCTTCTTATCTGCCTCTGTGGTTGAAAGAGCCTTGGCATCTTCCAGCCAAGGCCCTAGCAAAAATCCTTCACTTGAGCTGAGTAATGTGTCCAAGTCAGACAGAAGCTCCAGAAAGCAATCACTTGTCATCTCCACTTTGGCAACATTCTGGACTTGAAAATCTGCCAGAATCTGAGAAAGAAGCTGATTTGCTAGCTTCGACAGCACCTGCCTTGTTAAGTCCACCACATCATACCTGCCAACCACATACATAACTCATTTAGAAAACTTCACTCCTAATGTGGTACTTTGAAGGGAACCTCGTCAATGGGTATCACAAAGCTGGCCTAACAACTATGAGCCTTGAGCTTCTGCAGTCATCTATTGGGTGTAAACACACTTGTCCCATACCTCAGCTTTATCTTAGGAATGTGCACTGTAAGTGTACACAGATCACCATAAGGTACTGAAGGACATCCCCAAAATTGATACAAGTGGTCTTTTTTTTTTGCAAGCTGGACACTGAAAGTAGTAAAAGAGCAGTTTGACCCAGACAGATGTACCATGAAGGTCTGAGACTGTGAGTAGAAACACAGCTTTGGCTAAATGTCTACACAGAGAGACGCACAGAGATGAGAAAGACCTGTATGGCTGGTTGTCACCAAGGCTGTCCCCTGAAGCAAGAAGAAACTGCAAGGCTCTTGCAGCATCTCTGGGAGAGTACCACAAGTGTGGAGGATGACCTAAAAGCTGTTGCTTTGTTGACAACTTTGAATGGATGGAGTTGCTTGTCAGTCTCAACCTGCTTTGACTGGACTCTCCATTGAGCACTGATAACTGCAGTATAGGACTGTTATCTGGAAAGTCCACTATTGTATCTCCATTATGATCCTGTATAAGAATTTAAGAGTGACTGTTGAACATCTGACTTAACATATCAGAGGAATCCTTAAAGTGACCCTGCTTTTGGGTCCTCCTTTCACCCCCTATCCATAAAGTGAAGGAATCATGGGTGAAACTCAGTACCGCAGTATCTAATACACAGGATTCAAAATAATTCAAAATATGGGCAACAATGAGCACAGCAGCAGTGAAGGCACTTAGGGGAAAAAAGAAAGATGGTGAAACTCAGATTACCATAAAATTCAGTGTAATATGAGTTTCACTCTGTCTTCAGTCCCCATTTAAATGAAATGTACTTTTTTCTAATCTCACCAATGTTAATGACCAAACTCAGGGTACTGATCCTGTGTTTTCTTCACTTTATGGATATCTCTACTAAGGTGCCACAATATGAGGACAAGCATTGCCATGAATACTAACTTGCTGCATCAGATGGTTGCACAAAAAAACAAACAAAGGTCTACGGGGATAAAAAAACAGATAAGGGGAAAAGATAAGGGAATGTTACAGCAATCCCATCCGAGCAATTGTAAATGGATCGATGCAATATCTTCCACGCTGTTCTTGCATCTGCTACAGATTTTCCATACCTTCTTGCTGAATAAGCCTCCACCCAATTCTGGATCACAGACAGGATTGTCATGCACTCACCAACATGCACGGCACACATACTGCTGATTTGCCATGAAACTTTAGAAGAAACATCAGCACCTCCAGGTGGATTAAACATGGCTTAGTTATGAGCAGAAAGGTGAACACCTCCTTTTGATAGGCAAAGAGACTACCTCCACATCAACACTTCCATTGCGGAATGCCATCTCGGACATCAAATCATACACCACTGGATTTTGTTCAATGCCTTCCATGCACATGCCAACACCCACCTGAAATTTCTCCCATGAAACAAGCCTCATAAGTAACTCACATATTCAAGCTCTATTGAATATCACGAGGGTATGTGGAAACCACCTTCTGGACCTTTGAAATAGCATCCTCCAAATACAAGACATCAGGGCCTCAATAGCAATGTTATCAGTAGTATCTCTCTGTTCCCCTGTTAGACAAAACCTCTTGACTTGGCTGCTTATCCAGAAGTGAGCCACTCAGAAAGGTTCTGTGATTGAAAAATGGGCCTCAGGAGTTGAGAGAACCTACCATTGTAGAATTTGGACTGGTCAATGCTTCAATAGGGCCTGCACCCACCACATCAAGCCGCCCATACATCTCCAGATTCCCTCCAAAATTGTGTAGCATGCACCTGAAAGGGATTTCAATCTTCTTCAAACTTGTCACTGTGGACACTCTTTTCCTCATTTGTTTCTTGAATCAAAATCTCTTGCCTCCAATCCTCCTTTTCAACCCATTGAGGAACTCATCTCACTGTTAGAAATACATATCTATCAGCCAATAGTAGTCTACTCCACCTGCTAAGCACTTTTAGGTTCTCTCACGAGGAACAGCTTCATGTGAGAGAGACAGAACTATTTACCAGATGTAAGGAATGCCATAAAAGTGATTTGATCGTTGCCAGACAGGCTTCACATCAGCAAAGAGGTCCAAAACTATCATCTTCCCGACTGGAACTGAATGCAGCAATGCCTGCAAATATCAGTTTTGCACAGTCACACATTCAATAGACTACCTTCAGCAAACATCAGTACCTGAATTGGACGCCCATATACCATAATATGTGGCCCAATCACCTTGATGAACAGAAAAGAAAATCTTGAAGGAAGACCTTATACTGTTTACTCCTGAAATACAACAACATGAGGACTCTGGCATGTAAGGTTGTAATCTCCTTCTAGTATGCATTAGGCAAAGCAAACAGTAAGAGCTATAACAGAATGCTATCATAGCACCTGCATTTGTGGGGGCTGCCAATAGGAATCATCAGAAGCAAACAACCAACCCTGCACAGGCATTTGAACACAGTCAGGGGTAAATGTCTGCTCAATAGACTAGCTTAATGTCTAATCAAGGCATGATAACAAAACACAGGAAATGACTTAATCAGGGAGGATTGAAAATTTGATGAGTGCCTGCATCAGCCAGATTGCATCTTGGTCACCAGCATTCATTGCTTCGAAAACAACTGCACCAAGAGCTGCAATGTAGACTGGGTCATCTGTTGGTGGTTGATTCTCATTGAAGGTATCACTTTGCACGACAAAACACCAGAAAATAAATTAAAAATGACATCAGCTGGTACACAAAAGACTGAAACTAATTCTGAACTATCAGATCTACCTTGAAAAGTCTACTGTTCACAGGATACCTTTAAAAATACATATAGTGAATGACAGTAACTTCATCTAAGGATTCATAGCAACCCCAAGTGTGCTGTCTAGATATCTGAACCTCCCCTTCTGACAAGGGTGCTCTTCTGATGAAGTGGAAAGTCAACAGTGTCCAGAGCAGCAACAAAACTAACCAATTATAGATGTGCTGGGTTCCGCCATATTCTGCAGAGAATATATCAGGCACAGGTCAATGCACATGCTGACTGTTTACTAATTCCAATGTGAAACCATCCTCTTTGGAACATCCATACTCAGTTCAAAGAGGCAACAGACAACCAAATCCTAATAATAAAGAACCTCTGTGAAGGTCTACAGACAATATGTATCAATGAGATTGTATAGAAAACTCCACAACAACATTTGAAGGTACACATTACATCTGTTCCGGCCAAACCAAAACAAACACAACTAGAATGAATGCGTTCATAATCTTGTGAGTGTTAATAACAAAGTCATCAGATACCTTCAATCTGTTGTAAGATGAAGGCTTTTCCAATCTCCACAAAAAGTGGGTCTGTGGGGTCCAAAAGATATGTACAGCACCACCTTGGATCACCATCCACTGTATTCCTGGTCATGCATGTGCTCAAATGGTTGGATGCCATCCTAGGTCACAATCATTTCTGTCTCTCCTTGTCTACCAGCTCCATAGTGCACACTCTCCAAGAACTAACTTCCAGGTTGGCCACACTACAAAAATCTCTTTCAATGCTAAACTCCAAATTGTCAATGATACTGTAATTGTCAAGGAAAAGGAGAGCTACAATGTAATAGAATCAGATAAGGACTAAGTGCAAACCATTCGCCTAGCCGCGTGATTTTGGCATTGGGGTAGATTTTGGATATGGCAGCTGGGACATTTCCAGAGAAAGCAGGTAATACTGTAGAAGCACTAGCAAGGCCAAGGTCAGAATTTGTACTAGCAGAGAATGATCTGATGTAATCTGCCTCCCAGCCATGAATGTCCATTACTGGAGGCGTCTCTTTCATACACCTCAGAGTCCAAGCCACACAGTGTAAAAGAGGTCTATTATCATAACATGAATTACAATCCTAACTTCTCGCCATACAAATATACAAACTTATGTATGAATCACCAATAGTCATGATATATTTATTGAGTCTCCATGTGGTTTGAGGCAACAAGATCTATAAGAAAAGGGATGATGCAGAAAACTGACAGGTGCATCATCAGGAAGGAGCATACCAGGAGTCATGCCAAGATCCCGCATGCGAGAAAGAATTCTGATCTGCAACTGCAGCTGCTGGTCCAGCCATGCCTGTGGCAATGGTCCTCCCCACCTGGGAGCACTCCAATGTTTGGTTGATCAGTTACCATTTCAGCAGGTGTCTTTGTGCATCCCTCTGCAAGTTCTTGCAAATGGTGCCACTACACCTGATGGGAAAGTCATTTACCTATGAAGATTCCCCATTCGAGCCCAAGCAAGGAAAGCTGGACCACCAAAGTAGTCATCCAAGTCAGACTTGGTTAAGTTGAAGGTTTTGCTCTGTCAAAGACTTCTGCACTGTTCAGTTGTCAGCCATAAATATGAAAACAACCCAATTTTGATTCCTCGCCCCCCACTATGTATGCACGTGTCTTGGACCAACTCTTGCATGTAGATGCATATGATGATTTGGCAGTGGAAGGGTGGATTAAGTTACCTGTTAGCAACAACCAGAGATGAGAGTTTGATATCTACCTACAGCAGAACAAGCTGATGACCCCATGCAAGGAATTCACAATGACCAACTCCTTGGCACCAAAAGTATCCACTTACCCTACCAGAGGAACCTAACCAGAAGATCATCAAAGAGTTCTTTAAAGGTGAAGATCTGCTATATAGATCCACAATATTTGGGAAAAGAAATAGATGATCAACCTGAAATACTCTTTGCCAGATTGCCTCTTGACCAGTAAAAGCCAGTGGCAAGTTGATGCCTTGCAAGGCCATCCAATCAATCTCCTTCTCCCATTGGTCCCATTTCCACCACACATAGGAGTCTGCCAAAACAGCACATGTGTGGAATCATCATTGCTCAGTCTCCACTCCCAAATTAAAGTGCGCTTCATTTTCTCATCTTTCAAAAGACCAAGTGTCAACTGTAACAAACATAGTATGAGTGTATATTGCAACAACTGTCCAATTTTGACCTTGACAGTAGCCATCCACACCAGTCCAGTTTTCCAAGAGAGGAAAATGCCTGATTGCATGCTGGGGCTGATGACTATGTCTGCAGTTGCTGATTCAATCAATCATTAACTTCCATATAACTTTGAAACTGGACTCTCAGTGCTTGTAAGGCAAGCTTGAAAGAAACAACTACATACAGCTTGATGTGACAACATTCTGGTAGTAGTTCCACTCAACAACCCGGTGTATTGTTATTCCCCCATCCTGCAACTGTGGCAGTGACCCAGGTGGAGGAATTGTAAAGAGCTGTGTCCCTCCTGTCTTGTCCCAGGATACATGGGCACCACACCAATACTTGATATACCAGTGCAGGCCTGCACAGAGCTCCACACCTGTTGTCCCCAAAATACTGCAAGAATGAAACATATGATTATATTGCAGAAAGAGATGAAGCCTGATCTGCAAGCAAACTGCAAAGAGGAGCAAATGTTCAAACAATGCAACCATATGGAATGTATATAGACCTATATGACCTGGTCCAACCAAAACCCTACTATTTCTGAGTAGAGGGTCTGAGCCCTTGATTGTCAAGTTTCATCAAAGGGCTATCCTTGATCTATCAGCTAAGAATTTTAACTAGCTCAGATCTGACATGAAAGATTTTTTCTTGCAAAAGGGTAGTACCTAAGCTCTAGATTTCCTATCCTGTATGGCTTCCAGCTGAAGAAGTAGAGTGTTAGGGTTAAGCAGGAATTGTCACAATGTCTCACATAAGATCAACAGAGTTTAGACATGAATTAGTTGAGCTAAGCTCTAGATTTTCTATCCTGTATGGCTTCCAGCTGAAAGAGGTAGAGTTTAGGGTTAATAGAGAATTGTTAGAATGTCTCTCATAAGATCAACAGAGTTTAGACATGAATTAGTTGAGCTAAGCTCTAAATTTTCTATCCTGTATGGTTTCCAGCTGAAAGATGAAGAGCATTAGGGTTAAGAGAGAATTGTCAGAATGTCTCACACATAAGATCAACAGAGTTTAGACATGAACTAGTTGAGCTGGAAGTTTACAACAAATTAAGCCAACTTGTTTTCCAACATACATATGCTCTCAAGCTTGCTACCAGTTAATAAACAGTCATCTGGATGTCACATCCAATGGACAGGTGGAGAAGGAAGGTCTAGGGTTTAAGCATTTACAGTTCAACGGTCATGCAGCTCTGGTTCCAGACATATGGCTTGTACTTACATATTTAAAGACAATGAGGGATCAATCCAAAGACCAGGCTTGGATTATCATAATCTCTGCAAGCCTGCATTCTTGTTCAATGTGAATGCATCATTGATTGACACAGGGCATTCTGTGACAAGAAAGGAGCATCATTTTAAGGTGGGAAGAATGTATGTATGTATGCATTCCTAGGAGGAGCTTGAAGATATAATAGGGATGTCAATACCAGAGCTGACAGGGTAAGAGACCTTATTTCTGGTGCGGCTCCTGCTGCTTGCAGACCCGAAGAAGGATGATTACGTATATGAAAGCAGTACTTTCCACTACAATCTTCCTGTTCCAAAATCAAAGAATTAGTTCAGAGTCAAAGACAATGACATGACGTAGGGATGAATATTGCTGCCATAGGAACAGAGGCAAAGTAGGAGAGGAAGAGACGACGCTTTTCTTTTCATTTTTGAAACCTTGGACACAATGCGTAGCTCGAAACTTGAAGTATGATTTGGGAGAAGTCTCGTCAGTACGCCCCGTGCTGCACGCTCCTGAACGGATGCCTCCGATCTTTCCGCTTCCGCTCTCTTCCAAAAGCCACCCATCTCATGCATTCCAGAACCTTGCACATACCATGGCTGCACTATGACAAATAAAAGTACCAACGGTAGTAACCGCAAAATCTCCATTCTCCTCCGTCCAAATAGCAGGACAAATTCTTTTGGCAATATTTTCTTATGCACAACTCCGCGAATGTTGTGAAGATTTTTCCATAGCTACGAATTCCTCGACGAGATGAGAGAGACGAGAGAGAGAGAGAAGAGGGAAGAAGATGCGGAGCTCCTTAGCGTCTACGTTACTCAGAAGGCCTGCGCACATGCACACAATTTTGTCCGCTCAGCCACAAAAAGTGCCCTGACTGCCGTTCTTCCGCTCCGCTCAGGCCGAAGTGCAAGCCGTCTTGCACAGCTCGTCCGCTCAGCTTTTTTTTTGCCAAACTACCCTATTCAAAAATTGTTGCAGCCCACCGTTCCTTTAAGAAAAAAACTACCACAGAAGACCCACAATCCAAAAAATAATAATGCTAACCCACATGCCCACAACCTCAAAAAATAAATATAAAAATTGTGTCCTTCCTTAAACACAGTCCTTCTTCACAGTTCTTCTTTTCTCAACATGTCTCAATTACCGAGGGTCTCAAATAACAACACTCGCATACCTACAAATGCATTTGCCATAGCTTGACCAAGTCTATCTCATCAAAGTAGGAGAGATGTGAGGGCAATACAACGGTCAAATGATACATTGTCAACTTTGTTGGATTTGTATGAGGAGAAATATTTTGCATTTGGGCCATGGATCTTTTCGAATCAAGGATTGGGAAAACATTCGAAGAAAGCTTGTGAGACATTCTTACAAAAACTGAGGACAACAATTCAATGTTGTGATAAATGGGACAAGATGAAGAAGAAATATTTTCAAGAAAAGACAGCACAAGATGTTACATGTTCTACAACTACTTCATGGGTTTGGTTCCATAAGATGAACCAAAATTTGGAAGCATAACAAAGGCAGATGGCACACCTAATGGACTTGATCAACATTATGTTGAATCTTCTCAAGCACCAACCATTGAAGAAGATTTACCAAATGATGATACATGTCCAAGTCAAGTTAAGAATGTTTGTCATAACCTTAGCCTTGGGTTCACAACCAAAGTAACGGCTTGCAAAGGTGTGAACTAAGAATGAAGCCTGAGAATCACATTTCATGCTCCTAGGAATGTGAAAGAGTGTGAGGGAATGAACCTCCACACTCCCAAATGAGTTCCCATTTTGGGAGTCGAAGTCCCGATGGATTCCCCAATTTTTAAAAAGTAATTGCAAGGGTCAAATCCCATTAAATTGAAAAGTTCCTTATACCATCGGAATTTTTTTTAAATGTAGATGTCTAAAATGGACTCACATGACCCATTTGGGCACTTAAAACATAAATTATGGCCAAAAGAAAAGTTAGGAGTCAAATTGCTAATTTGATTCCCAACCACTAAAAGTCAAGAATCACCTTGATTTCCTTACGTTAAGGTGACGTGCCACATACCATTGAAAACCTCTCAATGAAGACTACAACTTTGTTTTAAATTTCATTTCAATTGAAGGTTTACACACAAAATTATGGGCCTCCAAAGTCACGACAGTCTCAATTTAAGGAATTTCGAGACTCCAACCCAAGAGTCCCAAAACAAAATGACATTTGGGTGTTGGCCTCGTGGCCAAGCATAAAGAATACCATAAGGGGGAATGTGTTGGCTTCCCCCAAGTTTGGACCGTGATGAATCTTGTGAGTCTGTGTTTGCCCGTGACTCATCCATGCACCAAAAATGTTCCAACTTCGCACTAACCAACTTGTTATTTGGTTTGTGCAAGTTTATGTGAATAATTGAACTACTTGTCATTCATCTTAGTCTCATCTTAGGGCTCCAACATGCCCCTCTACCCCCGAAGTGCTACGAACCAGGGACACTAGTAGAAATTGGCCAAAATGTAACCACTCTATTTGCGACTACATGTGACTATTAGTTATTTACAATTACATTTGGACATTTTTGCAATTATTTTTTGTGTTGGTCATATTTGTAACTACATTACAACTAATTTGCGACTATTTTGGTGTTCATATTTCCATGTAAACAACATTTTGTTTGGTTTTCATCCAAGCAGAACAATTTATGTCCCTTTAATTGCAAATGTGACCAATTTAATTACAGCCCTATGAATATACAAAGGTGTATTTTGTGAATTTTAAGGAATACAATTAGGTATATTAATATTTATAAATGTATATTTTGAATGTATCTCAACAACCATATTACATGTGTATTCAAGTAATATTATTAACATAAATAACCTCAATATAATAGTTACATTAATTAATGTATATTTTGAATATATTAAAATTTTATGTAAAATATTTACTAAATACATTGTGCCCATATAACAAATTTATCCAAACCATCTTGTTATACTTTTTAAAATTATTACAAATGACATTTATTAATATTAATATTTTATTTTATATTAATTACATATTATAATAAATTAAATTTTAGTATTATTTTTCATTAACTTTTAAAAAATAATTACATTTTATTACATAATGATCATAATGATGACGATGATGATATGATA
>Ga0116228_10002395_pt1 | contig 16198 bp, 13 predicted proteins | sample S1TSphfallax_2_FD_89694 | JGI IMG/M metagenome (GOLD analysis project Ga0116228, IMG submission 89694) | Host-associated microbial communities from peat moss isolated from Minnesota, USA - S1T2_Fc - Sphagnum fallax MG | ecosystem: Host-associated > Plants > Peat moss > Unclassified | place...
ACAACCAAAGTAGAATTGAAGGACAGTAAAGTAATGCCTATCAAGCAAGATTGCGCTACACTAAAACTTATAAACAATGGTTAGTTCCTATGTCATGCTCTGGAAATTAGAAACAAGTGTATGACTCCGTATTCCATCACTTCCTAAGCTCCAATGCCCCCCCTTTTCCATACCACACCAAATCCTTCACTTTGAAAGGCAAGGGTTGACAATAGTACTTCACCTCAAAAATTAACCCAATTTTTTTTGCAAAATTTTTTTTCAAAATATTTGTGACAAAATATTCCCTTTTTTAAAGGATGTTGCCTTTTGGAGATTTTTCACCTTAGAACAAAAAATTGGCGCTGAAGCACTGATGTCTGGGCCGAGTTGAAAAATATGAAAATCTAATATCTAGCCAAGATATCTAAATTTTTTAAAGAAAAACTAATAATAATATCCTTATCCAACAGATAAAAGAAAGACAAATATTTTTATCTGATGAATATCCCAAAATTGTGATATCCACCCACCACTGGTTCAAACATGAAGACTTTCTGCAGAGCAAGAGAAAGGAAGCTTTTATTTTCTTCTTTTGTTAAACCCTTCTTGTCTCAGCCATCCTTCAAATTCATCCCCCTTTTGAGGACTAGCTGACATCAGTTTTCAATCCTTGGGCTAAGACTCAGGTAATCACAAACCTTCAACACACAGAAAATACCACACCTGGAGTTGTGTGTGCCTATTGCATCATCACAACCAAGAGAAGGGAGTGGAGGATCACTTGTAAAAGCCTTTCATCAAGTCGAAAGTAGATGTGTCTGTCGTCCACTTTCCACCACAATGCAAGCAATCACTGCAATCATTAGAGCTCAAGGCAAATTCAAAACCCCTACTTACTGCCTTGACTTTTCCTAGTGAACATTTAAGCCCGCGTGCACTAATATTTTCTGACTTCAGTATTCCAGAATGTTGTGGGACTGGATTGACAAGACTGCTGCACATCCCCCCATATTTCTCCAAGCCTTGATATATGAGCTTCATCTTGAGGATCCACCAATCTGTTGTTTTCACTGACAAATCTTCTCCCATTTCAGTCTCACCAGAGGTCACGTCATCACACTCACAAACTTCGTCATCTTGAACACTGAGTACTAATCCTCTTGACTTTGTGGTACCTGTCAAGAGAAAAAAGAATCTTAGATTATAAACTGTATTCAACTTATGGTACCATGTGGCTAGACATTATGAATATATAAAAGTTGCAATGTAGCCATAACTAATTGATGGACTTAGTTCAATTACATGTTATACTATCATGACATTTTTCACACCTAAAGACACATGGCACACTATCTTTACATGCAGTTGCCATGATTTGTGAAAATGTGTTACCATGCCAAGCCTGGAAATCAAAACAGATTTGGAGATTCCAAGCTTAACACAAGTTTTTGGAGAAGGTGAGTCCAATAGATAAACTCTTTGCATTCAGTCTAGCCAATTCAATGGCACCAGTTTTCTCTCCATTTCTGTGTGCTGCTATGTGGAAAATAACCTGCTTAAGCCTTTTCTTTGATGGGTATTTTGCCCACTTGACAAACTCAAACAGGTGACACTTGACACAAGACTATTGACATATTTCATTGGACAACATGACTCAAGTTCCATTCCTCTTGAGTTAAAACAAGCCATTAAACCAAACTTAGCCCAAGATTGAGTATTCTTGTTGAGTTCCATACCTTGGTGCAACAACAATCAATTTATCATCTAGCTTCACACCATCAATAGGGCTGATGATGCACCATGTCCACCCCTTCATCATTAGTTTCATTAAGCCCATGAGAGAAGTAGGTCCTCATTTTTCCAATCTCTCCTTCAAATCAAGTCTTAAACTATTACAGTCAAGGATAGTCAAGCAAATCTTGTCATCATGTCAATGAATTCACAGATGTTATATGCAAGTGTGAAGTAGAATCTACTAATCTTTATATATTATATTGAGTCATGGACCTCATCTTTGATAAGTTACAACAACATTATTACAATTGATAATGCAATTGTTTTCCAAACTTAGAAACTCAAATTTGTCAACCCTAAAAAGAGGATTTATGAAATAAGTTTAGGGGAATGACATGGTTTCATGTTTGGAATGAGTCATAGAGAGGAAGTTGAGAAAAAACCTTGGTCAAAATATAAACAAATGAATGTGCATCCATTAGCAAGAAATAATATTCCAAAACAATTTATTTGTTGCCCCACACGCAACTTAGCCTGACTTGAAAGTTTCCCAAGCCACACCATCCTTGAGGTCAAATTCATGAAGCTCCTTTGTGGCAAATTGGTTTAACTTGTTGGGACCAAGTTGAAAAACCAAAGCCTTGACATGTGACCTTTTTGACCACAAGAAAGCTTCCTCCCAAGTTCTTGATCTATTCTATCATCTCTCTATTCAATATTATTGTCAATGTACAATCTCTTCCTTCACTCATGTATCTCTATCTATTTCTCACTATGTTGAGTCCTTTCATTGAGTGATCTTGCAAAGCATTTCACACCCTCTTCCCCATATTGAAATATTGCATTCATCTCTTCCTTGTCCAAGGGCCGCATATTTGAAGATTGCTTCAAGATAGAATTTCTTTTTCTCACATTATTTATCTTCAAAGTAAGACCTCTTTCTCTCCCATGATACAACACAACACTTTCACAATTATAATAAGTTATTTCCACAGAAAATGCACTATTTGTTGAAAACATTTTGTACCATTTTTTCATTATTCTATTGCATTTGAGAAGTGACCATGATTAACCATCTTCATAGTGCTACCTATACAAAGTTGTGAGTCCAACCAATTCAACACAACAAATGTTAGCTTCAAGTTGGACATAATGGGTTGTCTTTTGAAGGGACAATTGGAGATTTTGAAGAGGCATTCTTCATAACAAGACAAAGCTCTCTCCAACCTGAAACAGTCCTAGTGTGAATTCACATGAACAATAATGCTTCTTCACAAATACATGCACACAACCAAGAAATTTGAAACTATGACTTTTACTTGTAACACATGCTTTTATACTTTGGAACTCTGCACAGAAACATGATCATGTCCACATCCACACCTCCAACTTTCAAAATAGAGAGGAATAAAAGTGATGGACATAATAGTGATTTTTCTCCAAAATCTTTGTTTTTAATGTGAGTCAAAGCTTGTGCTTTCAGCTCTCCAAGAGGTGACTTCATCTCTTGTTCCAATTGTTTTGCAAGTACTACAGAATGATTTGCATCCTTCATTTTTCCCTCTTCAACTGCTGTTACACTCATCTTCATGTAAATGTCATAGAACTGTCTGTGAACAAAATGCCTTGTGTTTCAGACAGGACCACCCTTGACCTGTACTTCCCAAGGCATTGACTCCAACTACTCTCTTATAATTCAAAAGTTTTTGAAGCCTCCTCCCAATCTTCAAGCCTACTCAAATTAAAAGCCTTGCAGATTTTAGAAACATAATCAATATTGTCTAGATACATTTGTTTGTAAAGTTCGTTTCCTTCTCATGCCTAGTGCAACATATCTTCAGTATTGCAATAGAACTCATGTTGGGTATGGATTTTCTCAAGCATCATAGTATCAATGGATTTTGCTTTGTTGGTGACAAATTACTTGATGTGTTGCTTTAGAGTCTCTATGTCAGAATCAAACATTGAACCACATGGTTAGGAGATTATTAAAGATTACAACAATAAGAGCCTCCTCCACCTGTTCCTTAGACTTTGAAGCCCACAAGTACACTGCCATATGGATATGATCCAACACATAACCACAAAATTTTCTTTCTTGTGGTAGAAGTCTTGGAGTGCAATACAAAAATAAAAGCATTTGCAAAATCCTTCATACAAAATGCATGGAGATTGGCCAACACAAGGTCAATCCAACCCAACAACCAATGATAAGAATCTCCATAATTTGCAGTAGGCTTTTTTAACCTTCCACAATCTTTTGGCAACTCTCCCACTCCCCTACTGCTGCACACTAATCTCTTGTCTGCATAGCTATTTGTGCAAGGGTGTAACATGTCCTGGCATGCGACACTGACTTCTGCACAAAGCTTCCTAAAGTGTTTCCAAAAGGTTTCTTCGAATTGAAACCTTGAATTTGTGTCAAAAAAGGTCTTTCCACCAAGCTCAAATTTTTGAAGGTTGTCAAGGTCTTGATCTGGATCCCTGTCACCTAAGACACAACAGATGGAAGCATCGTTTCGTCTTTTGGACTTTGCATCAATACTGGTTTCAGGGAAAATTCATGAGAGTTTAGATAAAGATTCCTGCTCCTGAAAAATTTCACGTCTACACCTGATGTTGCTGTGTCTCTCTCCATGTGAAAGTAGTACATCAAAATTGTCTATACCTCTTTTGCAAGTTGTCTCCTCCACATTTCAGATCAACGCTCCTCCTTGAGTTTGTGTTTTTTTCTTGCCAGGATCACCTCAGCTAGTACTAAGGTGCACATGGATGGCTGATTCATGGGGAAACTTCCTATATGAACCACATGGTGTTGTAGCCATGAGCCCTTTGAACTCTGAGAGTAGCATTAAGCTGCTGGATGTTCTTATTATGGATGCAATTTTAATTTATTTTGTTTTGTTGTTTGTGATTGCAGAGGGTGATGAAGCTGGTGACAAAGAGATCTTTACACAGGACTGAAGGCAGCCAAATTTCAGCACACCCTCAAGTCTAAGTCTTCAGTGAAGGCCGGCATCAGTTTGTTTGAAGATGCTGCCAGCAGACTTGGCATCAATGTTGACAAAGCCTTGGAATACAACCTAGAACACATGTGGCTCGCCTCTGTGGACAGGAGCTAGCTTTGAAGCATAATAGTGGATCGCAAGCTGAAAATAACAAACAAGGTGGATTTTCTGATTGTTGAAGAAAGAGGCAAGCTCCTGACATAAGGCAAGCTCCTTGACACCTTCCAGAAGAGATAGCTCCAAAAATGTGGCATCATCCTGTTGTTCTATGCATGATCTAGAGCATCCATAGGATTTTCCTCATGAGGTTTTTTCAAATATGAGGTTTGAACCTGGTCACTGATTTGAATGGAGTTTGTGTAATTTGCAGTGGGCCAGAGATATGGATGATATATAATGAGGTCCTCTATTCAAGGAAGGTGATTCTCGCATCAGTTGATGCAAATTCTGGGGATGGCAGAGTGAATTCTAGTGCTGTAATGCATGTCGGAGTACCATATGTGCGGTTAAATGGTACAACAAGGCTCACCATATATGAGTACACAGATATTAAGGCACTTTTGATTCAGGGCTTTTCATGCCCAGCTTGATTCTACAGGTGACTTTTTTAGCCTTGAGCTTGATGCAGGGCCAGATGTACCCTCATAAATGGGGGTGAAGTTGAAGTTCCAGACTTTCTTTTATTGGCAAAATTTGGAAAAAAGAGAAATTAAGAATGAAAATTTTGCAAATAAAGTGATTTTGAAGGTTTTCAGTTGCCATATTTTTATATTCTGTTTTCACTGTGTAGCCAAAAATATAGGAGAATGATTAAAGTTTTGTATTTCATAAACGGCTTAGAGCCAGATTTGGCTAAATCTTCCTAGGGATGATCGCCACTTTGGCTAAAAGCAAAAACTCTCACAAAAGCCACTGAGGCCCTGGTGAACATGACTCGAATGAGCACATTGATCAGCAACAGCATTTGGGAGGACTCTTGCAGAAGCCACCTGGTGATAAACAGGATGGCATGAATGGAGAGGACTTGCATTGCTTGGAGATCATTGCAAATGATCAGCTGACAGACTAGGAGGAGGGATTATAACCCCTCAGCTTTTCAACAGAGTTCCCATTGTTAAATTTTCTCAGAATCGTCTATGATGTTTGAAAGGCCTCAAGAGAAACTGTTTGTCCTGATTTTTCTGGTAGTGCACATATGTTTTAGTGCAAATTAGGGCCATAACATGAGCCACCGTAGTCACCATAACCCTTGTTATTTAGTTGTCACAGGTAATTGAGGCCCCGTCAAGGCTGGTTATTCAAGTACTTCAATCACTGAACCTTTGAATGTTTGGCATGAAAGTAGTTCTTAAACACTTCGCTGCACAAAGATGTTCTGTTAAGGTTCTTCTAAGTGTTGTGCAGCTGTTTGAACTTTAAAGGAACCACTGGTTCCAGTTCATTAAATATGTCAGAACCAGAGAATCATTGGTTCCAGTCTTTTGAAAAAAATTAAGAATCAAAGAACCATAAATTCAATTATTTGAAAAACCTTAAACAATTTAAGGTTTTCATGAAAGAATTGGCAAAGAATTGATGGTTCTCCAGTTGATTCTTTGACTTCTTCATATTTTCTGAGAACCACAGTTATATACCAAAACTGGTTCTATGAATATTTTGAGAACTGATGGGTAAGTGGGTATATACCTTGGCTGATAATTGATGTGTATTGGTCCTTGACTCTAAGAACCACCCAACAATGGTTGGTATTCTACGAGTATTGTTAGTCATCCTCCAACAACTTGCTGAAGTATAATAAATTAGCTCTTTAATCAAGGTTGTAATTTGTGTGTTTCAAACTAATTGAGTTGTGTTTGCAAGCTTGACAATGTGGTACTAAGACAGCTATCAAGGAACAGCTTGAAGCAAGTAAAATACACTTGAAGCAAGACAGGGACAACTTCACACATCAAGTAGAAAAAATTTGAGGATGAAGTGTCTTAGCCGTGCAAGAAGCCCTTGGTGAAAAAAAGTTGAAGTCAAAGTGTTTCAGAGTTTCCAACTGAATCACCAGCTCCATCATAGCAAAGTTGTGGCAAAGCCCTTGACCAAGAAAGGTAGAAAAACTTTGGGTGCCTAAAGACTGGGCAATTTTTTCCCTTCGTATTTGGAGGTCCCTTGTCAGGCAGAATATTTGAAAGGCATCTGGCACAATGGTAGAATTCTTACAATATGTAAGATTCATGCTCTGATTTTTTTGGTTACTATGTTTTCTTTCCAATCTGTTCCGATGAATGAAAATAATTGCCCGTTCATTACACCGGATAATGGAAGCCCTCTCAGCTCTTCTATGTTTTTCAGTCCCACCACGCCGCCAAGTAAAGTCTCCACTCAAATATTTAGTATGGATACTCTTGAAGAGAGGCAGGGATCTTGAGCCTGTAAGATGCCTTCCTCTTGTAAGGAGCAGATGTAAGAATCCTCCCTCTCCCACTGCCTAGTGATCTACTTATGTTTAGCATCTTATAATGTTCACCTCATGCTTTATAATGAATCAAAAACCCAGGGGTGGCCTACATTCTCAAAATGGTGGGGTCGGACGGGGCTTCCACCTCTTCTTAGGTCCCTTCTTTTTGGAATGACACCACCCTAGGGCTGTACCAGAAGACGCTAAATTAGCCATCGGGTCCTAAATGTATGCAGTACAAAAGTAGTGCTGCATTTCTTTTACCCCCTGTCTACCCCATTGCTTGATTAAGATGTGTCTGGTGAGGCCAAGACTCATCTTGTTGCTGCCCAGACACATTTGGGGCCGCCATAATCCATGTCTTGAGTGTGTAATGTACCCAGGAAGCATCCAAAGTGTGTAATGGACTATTATGCTTCCTAGGGTTCATTACACACCCGAATGTGTCTATGCAGAACCTTTCTTCTTTTTTTTCTGGAAAAATATGAATCAAGCAAAGGGCAGACAGCGAAAAAAGTAATACTAGAGTAATTTTGTGCTGCCTTCATTTAGGACCATAGGCTGATTTAACGTCTTCTGGCTTGACCCTACATGAAATATCTTATGAAGATTTGTTTTCTAGCTTGAAAACAAAATAACTTGGGCCCTCCTGGGAAAAAATTTGATCACATTGGTTAAAACGGCAATTCCGTCCGTCATTCTGAGCAGAACAGTCGTCCTCTGGCCCCCACACGTGACTGAAAATCCGCCTTCATTCTGCGCAGAACAGTCGTCTTCTTTGCCCCGCCCTTCCTCTCTTGCGTTTCTGCGCACTTGCGACTACAGACTTTTAGGGTCTCCAGTTTCCGCTCTGTCTCTGCCTCTCTCTACACGACCTTTATACTGTTTGACCCGCTTCACAGAAACTCGTTTGGAGTTGCTTGCCGATACAAGGTTCGCAGTCCCCGTATATGCATGCATTTTGTAAATATTAAGTCCCTAGGATTTTGATAAGTTTCACGTTTTGTGTTCAATCTTTTCTGGTTTGTTTAAAGAGCGAAATTTGTTCTTGTAAGTGCGTGTCTGATCGTCTCCTCGTCCGCCGAAGCTCTCATCCCTTTCCAATTCAACCCCCGACATCAAGACAAATATCTTGAGAAAGCTCTGACACTCCACAACACTCAAGCGGCAGAGTTTGGGAGAGGGAGGCTTATATTGAGGTGAGTTCATTTTGCACGCCCTAGTTGCCGCCTATCTCAGGCACATCTTGTACAATTTCTGTTGCATCTTGTTGGAACCTTCCAGAAGAGAAAATTTAGTGCAGAAGAAGATGATTATAATTCTTGACAAGACTTTGAAGAGACCAATTTTTTTTCTTCCCTTCGAGTATTGAGCATGAATTTTGTTGTTTGTCATGCCAATCCTGAGAAGGCAATACTTGATCCCTGTACATAGAACTGTCGATACCGGAGGAAAGGTTTGTCGTGTAGTTCAACATATGCAATTCTTCTCACAGTGGAATTATGGAATCTAGTCCATTTCCTTGGTTGCTGGATTTCAAGTATGTACATATCAGCTCAAGCCAGGTGTGGGATAAGGCATATGTATCAGGTTTGCCTGTTGAGCTACATCTAGGCTACATCAGGACTGGGGCTTCTGAATGCTTCTGGAAATGCTTCAAAAAATCAGCACTTAGGTTTTTGTGCAATCGTTTGCCCAAAAAGTTGAATAAGATTATGATGCTCTTCTATACCAACTATCAAGAGCTGATGAAGTAAGGGGGAGTAACAGTAGCTAGTCACTGCCGTTTGTAATGAAGGTGATGGTCTGATTCTTTGTGAGTGACACTCACAAGTTTGTGACTGCGCTCATTCTTGTTGTATTTGTTTTGGTTTCACTGGAACTAATACAACAGCTATTGTAATGTGTTGTTGTAGAGTTTTCTTTCACAAACGTCATATAGATATATGGTTTTGCCAAAGATCTTTAGTCTATTGACAAACTTAATGACATTCAGCAACGAACAGAGATAATCTTTTGAGGCAGATTTTTAGGAATGGACCTCAGCTTTGTTGAATGCATACAGCAGGTGGAGGTTCAACATGTCTTCTAGAAGGCTAGCTTTCATACTAAGGGGGTGTGTGCACACATTACCAAGTTGTTATCTTTGTAACAACTTGAACCAAAAGTGATAAAATTTCTTTAGAATCCAGAACAACCCTTGAAGAGCTTCCAAAGAGCCATATGTGCACATGAGATTTCTGTCTTGCCCAGGTGTTAGGTTCTGAATGCCAGACCTGGACTGGGGCCAAGAGCCACCAGGTCTGCATAATTGGTGACTGGGTCCAAGGTAGTGAGAAACTCTGGAAGAGTCATATGGTTTGGACTGTGGAAACACTGAAAGTTAGGTTGAGCCAGTAGGGCAAACTATTGTAAGTGTTACAGTCAATTACTGCGAGATGACACTGTGGTGGATTTTGCAGATCAATGAAGGGAGAGGTTTCAGATGTGGTTATGGAGACAAAAGAAACTGTAAGTGGGAATGACCTTGACACATTTCCACTTTTAAGTCCTCCTGAGATTTTTCAAGTGGAGCAAGGCACATCGAAAAGTGAAGAAAGTGAGCTTGAGAAAGGATTGGGGGCATGCTGCCGGATCTGCCTGGAGTCTGAATCCCTTGCTCCAGGTGTGCACTTCAAATCCTTAAACCCAATATTGTCAGCCTTATGAGGAAATTAAGTGTTTAAGTTCTTCTCTGAACTACTGAAGACTGCTTATTATGTTCAATGGTATATTTGACTGAACCTTGCAACAAATGTGGCAGGAGATGAATTGATAGCACCATGCATGTGCAAAGGTACTCAGCAACTTGTGCATCGTGGATGCCTTGACCATTGGCGATCTGTAAAGGTAAGGATGTCAATTCACTCTCTTTCTATTCTGACATCTTCTACCCTAGTTTTAGTCCAATTTATTCTCAAGCTATTAGCCTCCTGGCAGGGGTTATTGCTGTTTGCAACTGGTTGTTCAAGTATATGCAGTGTAGTTGGGGGAAAATGAGTAATTTGCATATGTGAAGATAGATCAATAGATATATGTACAGAGAAGTCTACACTTCTTCCTATTGGAACATGCCTTTCCATGGCTGGGCACTTCATCCCTCCATGTGAAAGTTTTGCCAGGGTTGGTACTTGATTGCACATTTCCTTTACTTTTTGGCTTCCATTTTGTATGTTGGTTTATGTCTGATATTGGCATCCACCCACTACTGGTAGATGAAGTCAGTGGAGATCTTACAGTATCTGGTCACTACCATACATGTTGTTGAAGACCACTGAACACTTGTATGACTGTTGCTATTGGTGAGGTTACTTAGTTTTTCCTGTATATTTTAGCATTGGGGTCAGTTGACTTAGATGTAAGTATAGAGAAGATCTAAATACTTCTTAAGACATTGTTGGTTCCCATATACTAAAAAAAGAAAAAAAAGTGTTTGCTCCTTGCATATGTACAATGATGTTGTACCCCTTTCTGGAGATAATGAAAGGGTAATGATATCCCCATCATGTTGAATGAAGTTTATGGATCATCATTCATTACATATCTGTGATCAAAGGAACTCTGTTGAGAAGTACAAGGTTGGATGATTTGTTGATGCAGGAGGGTTTTGCATTTTCACACTGCACCACATGTAAAGCACAATTTCATCTGCGGCCAGAACTTCCTGAAGATCACTCTTGGAGGAAAATCAAGTTCAAAGTTTTTGTGGCACGGGATGTTTTTCTTGTATTTCTTGCTGTTCAAACTGTATGTTGGAGCCACTCTTACCTTTTCTTTTCTTTCAGATTGGGATGGCAAGGGATACCTGTACTCACTCAAAAGCAACAGTGATATTCATATTGCATCAACTAGAATCAGCAGGCTTTTTCATTTAGGCTTTTATGCATCATAGGTGCATGCTAGATTCTACACAGCTATTTTGGAGTTGGTTAACAGCCATGTAAAGCATGGGAACCTAGAGACTTTGGAGTCCTTTGGGGGAGATTTGGCAACCCAAGTTAGCACATTGTGCCATGTGATTCTTTCTCTGTTATAGTTATTTTGGCTTTGGGTCTGGTGTCATAAGTATTCAGTTTTTAGAAACTACAGGTCCAATTTTTCTTCTGATTCCACTATAGATTGCAGAATTGGTTGACACTTTCTACAAGGAAATGAGTGGATGATTCAATAATTTGTGTGTGCAGGCTATTTCAGTTTTAGGGGGGATCACATACCTGCTATATAATGGGCAGCTCAAAGATCCATTCAATGGTAGCTGGAATGAAATTTTCAAAAAGCATCCTATTCCGTTCTATTACTGTGCTGGTATTTACCTGAACTCTTTGGCCTGCTTTCCATGATTATTTTTATGCCAAAGCTCTCAGCAGATTGCACTCCAGGTGCAATGCTATGTGCCCTTGGATATGCATTACCACTGCCATGCATAGAGGGAAGGTCAAATGTCATTGATTGTATCTTGAAAAGGTTTGCACACAGACAACGCAAAAAGTTTCTGTTGGTTTGCACAAGGTTACAAATTTCATTAGTAAAGGAGCAGACATTCTCAAATCAAAGAGGTGATTATTGCGCAGGGTAACTGATGCCTCCCAGCAATGCAGATCCTGTCTTCTAGCTGCATCATTGCATGAGTCCATTAGCAACTCTAGCCTAGTATAGTCTGGTTAAACATTGCCAGAAAATCATCTAGCCTTGTGTCAGAAAATCTGACTTGAACAATCAGGGTCAGTGCAGGCCTACTGTCAAATGTGGGCTTTATATGTGTCCATCTGTATCCTTTGGCATAGACTGGCAAAATCAAAAAGTGAATATGCAGTAGTCCCAAGATGTGGTAATCACACTGCAGCACATCACATAGATAACCAGAACATTCTGTGTACATGGAGAGAGGACTGACCTTGATGGCATATGTTGCACAGGTTTATTTCTGTTCTTTTTGATACTGGGTGTGGTTGGTATGGTCATTCATTGCCTGTCAATGGGCCACAATGGCGGATGTGCTGATGGATGCCGAGACTCCTGTTATGCATGGGGTTGCTTTCCTGCATCCATGGAAGCTTGTGGCGTGTTCCTCATTATCTTTGTCATCCTCTTTGCAATCTTGGGGGTTATCTATGGTCTGCTAGCTGCAACAATGGCAATCCAGCGAATCTGGCAGCGCCATTACCACATTCTGACAAAGCGTGTCCTCACTAAGGTTTGTACCAGAAACTTGATATGCTAATATGTAGGTCAGGTTCTCCAGAGCCTAGGGTTGTAGATAAGTCCAGTTAGTTGGAACAGTTCTAGAGGTACCCCATTATATATACCCCCCACCCCATTATCCAGGAAGTTGGTTAGGATCTAACTTGATTCTGGTCTGTGTGCAGGAGTACATTGTGGAAGATTTGCATGGTCACTATGAGCCACCCACTTTAGATGCAGAACATGCAGACCGTCTGCGGTCTCTTAACCTACTGTGAAACCATTTCTCCACTTCATCACAGCTTGTCAAGTGGTGGACCAAGTTTATTGTGGGAAAATACAATTCTATTATCCACAAAAATAAGAAGGTTGCATAAAGCAAGTCTTTTCACCACATTGTAGAGTGCAACTTTTTATTTGTGGATTGGTTCATGGTATGTTATTCTGGTTTGCTTCTTTCAAAAAAATTATCAGTGCACCCATGGAACATCAGTAGTTGCAGGATTTTTAGATCTGGACAATTTCATTTTTCTTTGTCTCTCTAGTTGTATACAAGGTTAGATGTGGTTAAAACATGGATCAATTTGACATCAAGATGCATTGAAAAGAGGATTGTAAAATTATGTTTTTGTTAGAAACACTTGATTTTGGATGAGTTGATTAGGCATTTTACTGGTCCAAGGCCACAATTGACTCTAATGGTATTGCATTCATGGCTTCATTAGGTCTTTATTTCCTGCAGTTTGATGTTGAACAGGGAAAGTTTATTAATTGATATGTCCAAATGCAGTAGAGCAATTCTTGAAACATTGCAATATATAGTTGTACAACAATACAACTATGTACAATTTAGTTTTTTTTACCATTGGATGATAGTGGAAACAAGTTGATTTTGTTGATGAAACATATGAATGGGAAAACTTTTGGAAAGTGATGTTCATAACTGTGAGGCTAATATCACATATGTGCACATGGAGAAATTGTGAAAGATTGGAATTCTTTTGCAATGCAACTGGGAGGGAGCTTTGGCAATATATGATTGAAGACCTTAAACCCATGTGCTTGAAAGAGCAAGGAGTTGGGAGCTTCAGCAATATCATTGAAGGCTACCCCACATGCTTGAAAGACCAAGGAGTTTGGCACTGAACAAAGGGAAGTTGATGATTGGCTGCTGCACTGGCACTGGAGAGAAGATCCTGAGAGTAAAGCGTGTTGATTGCCTGCACGCCTAGAGAAAATCCTGATAGTGTATAGAGTGGTAGTTGTGTTTGCATCGCCAAGAGAAAATCATGAGAGTAAAGAGTGGTGATTGTCTGCACATTCCAGAGAAAAATTTCCTGGGTAGCCTGTAAGATCAGTCTCCCCTGAGAGATTCAAGGACTTTGATCTGAACTCCTCCGGGCCACTGCCGCCTATTGCTCAGCAGCCTCTGTAATCTGGTCGTCATCGATCACAACGGACTGAATCTGATATTCTTCTTCTTCTCCAACAACATTGGTGTTCACAGGGGATTTCATCAGAGTTGAAGCTCTTCCCAGTGTTTTGATGGTGGGCGAGAATTTTTCTGCCCTGGAAGACTGGAACGGAACGTCTTCTTGTTCATGGGTGGTGGTTGCACAAGGCGAGCTTCCTCTGAGGTCAGCGCAAAAGACTTCATCGGATTGATCTATATCTGGAAGGGAGTCATTGTCGTCCTCGTCCTCGTCAAACGATCCCACATCTTCAACATCTATGCCCACCCACTCAGACAAGAACTTTGTGATGTCTGGTGAAGAAGAAGAGTCGCAGCTTTGTAATCCGAAGGAGGAGAGCTGTGCTGCACTCGGAACAGTAGCGAGGTGTTGTTTTTTTACCTCTGCTTGAATAACAGGTGAAGCGTCACGGAAGAGCGGATGTTGCTGCTGTTGCTTTGAGCCGGGAGTACTGCCCTCAAGGCTGACCAGATTTCCAGCTTTCGCCATAGCTGAGGACGGTGTAAGCGACTCATTTGTCTTGTCTGTCAGAACGGTGCAGCTAGAATTCCTTGAACTCGTCTTCATCCCAGCAGCACTGGCTATCCCAGCTGCAGATTCAAAGCACAGCAACAAACACTTCAAGCTCCGAGGATTATCAACAATTTCATCACCTCAAGAAATCAAACTAATGCACAAGATCAGTATTGAGAAAGTTCCAAACAAAAAAGAGCTTCAGTCCGAGAGTGAGAATGCAAGAAAACATCTGCAAACCACGGTAGATAAAGAAAAAAATTGCTGCAACAACATTCGCGAGAATTCTCCCAAATCCTAGCGTCCTAAACACAAAAGAGAAGAGCAAAAATTGGGGCGCTTTCCCATAACCAAGATCACAAGATACTCACCTTCGTTGTTAACATCAGCACTGATAGCAGCAGCAGCTTGCTCCTGTTGACTGCGTGTACTGACATAGTTCGTGTTCTCCATACCTCCAATCTTCCCAGCTGCAGCAGCTCCTCCAACACTATAAAAAACTGTTTTTGAAGTCCCAAACAAGTTGTTCCCACAAAAGACTCAACTCTCGCAATGCAACAGGGAGGAAAAACACAGGCAACTTGAAACGGAGTACAAAGCAAGCGCTGAGAGACACCCACGAGCTTATCGACAATCAAAATGCACACATACATACACAGAGGTACATTTTAAATGCAAAAAGGAGAAATGACAAAAGTGTGAAGCGAGATTTGGCTTGAACAAAGAGCGTTTGAGTCAATAATGATGAAGTGCAGTGGGGAAGTTCAAATTTTTCAAACAGAGAGCCGATAGACTTCGGAGCTGGAAAGCAGCGAGAAGAAGACAAAAGGCTGCAACGGCCCACGAGAGCCGTTACTGTCGCACCAGACTAGTTACTAGAGTGTTGGTCGAGGGGTTTTAGTCAATCTTTTTTTCCCTACTGCCCCTCCTTTCTGACCCTTGGCACTACGTCCCAAGGGGATACAGCAGTTCGGTGACCCTTCCTTCCTTCGGTGGTTTAATGGACTTGTGGGAACTGGGCAACCGTCCTTGCCCCAAGTGTGTGCACTGGTTGGAAATGATGGAATCAAGGGCCAGACTGAAAACCAGCGTGCCATCCACCAGTGCCCCATGCAGGCTGGATGATGTGTCAACAGGAAACAATTTTTCAGTGTATTCCTGTCCCTTAGGCTAACCACCCATAGCCCCATGTACTACCACACACATGTATGCAGTGTAGTAGTGTGTACTAGTGGTGTGTGGTTACTTGAATTTTTAAAGAATTATCAGGTTTTTTCTTTTTAAACTGTTTCAGAACACTTGATCCCAGTGATTTCAAAAAAAATTTAAAACCTGTAATATTCATGAAAGAACTGGCTGTTTTTTTTTCAGGTATTTGCTTTTTCCCAAGAGATTGAGAATCACGATTCTATACCCAAAATTGAGTCTTTTGATTTTCTACCCATGGTTATGAATCTTATACTGCCCTGATAACCATTGGGAACGTGTTCCATTCCTCATTACTGCCCAACACTGGTATGTACTACCTAACACCCATCAAGTGTCTCACTTACTTACATGGATACTTAGTATGGACTTACATTACTATCTACTTATCTGTGATACTTACTCCCTTGCATAGCTAGTTTCCTAGAAAGTGGTGAAAGTAGGATGTTTGACCAAATAGGTTTCCACCCTTGTAACTTAGTTGTGGATGAACTATAACACTATCTTGTAAACCCTCTTACATCTCTCTCACACTACTTATGTAAGTGAAAAAGTATCAAAATGATGAAACCCTTACAATCATAAATAAACCAAAGCACCCAAAAAAGGGGGGAATA
>Ga0116228_10002397_pt1 | contig 16194 bp, 8 predicted proteins | sample S1TSphfallax_2_FD_89694 | JGI IMG/M metagenome (GOLD analysis project Ga0116228, IMG submission 89694) | Host-associated microbial communities from peat moss isolated from Minnesota, USA - S1T2_Fc - Sphagnum fallax MG | ecosystem: Host-associated > Plants > Peat moss > Unclassified | place: USA...
TCATCCATAATTTTAAATTAATTCTTAATTAAATCTCAGTTAACTTTCAATTAGGTCCAAGTTAAGTCGTAGTTATATTTGAATTAAGTTCAAATTAACTCCCAATAAAGTCCAATTTAACTCCCTATTAAGTCGTAATCAACTGTCAATTAACTTCTAGTTAATTCTTAATTAAATCATAGTTAACTCTCAATTAACTCCTAATCAATTTTGAATTAAATTTTAATTAACTTTTAGTTGATTCATAGTTGATTTTCAATTACAAGGGTTGTCAAAAAACTTTTTTACTTGATGCACACATAGAAATGTTTTTGGAGGCTTCCTTGAACTAGCTTCCCAAAGGGGTATAAATAAAAGTAGGACCTTTCATTTCCTTTAATTTATTCAACATTAGTTTTAAACATTATCTTACACCATTACCTTGTCATGTTCTTTTCATATTCATATTTGCATATGTTAACATAATAAAAATTTGTTTTCACATTTGTCTTGCACATTTCATGTTCTTATTTTTTAATCACATAATTTTGTTGTCGCAACCCTAGCCTTGGGCTCACAACCAAGGCAAATGCTTGCAAAGTTGTGGGCCAAGGATGAGGGCTGAGAGTCACATTTCATGCTCCCGGGAATTTAATAAAGTGTGAAGGAATGAACCTTCACATTCCCAAGTGAACTCCCACTTTGGGAGTTGGAATTGCAATGAACTCTTGAGTTTTTAAAAGGCGATTATAAGGACAAAACTCATTGGATTGAAGAGTTCGTTATACCATTGAAAAGATCTTGAACCATAGATGTCTAAAATGGGTTTGCATGACCCATTTAAGCATTTAAAATATAAGATATGGCCAAAAGAAAGGTCGGGTGTCAAATTGTCAATTTAGGGTTTAAGGTTTGATTCTCGACCACTAAAATTTGGGAATCGCCCTAACTTCCTTGCATGTAGGTGGCATGGCACATACTGTTGGAAAATCTCAATGATGACTACAACTTTGCTTCAAACTTCACCTCAATTATAAGACTACACACAAAATTATGGGCCTCCATAGTCGTGGAAGTCCCAATTTAAGGGATTTCAGGACTCCAACTCGAGAGTCTCGGGACACAATAACATTTGGGTGCGTGTTTCGTGGCCATGCACATAGAATATTATAAGGGGGGAAGGTGGTGGTTTCTCCCAAGTCTGGGCTATGATGAATTTGTGAGTCCATGTTTGCCCATGGCTCATGTATGCATTAATCAACTTGTTTGGTTTGTGCAAGTTTGTATGAATAATTGACTTGTTTTGTTACTCTTCCTAATCCCTATCCTAGGGCTCTAACATGCCCCTCTATCACTGAAGTGCTATGAGCTAAGGAGCATACCCAACTCCTTATTCTTTCGATGTGTTCACTTTAAACTCACATTTGAATCTATTAAGCAGCTTGAGAATGTGTCACTTGTCTTGCTCCTTATTTGAAAGTTAATTTAAAACCTTTCCTTGGATCTTTGTTTTTATGGTTTTTCCATATCCTTTACAATTTGGATATGGCATTTGATAGTGAAAATATATTTAACCTTAGAAATTTTCATAATGTTATTGACAATATGCATCATGTTAGGTTACATTAAGTCCAAGTTGGAAGGTTTTCAAATTTTGAGATGGTATATATAATAAAACTTGTTATTTATACTAATTTTCAATATTTTCATATTTATTATAATTTTTAAACCTAATAATTTTGGGTTATAATGTTTTGAATTTTTTTTGAATATAAAAAAAAGTAAACTTTGTTAATGACAACAATTCATATTGATTAAAAGATGAATAATATGTTTGTCTATGATCACTGAACATATTATATGAAATAATTCCTATTGAACTATTTATTGACATGAAATTATGGGAACATTTTGAATTTGTTTATTATAAATGTTAATGCATATTGAATTGTGTGTATTTTTAAAATATTAACATTATGTTTATTCAATTGAACATCATGTTTTGTAAAAAGTTGTGTGAATTGGTTTTTTTTTATTTCTTCTAAAATCCATTAAACATATGATAATTAAACTTTATCAATTATAAAAAATTCTTGTGATCTTTCATTATATATTTCATGTGATTCATAATTTGTGATATGGTCTTTTAAATATTTGGAAACACGACACCCTTGGCATATTATGAATTTTAATTCTGTTTAAACCCTGAACCTTAAATATCTTAACCTGGATTTGAAAAATATCACATGAACCTTAAAATTTTCTCCATTATTTAACCATTATTTTCATTTTCACTCAAACATATTATTATTATTTGTTAAACATAAACATTTTTATAATGTACTTAAAATATTTACTCACACAAATAATCAAAATTCCTTTTTTTCCCCTTTTTCGGTTGGATGTATTAAATGCTCAATTTTAAACGAGATTTTTTTTAATTAATTAATTTTTTATGTTAATTTTTAAAAAAAACAAAAGAAGAAAAAATATATTCACCCCTTTCTCCAACCACCCCCATCTCACAGCACTGAAGGAATAATTCCTCTTGAAAAAGGAAAAAAAAAAAAAAACCCCAACCTTCCCAGTTTGAAAAACAACCAAACTTCTCCCTCCCATGCCACCCAATAAATAACCCCTTAAAATAGTCCCCATTCCCCAAAAGAAAATTACCTGCAAATCCAACCCAAAAAAATCTCCTTTGAAAATGGGTGGAATTACTTCCATCCTCCCGTCACCCAAAAAAAAACCCTTTAAAAGGGCAGGAGGTTATGTCATATAAATGTTGTGTGGGTGTCCAATTAGGAAGAGACATGTCATCAAGGCACCCCATGCTACTGGTTATCACATCAATTAATCTAAGCTGACCAGAGTACACTTTAGGAATATTCTGTTGATACAAAATCCTAACACATTTTCAAAGTGGTTCTACACTCTTTTGATCCTTCTGAAACAGGAAAACCTCTTGTAATATGAATGGCAAAAAGTCACCCTAAACATTTGAGTGGTGCTCTGGAGGTAAGTGAACTTATTTATTAGCTTCAAAGTAGCTTCAAAGTGAAGGAGATTTGAACCAAAGTACTAGAATTTTGCAGAACTCTTTAGGGAATCCAGGAATTAAATGAAGTCAAGTGTTCACATATCATCAGTAGTAGTTACAAAAATCATTAGTGATTAATGTCTGATGAATTACCTTAGTATGGCATTGATCATTTTAAAACCCACTTTTTTTTCCAATCATAAGATCATTTCATCATTCAAATAGCTGCAAAAAGATAAGAAACTTTGTAAGTAGTTCTAATGTTGATGTAAACCACATGCACCATCAATTTGCCAGTTTACAATTAGACGTAAACAAGTTTTTCACAGTTTCAAGTTCATCAATTAAGTCAAAGCATCAAAGCAAGATATCTTTACATAAGCACTAAAAGTACAGGAGTGATCTATCTACTCATTTGCCATATCCTGAGAGTCCTCCCAGCTTCATCAGATTCCAGGAAGAAAAAGGCTACTGAGCAAATAGCCATGATCTTCAAAACTATGGTCAGAAAGTCTAGTGGATAATTCAATTATTTTATGTTCGGTCCCCACAAATCTTCTTTAGTGGAAGAAAGGAGGAACTACTGATCAAAAGAGAACATCTGCATGGGAGTTGGAATCAGAATTCTTCACATCGGTAGAGACATTTCTTCACCTTTTGGAGTACTGGACAGGGCTGCGGCTCAGTTGGCAACGCCTCCCATGCACTGGAACAACCATTCTTTCAGCTGAGCTTGGAACGGGTGAGTTCTCATCAACCTCACCCAGTACCTTGCAAATGCTTGCATCAGCAGAAACTCGGGTTATGGAGACAGGTTGAGGTGATTCCACAATTCGCTTCCTATTTGACGATGGCGTTCGATGGGGGCTTGAATGGTCAACTTTGGGAGACAGAATGAACCTCTTTGGAGATTGACTCCCAGGCTTGTGTATCTGAGACTGCATACTTGCTTGCGATTCCATATGCTTCTCCAGCCCTCCATTTTGCCTGCACCATTTTCAGATGAAAATTTGGTCCTTGACATCACTATATACCACCACTTTTCCTGTCTTGTTGGTGGAACTGTATAACAGGACTTCAATGCTACATGTCACAACAGTTGCATCCAAAGAGAAAACAAGACATGACTGGTGACCATATATGTTGTGGCATAATAATTTGCAGTCCTTACTGTTCCTTGCAAAATATTTATGGTGAACAAAAAACTGAACATTAGCTGTCAATTACTATCTGTCAACCTGTTATTGCAATATGATATTGGCTTTCCAGATACACCAATAACATTCCACTGTCTGAATGGAGACTGCAAGACATTGAGAACACCTTGCAATTCATCATATTTCAGTGGGTTTAGGGTTTAGGGTACACAAAACTCTGAGGGAATGGACAATTCATTAGAGATGACACTGTAGATGAATATGCATTTTACCTCAGAATGGAATCATGGAACTCAGGATCTTGGCCAACCTCCTTCATGCTGATAATCTTCTCTTGTCCATTAACTGTCTTGTTACTGTTGTCATCGGCTGAAGTGGTGGATGAAATTTCCTCACTGGTGATCTCTCTCTTCGACTCTAGCATGCTCACCAAGGACCTTAATCCTGAAAGCTCCACATTGAGCTGGTTGACTGCAAGATTTTTTGTAGAGAGGTCAGCAAGAGCAACTTCAAGGTCTGCAGCAAGACGGCATGCCTCACTCTTCAACTCCTTGGCCTGCATCCTGACCAACCAGGCTTCATCTTCCAACTGCTTGTTGGCCAGCACAAGCCCAGAGGTTTTCTCCATCTGTGGGTCTGCTTTTCTAATCTGCAAGGTTGTAATAAACATAATACTCATGTTAGAGAAAGTAGACATCACTGCCAGAGTCTTAAAACCACCCTGACATTTTAGAAAGATTGAAATTCACAAGCAATCACAATCAGTAAAAAGGGCACATTCATGACATGGATCACTTTCAGGAATTTGCAGGAGCCCGCATAGGTGAGTTACTCTTCGCACTTCCTTGTAATTTCATGAAAGTTGGACAGTCATGCTTCCAGACAGCAGAGGCCTCTAAGACCTACAAGATCCAACTGAGTCAAGAGTTCAGCACATACATCTTTTTTGAGCCCTGCTCCATCAGGATAGTCAACTGAAAATCCATCAGCTTCATTGGTCAGCTGTCTGTGCTGCATTTCCAACTGTGCCTTGAGCTCCTTCTGACTAGCATGGGTGCTCTCTAGTTGGGCTAATATGTGCAGCATTTTTAATCTCCTTGACAGAGCCTCCTCTTCTGCCCTGGCTAGATCCCCCTCTAGCTGCTGGGTCTTCTTCTCCATAGTGAGTTCCTTCTCCTCTTGCAACTCCAATTGAGCTGTCAAGTCAGCAATTACATTCATTGCATTGTCCAGCTCCAACTTCAAGCACTTCGTCTGTTCTGCAACAGCCACAGCTTGCTCTTTCCACTGTTCCATTTCAGACATAGTATTCATGTTGATGTTCTGGATGTGCGCTCTCTCAGTATCCCATTCTTCAGTGGCAGATTCAGCTCTCTCTTTCCACAGGGCCACCTCTGAATGCAACTCCTGCATCAGGATCTCAAATTCTGTCTTTGTAGAAATGACCTTCTCAAAAGCAATTCCAGCCTTCTGTTTCCATGCAGCAAGCTCTACTTCAATGTCCTTCAATGAAGCATCATATGCCGCTTTAATAGATTCAGTTTCTTTAGCAGAGACTGCTGCATTTTCCCTCCACCCCTCCAGCTCTGCTTGCAACTCCACTATTGAAGCCTCTAGGGTCATTTTTACACACCTCTGCTCATCAATTGCACAGTCTGATTTCTGTTTCCATTCCAGAAGCTCTACTTGCAGAAGCTTCAATGAATTTTCCATTTCCAGTTTTGCAGACCTTGCTTCTTCTGCACCATTTGCAGCAACTTTTTGCCAAGCCTCAGCCTTTGTCTGCAAGTCCTTAATCATAAGCTCAAACTCACTCCTTAATTTTCTCTCCTGAGTCTCGGCAGTTAATGCTCTCATCTTCCATTGCTCCAACTCTGCTTGCAAGTCCTCAATGGATTTTTCCATTTCTTCTTTAAATGAACTTCCCAACTTAGCAGCACAAGCAGCTTCCTCCTTCCATCCCTCTAGATCTGCCTGCATCACCTTGAGCAACTTCTCCAGTTCCAATTTTGCAGCTCTCTCCTCTTCTGCAGAATCTACACTGCCTTTAAGCCTACTCAACTCATTCTGCAAAGCCCTGACTGAGACTTCAAGCTCATTTTTTGCAGCCTTTTCCCGTTCTTCAGCAGCTGATGCAGTTTGCTTCCACTGTTCTAGTTCACCCTGTTGTAACTTGATCGAAAACTCAAGGTGATCTCTCATAGCTTGTCCCTCAGCAGCAGCTACTCCTGCTCGTTCTCTCCACCCTTCAACTTCTGCTTGCATCTCCATAATGCGAGTTTCAAACCCCAGCTTCTCAACTTTCCCTTCTTCTGCTCTCCCCTTCCATCCCAACAACTCAGTTTGTAGTCCCTTCAATGTGATGTCAAGCTCATCTTTCACACTTCTTGCCTCCTTGGTTGCAGTTGCTGCTTTCTCTTTCCATTCCACCAATTCTAATTGAGCTTCCTTCAGAGCAGCAACATGGTGCAGGACTTTCTCAGTCTCTTCCCTTAGTCCACTCTCTGCAATGCCCAATGCTTCCTGCATACTCAACATCTGAGTCTCCATCTCTTCAACTCGACTCTCTGCAACAGTCAGCTTCACAGCAAGAATCTCTCTCTCATTTTCCTTTGCCATGATCAGCTCCCGTGACTCCTGAAGCTGATCTTGTGATGTTTTTAGTGAAGATTGAAGTTTCAGCAAGCTTCTGTCACGTTCCTCAACAGTGCTGGAAGTGATTTGCAGCTCACCAGTAAGAGAAGAGATTAAAGTCTGGGCATCTCCGAATTGAGAGGATATCTCTTCAAGCTGTTCAATCCGACTCCTGTACCTCTCAATTTCTGAATTTCTCAAGGTAGACTCTTGTCTGGCAACCTCAACTGCTTTCTTGAGCCTCCTCACCTCTTGTTCCAGTTGCCATTTGCATTGCTGCATTTCCACCATCTGCGCCTCAGTTTCACCCAAGCTTCTTTCCAGGCCTCTCTGCATCTCAACTTGGGTCTGAAGCTGTTCTTGAGCACTGATAAGGTCCCTATTTGCTTGTTGCACCACCATGGCTTGTTCAGCAAGTTCCAATTGTGCAGATGACAATTTTCCTTGCACCTCATCAAACAACTTGTCCTTCTCTGAAATCACTAGCAGTAAGCATGCATACTTCTCTTCATATGCTGCAAGGTCAACTGCTGCTTCTTCCATCTTTTTCCCAGATGTGTGCAGTCTGGACTCTGTTGACATAAGCTTGTTCTGCAGCTCATCAGAAGCAATTTCTGACCTCTGCAGGCGATCCTTGGAGCCCTGATCAAGCTGTTGTAGCTTTCCTTGGAGCTCCTTCAGCTGTACATTGGCCAACTCAACTGCTTGCTTGGCACTTTCTAGATCACAGATCAACTCATCCATCTTGCACTGCTGAACAGAATTAACCTTCACTTCCTCACTTAAATGCTGCTTCAAGTCTTTGATCTCACCCTTCATCACTTGATGCTCTTCAGATGCTCTTTTCACCTCTGCTTCTGATTCAAGCAAGGACACTGACTTTTCCTCTAGAGTAATCTTAAGCCCATGCAACTCAGTCTCTAGGTCAATCTCCCTCTTCTTCCATTCATCAGCACCTTTTTTCATATCCTGCATTTTTAAGGTTAACTTGTCAATATCCGCTTGTTTTGCTTCACTTGCCTTGACCACACTGTCCAAATAAACCTCCATTTCAATCATCTCTCTTTCCTTATCTTGCAAATGTCTTTCAAGATCTGTTAGCCGATCCTGCAAAAATGCCTCCTCCCGCTCTTTCTGAGCCAAGCTGCTCTTTGCCTTGGCAATTTCCCTGGCTAACTGTTGAACAGCCCATTCTGAAGCAGCCAATCTCTCCTCCTTGTCTTCCACAGCAGCTCTGGATTCATGAAGTTTCTCCTCCATTTTTTGGGCATTTTCCTCAGCAATCTGCAGCCTCAAGAGCATGGCATCCGCACATCCTAATTTGCTTTGAAAGTCCTTCAGTTCTCCTCTTGTCAGAGCAAGATTTTCTTCTGCCAATTCCAGACTCAAGGTGAGTGTTTGAATAGCCAACCTGTTGTTCTCTACCTCCCTGAGTAACTCAAGCTTCTCCTCCTCCAGAACTCTGGCAAGACTGTCAACATTACTCTTCTCAGCATTGAGAGTTTTGTTTTCCTTGCAGATCTCATGACTTTCTGCTTCTTTTGCAGTTAACTGTTTGAGCATCAGATCTCGCTCAATGCCCATGATTTCCAATTGCTGTTACACAAAGAACCATAAAAGAATTCAAAATCAAGATAGTCAGGAAATAAATATTACATCTGAAGCAAGCGAAAAGAACACAAGCATGACACTGGGATGATGAAATAGTGCACTAATTCAGCTATGATAGCAGGAATTACCTTCTGGAGCTCTGCATTTGAGACAGAAAGCCTCTCCTCCAATGTCTGCAGCTGACTTTCAAGCACTCTCTTAGTGACATTTGAGTCATCTTGCAAGCTGTGGATACTTGCTTGAAGGGAGCCATTTTCTGCACTCAGCCTCTCAACTTCCAAAACACTCTGATCTAGTTCTGCATTTAACACAAGCATGCGCTTCTCCATGTTGGCTCGCATCTTGCAATCTTCTTCCAATCTTTTCTCCAAAGTTGTAATCCTCAAGGTTTGATTTGTGTGTTCCTGGTACCCCACCTGTAGCTCAGTGATGTTTTCTCTGAGCTGTTCCAGGGAGGCATCCTTGGCTATTATTGCAGCAGTAAATGACTCATTCAACCGCTGAACTTCCTTCTTCAGCTTGATGCACTCTGCTCTCTCAATTGACATTTTTCCATTTGCAAGCTCCCCCAGCAATATCTGCTCTGCCACTTGCTGCTCAAGAGAATGACAGTGAGCTTCCAACTTCAGTATCACATCCTTATTTCTCTCCAAGGCAGCAGTTTGCTCCCTCAGCTGCTTCTCCTGGTCTATCCCCTGTACTTCAAAGTGCTCAAGCTCCATGATCAATTTCTCCTTCTCTTCCTGCCACTGTCTCTCCTCACTGTGTAGTTGCAATAATTGCTGCTCATGCACCTTCTGAAGCTCTCTCTGCTTTGCCTCACGATGATTCATCAGCTGCTGAAGGTCTTGATACTGAGTTTGTATGTGCATTAACTGGTCATCTTGATTCTTCAAATCTTCCAGGGTTTGTACCAACTGAGCATCATGGGCAGCTTTCATTCCATGGATTCTCTCATTCTGGCCATCTATAATCTCCAGCAGAGAAGCTTTCTCCGCCTTCCCACTTTCTGTCAACAATTCCAAGGCCTCAGTTGTAGTTTTAACCTCCCCATGAGCCTCTGTCAAACGTTGCTCCAGAAGTTTTGCTTGGCATTCTGCTTCCACCTGGGCAATCTGTGTATGATCAATTAGCACCTGTAATCTTGTGAGCTCAGTCTTCAGCTCTCTGACAAGTTCTTCCCTTGCTGCCACAGTCTCATTTGCCTGGTGCAAGATCAAAAGAAGATTGTCCTTCTCTTCTGAATGCTTTTGTTCAAAATCCAATTTTGCAGCTCTCAAACACTCCAGTGAAGACCTGACTGCATCCAGCTCATTACTAAGTTCTTTTAACCTCGCTTCCTTGGAACTCAAACTTGCTTCAGCTTCAGTCAGACTCTGAATCAACAGATTCTTCTCTTCTTCCCACTCCAGTTCCCTGGCCTGTACTACCCCAACATCGTTATTTCTTGCCTCCTCAAGAAGCAAGATCTGCTTATCTTTTAAGCCCAACGCTTGTTGAAGCTCACCATTCAGCCTTTTGAAATTCTCAAACTCCAACTGCATGCTCTGAAGCTCTTCATGCTCTTGCTCTACCTCCTTTTGCCTGATTTCCATCTCCCTTATCTGTCTGTCCTTTACCAGGACATTATTTTTCAGCAGGACAATTTCTTCACCAGTTTCTCGTTTCAAATTCTCAATCACAGAATGCATTTTTTCCAAATCAGCTGCAGCTTCTCCCATCCCAGTTCTTGCCTCAACTAATTCCAGCTCCAGAACCTTTCGATGACTTTGCTCATGAGCAAGTGCTTGTTGGAGCATATCCAAACGACAGTGAAGATCATGAATCAGCTTACCCTTAGACTGCAAATTCTCTCGCAAAGTATCTATCTCGCCAACCATACTGTCCCGCTCTGACTCCCAAATTCGTTGGCTCTCTTGGAATTCAGTTCGGATGATTGAATGAGCCTCCTCCAGTGATTGGAACTGCTCATTTCTCCATTTTGACTTCCCTTGCAACTCACTGTGACCTTCCTCTATCATCAATAAATGCTCCTCCCTTTTTTTGTATTCTTTGAGTGCAAGTTCAGCCAAATCCCTTGCTGCAATTTCTTGTTTGAGAGAATTTTCTGTTGCTTTCAGTTTCAATACCAACTCTTCTGCTTGCTTCTTGGTCTCTGCAAGCTCAGCAACACTTACTGCAAGAGTTTCAAGCTCCAAATGCACCTAAGAACAAAATGGCATTTGAAGGCATCTGTGTTAGATAAGAGGCAGGAGACCAATGTTCAAATAAAATGACTGTAATCAAGCTGTGGGTCACCTGGATAACAAGACATGTGAACAGATGTACTCATTAATGCCTGAAAAGAATGTGAAAGGAACACTAAAAGATTCATGTGATCTGATCTTAATGGATTTGTCCATCTACCTTTATCAGTGATGTGGACTTTGTATTTACTTCTGCCTCAGCTGCCTTGCATCGTATCTCCAGCTGCTTCATCTGGTTCTTTGCCCTTCCAAGATCATGTTCCAGTTTCCTGAGCTTCTCTTCTTGTTCCTCACATTTCTCCTGACTAGCTTCTAAAGCATTGATGATGGTCTCTTTCTCCTGATGCCCTTGCATTTGTCTGCCTGTGTTTGCAATGCAAAGCTTCTCATGAGCATCCCTCAAATAGTTGAGTTGCTTGTCTTTGTCATTGAGCTTTTGTGTTGCTATTTGAAAATTCATTTCCATCTCATCAAATTCCTCTGCTTTCCTTTTGGCTTCACTCAAATGACTCTGCAATGGCTTCCAATCACAACTGTCAGTAATTACTTCAGATCTATTATTGACCAATTTGTGCAGTTCTTGACTCCAGTGCTGAATTCAACAGAATCATACTGTATGTATGAGATTTTACCTGCAGTAGCTTCTTCTGTATTTCTAGCTTTCGGAACAGGTCACTTTCAGCTTGCCTCTGCTTTGTCAACATCTCCTCCTTCAATTTGCAATCTCTTTCCAAATCCTCAATGGCTATTCGGGCATCTTCCAGCTCAGCCTGCAACCTCTCTTTCTGATTTATTTCTTTGTCCTTAGATCGTTCAATCTCTTTGCACTTGGTCTGCACACAATCAACAGCCCCTCTGGCACCACTAAGATCTCTCTCTAGCTGCTGAATACGTTCATCCTTCTCCACTGCTGCCAGATTTGCAGAGTCCAGATCAAAGATTAGCTTTTCCCGCTCAAGCTGCCATTGATTCTCCCTCTTTAGGCCAGACTTGCAAGCTTTATTCTCCAACTGCAGCTGCTGCATCTGGTCCCGCAGGGTCATCTGGCACTTTTCAAGATCCTTGCATACTTGCTCCTTCAATGCAAGCTCAGCCAGCACATGCTCCAGTGAAGCATGCTCTTGTGCAGAAATTGTTGTCTCAGCCATTGTCAGAAGAGTGAGAACTGATTGTTTTCAGTTCTGTTTGATGCTTCTACCTGCTGTGATCAGATTCAGAGGATGCTTCAGACTGAGAAACCCTTGCAGCTGCTGCATTCTTCATCAAGCATGCCTCTTCCTGTGCATTTATGGAACCTTCAGAAATCGGTGCAAGATACTTACAAGCCCACACAAATAAGGCCACATAATTTTTACACATGGGGCTAAGGGGAATGATCTCCACCACAATATGGAGCTAAGGGTGAACTCACAGCAAGAACGTCTCTGGTGGACAAAGCAAAAAGACACTGGCCAACAAATTAAGTGCATCCTGACAAAAGATTTGTGATGGAAACTAAGAATTTGCTTCTGCTGAATGTGTGGGAGTAGACCTGGAATTGGATGACTTGAAGTTTTCTGGCTTGCTGTTAGTGTTCCATTATCTCTCATCATTGCTGCAATATAACTTGAAAGTAGTTGTGCCTGGCACTCTTGAATGGAGCACTTGTTAACCAAGTAAGAACTTCCTCAAAGCTCCATATCAACTCAGAAAATACAACAGAGCAATTGAACTGCTGATAAGGGAGAGGCCCCTACCTGTATCAAAGAACGAATTTTGTTAGATAACAATACAGCTTTAAACATAGCAGGAGAAAGGTTCTTCAGACCACATGGCTACAAAGGTTAGTTGCTCAGCGATCCCCATGGAGAAGAACGAATGCAGAAGCAAAAGAGACTCAAACCAAGAGAATCTTACAAAACTGTTCCCCAGAAAGAAAGATTGGGGGCTGGGGAGGAGGGCAGTTCACAAGATGGCTAAAGCAGGAAAAGGCATCTGAAGAAGTGAGGAAAAAAAAAAACTTCCGCCAGATGTCCAAGAGAGATCCAAATGTCCACACATAAAAAGAACAATACAACATTGCAAACAAAGATTCCAACCAAAACAAACATTTCATTTCAGCTCCGAGGCCATGTACAACTTCACTGGCATTTACAACAACATCGCAACAACCCTTAGGAGCTTACACAAAAACCTGGCAACTTCATATGCATTCATCTTCGTGATTCTAGCTTTAAACCCAACAAGTTCATGGCTACTTACTAAGCAAATCCTTGCAACTTCTTCACAGGTAGAAACACAAGAAAACCTGGCTACATGCTCCATTCATGAGCACGCTCACACACAAAATAATACCCTTGCAACTTCGAAAGTTATTCCCCGGAGGATGCACACAACATGTGCATCACCGATTGCACAAGAACGATGGCATAATAAGACAGCAGTGGAAACAAATGAAGGTTGGTTCTTACCTGGTGAGGAAACGATGAAGACAGAAGAAGAAGAAGAAGAAGAAGACGCGACCTTCGGTGGGCGTCACCAAGCCGATGACGACGACGACGACGACGAAAACGCAGCAGACGAAGGACGCAGGCCGATGGCGGCAACAGAGAAAGGAAAATGCAAACGTGATGTGCGTCGTGTGCACACAAGCGGCAGTATTTCAAAAATTGAAGGGAAAGGGCCGTTTGGAGCTTGGGTCCCACCCGTCCGTGCAATAGCGCAAAACCCTAAAATAGGACCATTTTGGACGGTCACGATTGACCCACTCGTGTCATAATAATAATAATAATCAACGTTTCAAAAAAACAGTTTCAATCATTTTGGACGGTTACGATTGACCCCATCGTGTGATAATAATAATAATAATCAACGTTTCAGACAAAACAACAAAAGTTTCAATCATTTTGGACGGTCACGATTGACCCGCTTTGTGTCATAATACCTACCATGCCTACTAGCAATGTTCGGCATTTCTTTGCCGACTACTTATTTATTTGATTATTTATTTATTTATTTATTTATCTATTTATCTTAGAAACTAAACTTTAAATAAATTTATTTAAAACTCTTTATTTATAGCTTGTCACCAAATTTAACATGCTCTTTAATTTTTCTCTTATTTTAATTTTTTTTCCCCTTTTCTCTTTGAAAGGAACCTAAAACATGATCATTTTCGAAACTCGCCATTGAACCCACTCATGTAACAATTGACGTTTTGGAAGTTTAAAAGTATCACAACATCAAATATATTATTATTTCTAAATGTAATTATATTTCTAGATTATTTCAACACATTAAAACTTTTTCTCTAGCTTGTCACCTAAAAAAATAAAATTAATTTCTATCATTCTTTCTTTTTTGGTTTTTTTTTTCCTTTTATTCATAAAAGAACCCTAAACCAATTATCATTTCAATAGTCGCAATTGACACTCATCTAATAATCAACATTTTGAAAGCTAAAAAATATCATGTACCATAAAAATTATTATCATTTTAAAAAATAATTGTAATTTTAAATTGTTTAAACACCTCTCTAAGTCTTTCTATAGTTTATCACCGGAAAAACAAGCTTTTGTTTTTCCCTTTAATTATTTCTTTTTGTTTGTTCTTTCTTTTCTCTTTTCAAAAATTCTAATTTGGGATCATTTCCATTGGCCACAATTGACCAATTCATGTAATAATCAACATTTTGAAAAGTAAAAATGAGCATAGCCTAAAAATTATTATTCTTAAAACATAAATGTAATTTTAATTATTTATATTTATATACAATAATATTATGTGTACATTTTACAAACTCAAATGGTTGGTGGTTATAGTAAGCAAGAAAACTCTAAGAGTTGTAGGATGAAAAAACATAATTTTCAACATGCGATTTTCATAAGTTTTCGTGTGTATTTGGAAATATCGCCTAGACTTAAAAAAAGAATAAATATTGGACCATAATGTATGTATACTAAAAAATAACTCAAGCAAAATCAAGTTAAAAAAAACTATCTAATGAAGCAACCGCAAAGCAAGCAAACATGATAGTGAGACATAAAATAAGCCAATGACATGAACCAAAAAACAAAATAGGACACAAAGCGCTAGACCTAACCAAACAACAAAGCCTATAATATAAGCAACCATGGAACATGACCAAAGCCAATTCCTACCATTGAAAAAATGCTCCTCTCAAATGGGCAACAAGATTGTTCTTACAACTACAATAATAACAACAAACTATCAATTCTACTTTTAAAAATCAAATAAAACCATGAATGTTGAAAATTTGGAATGAAATAATATGCACTTCCATGCATAGGTATGTGCAAGCTAGAATGGACAAATATGGAGTTATCAAAACAAATTTTTTTACACATTATGGATTATAATGTGTTTTAGTCCCCAAAAAAATGAAATTTATGAAAAGGATTCCAATATATATGAGTCTTATATAATATAATTATGTGCAATTTTTTAATTATTTGAAAATTAATGTTCTGCACCAAATGGTTAAGGTTTTTTAATGTGCATGATTTTTTGTGTAACAATACATAAAGAACTTATATTTATGGGTTCCCCATATCATATTATTAAAATTTTAAAATTTTAAATTTCATAAGCAATTCAAAATATGGCTTTCTAAACTATTTCAAGATCACATAAAAGTTTGAGGGGATTTTTAAAGATGCCCAAATTAAAAGAAAATGTTGGAGTCCATTACAACATGAATTTTGTGAAATTCTTGTAAATTTGTTTTAAAACATTGTATTGGTATGTATTGGTGAGCAAATAGTTGTTAGCTTTTGGAAAAGATGATTGTTTTTACTTATTGTGTTGTCGTCACTATTAAAATACACTATATAAAAGAATTATTGTGAACTCTTATCATGTAGTTTTGGATCCACTATAACTTGCACATACCCACATACATAAACTTTTAAACATAAATCATTTTTTATTTTGTCACAAACACTTATCCCTTAAACCCATACCCACCAATGACACAAGTTCAATCACAAATCTTTCACTTGTTAACCTTTGTTCCACATTCAATGTTCAAACTTGATATACATGCCCTTCTTCCACTCGTTGAACTATAACTTTTCCAAGAACAAAAACTAGTCCTACCAATCAATTCATCTCAACAAACCCACACCATGTGACACCCTATGTGCTACAAATACCACAAACAGTTTGCCACAAACAAGGTTGTTGAATATGCCCCATCCATGCATTCAACCTATACCAACCACAATTTCCCAATTTCACCCCACCACAATTCAAGCATCCTTTTTGTCACACCACACACCAAACCATAAACATCCACCGAAAAACTTAAATCCAAAGGATGTTAATAAATGTTACTTTTCTAAGACTTTTTTTTTTTAATTGTATATTTTAACATATTATTTTCCAAACATTCAAAGTATGTAAAAATAATCATCTACAAAAATCAAAAGATAAAACCCAACAAAAATATATTTCAAAATCCATATCTACACCAATGTTACATTTGCAATAATATGAAAACAAAATTCAAACCATATGGAATTGAAAA
>Ga0116228_10002398_pt1 | contig 16193 bp, 8 predicted proteins | sample S1TSphfallax_2_FD_89694 | JGI IMG/M metagenome (GOLD analysis project Ga0116228, IMG submission 89694) | Host-associated microbial communities from peat moss isolated from Minnesota, USA - S1T2_Fc - Sphagnum fallax MG | ecosystem: Host-associated > Plants > Peat moss > Unclassified | place: USA...
CATCTTCGACTCGTGGTTCGATCCCTATCGCGGCGTCATCGTCCTCGCCCGCATCATCCACGGCCGGCTGCGCAAGGGAATGAAAATCCGCCTGATGTCGAATGGCAAGACCTTCGACGTGGAATCGCTCGGCGTGCTGACGCCGAAGCCGGTCGAAATCGGAGAACTGACCGCAGGCGAAGTCGGTTTTTTTGTGGCGACCATCAAGAACGTGGCCGATACCAAAATTGGCGATACTGTAACCGACGATGCGCGCCCTGCCGCTGCCGCACTGCCCGGTTTTGAAGATATCAAGTCCATGGTCTTCGCGGGACTGTACACCGTCGACTCGCACGAACATACGCTGTTACGAGATGCGCTCGAAAAACTGCGCTTGAACGACGCTTCGTTTTCTATCGAACCGGAGAGTTCGGCCGCGCTGGGTTTTGGCTTCCGCTGCGGCTTCCTCGGCCTCCTGCACATGGAAATTATCCAGGAACGGCTCGAACGCGAGTTCGATCTGGACCTGATCACGACGGCGCCCGGTGTTCGCTACCTGATTACGCTCACCGACGGTAGCAAACTTGAGGTCGATAATCCCTCACGCTGGCCCGATCCGAGCGAAATCGAACAGATTGAAGAGCCAATTATCGAAGCGAAGATCCTGACGAATGAAGAATACGTCGGGGGCATTTTGAAACTTGTCGAAGAGAAGCGCGGCCGCCAGAAAAATTTTGAATATGTGACCCCGACCAGGGTCATGCTCACGTACGAATTACCGCTAAATGAAATCGTGTTGGACTTCTATGACCGCCTGAAATCCGTTTCCCGCGGCTATGCTTCGCTCGATTACCATCTGGCCGGACGCTGGGTTTCACCGATGTCGAAGTTGGATATTCTGATTGCCGGCGAGCCGGTCGATGCGCTCTCGATTATCGTCCATCGCGACTTCGCCTACGACCGCGGGCGGGCGCTGGTGTCAAAAATGCGCGAACTGATACCGCGGCAGATGTTTGAGGTAGCGATCCAGGCCGCAATTGGATCAAAGGTGGTTGCGCGGGAGACCGTCAGCGCCATCCGCAAGAACGTGATCGCCAAATGTTATGGCGGCGACATCAGCCGCAAGCGCAAATTGCTCGAAAAGCAAAAAGAAGGCAAAAAACGGATGAAACGCATCGGCAAAGTGGATATTCCGCAGGAAGCATTCCTGGCCGTGCTCAAGGTCGGCGAGGACAGTTCCGGCTAAGCAAATTCATCTGGCGATCATCACAAATTGTGGAAATGTAAAGAGCGATCTTCTGCAGACGCTGTGGATTTTCCGGCGCTCCCCAGCAAGCGCAAAAAATGGTGCAAGAGCATTGGATACAGGTGCTTGAGCGATCATTGCCCTGTCCTTTAGGCAGCCTTGCGGGCGCAGGGTGAAGTGCTCAAACCAGGGGGCGATCTTTATTTCCACATTTTTTCCCACAACAGGAATCGAAAAGCGAAACGGGAGCAGCAAATCTCGCTGCTCCCGTTTCCAGGTACCGTATTGATCTATCTTGATTGGCTTTCGCTTTAGTGGGCAGGAGGCGTCTTGGCGGCGCCGCTCGGCCGTGTGGAACTCGGTGTGCGTGGCGCTGGAGCCGGAGTTGCCGGCTGGGCCGGAACGCCCGATTGGGTGTTGTACGCGTCGATAACTGCCTTGGTAATGTTCGTCTGCTCGCTCGCCCACAGGATGATCGATTGCTGCTGCTGGCTGCTGCTGGCGTCGAGCATCACGCTGTAGCCATTATCCTGTGCATACTTCTGGGCCACCACGGCCACCTTCTGCGCCAGGGTCTGCAGCGTCTCGCCCATTTCCGTCTGGAAGTCCTGCTGCGCCGCCTCGGCGTCGCGTTGCAGGGCCTTTTCCTTCTTGTCGATGCTCGAGGTGAGACTTGCCTTTTCGGTTTCGCTCAGCGTGGTGCCACCCGCCTGCAGCTTTTTCTTCAGCGTGTCGATTTCATCGCTCTGCGTCTTGAGCTCTGTCTGCTTCGGTTGAAACTTCTGCTCAATCTGCGCGATGTCGCGCTTTCCTTCATTCGTCTGGCCGACCGCTGCTTCAAAAAGGATGATGGCGATCTTGCTGGGGCCAGCCGGTGCGGTGGCTGCCGGGGCGCCGGCAGGGGCCGGCGCGGAAGGCATCGAGGCGGTCTGGGCCATGGCAGTCAGGCCAAGGCCGGACGCAAGCAGGCATAGGGCGGATACAGAGTGCTTCATTTTGATAGGAAACTCCTTAAGTTCGTCTTTTGGTCAGGTCGCCTACCTGCGCGGCGGCGACGTGACGATGCTCCGTGGTTCATTCCCAGCGCACTCTTTCCAACCACGCCGGGTCCTTGTGCTTTGGGGGCGAGGACCGTGCAGACTTGGGAGCCACAGGACTTATCAGGAACTGTGGGAATTATAGAGCAGTTTCGCCTCCGCTGTTGCATCGCAGAGCTCTCACTGGGGTTGCGAAAGCCGAAAATTGACAGAGAACAGCCACCCTCCCACCACACCTGTCATCCCGACCGAAGCGAACCCCACTTTGTCATCCCGACCGGAGCGGACCCACCACATTGTCATCCCGACCGGAGCGCAGCGCAGTGGAGGGACCTGCATCTACCTTGTCATCCCAACCGGGAACCGCACGTTCAAGACCTGCACCCTAGAACGTTGTTCCGACCGAAAGCCGGAAGGTCTTCGTCGGCTCGCGCAATTCATAGCTCGAGCCATAGAGCTGTTCCGCCTGGGCATAGCTGTAGTCGCCCGCACCGCCGGCGGGGAACATCCCGCGTGTGATCAGGTCCGTCGTCACGCCCTGGAAGGAGTTATGCAGACGCAGCGGGTTATAGGCGTAGTAGAGGCGCACCGGCGCATGGATGATCGGCAGCATGCCGCCGACTTCAGCGCCAATTGAATCGCGCGGAACAAAATTTGTCCCATAAATCGGCTTGATATACCGGTCAAACTGGACCTGCACCCCACCGACGCACGCGCCGTTGACATAGGCCGGGCAGCCGTACAGCGGAGAGTCCAGTTGCGCGATCCCTTCCGGACTTTCACGCAGCTGCGATTTACGGATAGCCGAGACGATGCCGAAGTCGTCGAACAATTTGAAGTCGACTGGCCCGGCGATCGGGATGCGGTACTCAAGATTATTCACCAGACTGGTATCGCCGCCGACCGAGACGATGCCGTAGATCGGCAGCGGAATGGTGATGGCGCCGAGACTGGGATTTGTCGGATCGCGGGGCACACTCGTGCCATCGGGGTTCGTCAGCAGGAACTGCACATCCGTCGGGACAAAAGCATACGGAGTGGCGGAGCGTATATCAAAGCCGCGCAGGTCCGCTTCGCCGCCCTGGAAGATGCGGTTAAAGGGCGGTGCGACGTTGCCGTCAAAGCCCTGCACATACGAGATTTGCAGCCGCTCACCCAGCACGTTGCGCCCCGTCGGGTCCGGGTGAATGCCGCGCATCGCATTGAAGTGTTTGTAGGCGAGGACGGGACGGAAATACCGCACATTCCCGCCTAGTCCCGCGATCTCGATTGCGCCGGAGAGCGACTGCCCGTCCCTCGGTCGATAGGGGTTGCCAATCTTGTTGTATTGGTAGCTCAGCGAAACCGCACTGGTGTAAATGCCTTCCAGCGCATTCTGGCCCTGGATGCCGCTGCGGAAAGCCAGCGTCTGGAAGAGATTTTGCGACGCATTGCTGAAGGTCTTCACATTGGCGTCGTTAAAGCTGTAGGTTGCGCCGATGCTCTTGAAGGTGTGCTTGATCGGGTAGCTGATTGAGATCGTGGTGCCCGTCGTGTCCTGGTTGTAATTCTGGACAAGCGCCTGCTGGGAAGCGGGCAGGTTGCCGCCGCCGCTGGAAATCTTGTAGCTCTTCGAAGAGTTGTAGTCGTACTTTCGCGAAAACACCTGGAAGCCCAGGCTGATCGGCTTGTTGCGCAGGTAAGGCTCGGTAAAGCCCAGGGTGATCGTCCGCGACAGGTTGCCGATATTTGCCTGAAGACTGAGCGTCTCGCCCAGGCCCAGGAAGTTGTTGGTCTGGTAGTTCAGGCCCAGGAACGAACCGGCGAGGCCGCTGACACCGCCGTTGAGGCCGATGGCGTTCTTGCCCTTTTCATGCACCTTGAGCAGCAGGGAGACCGTGCCGGCGTCGGGGTCTTGCGTAGTGGTCGAATCCTGATCGACTTTAAGCGGATCGAAGTAGTCCAGCTGGTTCAAACGGATGATGCTGTTTTCCCAGGCCGTGCTGTCGTATGTCGAGCCTTCCTCAATCAGCAGTTCGCGGCGGATGACGCGGTCACGCGTCGTGGTGTTGCCCGTGAACTCGATGCGGGCGACCTTGTACGGCTTGCCTTCATCGATGTCGATGTCCAGATAGACCAGCTTCTTGGCCTGGTCCACGCGCGGGTTGGGGATGCCGGAAAAATTGATGAAGCCAAGGTGGCCGTAGGCCTTTTGCAGATTTTGCAGACCTTTGCTGATCGCGGTGTAGTTGAAGTAGTCGCCGTCTTTGGACGCGAACTGCGCACGCAGCGCCTTGGTGTTTTGGACTGCCTTGTTGCCAGTAAAGGTGATCCCGCCCAGGCGATAGCGTTCGCCTTCTTCAATCGGCAGTTGGATATCGATGCGTTTGCCGGTCTTGGGACGGAAAGTGATCAGTGACAGGCCATTCTCATTATGGATGTGCGTGGCAGGCTCGCCGACAATGGCGCGGAAGTAGCCTTTGTCCTGCAGCGCGACGCGGACGCGTTCGGAATCTTCTTCAAGCTTGCTGGCGTCGTAGGTCTTCGCAAACAGGTCTTCGAGGAAGATAGAGTGCGGAATGCCGATCGGCTTCAGGTTCTTCATCGCCGCACGCAGCGTGCGTGCCGGGACATTCTCATTACCCGTAAATGAAATTCTGCCGACCTTGACCGTCGGCCCTTCTTTCACGATGAAGTCGATCTGGACAGAAGCCGGCGGGATCTTCTTGACGCTCGGTGTCACCTTGGCAAACTGGTGGCCGTGCTCCCCTTCCAGCTCCTGGATGACCGTCACGACACGCGCGAGCTTCGTCGGGTCATACTGGCTTTCCTGGGTAAAGCCGACTTTCTCTTTCTTCAGGCGGTCCAGAATGTCCGAGTTCGAAATCGAGCTGATGCCCTTGTAATTGATCTCCCGGATGGTCGGCTTCTCTGTCACGAAGATGTCGAGGATCACGCCCTTCGCAGTGTCCTCTTTCTCGATCCGGATGTCCTGAAAATACCCCGTGTTCCACAAGGAGTTGAAGTCGCGCTCCACCTCGGTCGGATCGTACGGATCGCCGATATGCGTGAAAAGTCGAGCGAGGACCGTTTCCTTGGGGATCTTGCGATTGCCGATGACGCGAATCTCAGAGACGACATCGGCAGGGGACGGCGGCGTCGCCGGTGTTTGCTGGGCCAGCATCGGAAATACATTGCTGCAAAGAAGAACGACCACCAGATACCTGAACATCCGCTGCCAATACGGGCGTACCAATCGGTATTGCTTGCTTTGCGAGCTTGCGCTCTTGCTCTGGAGACCGGGGCCCCCGGGATTTACGGAAAAGATAAGCACACCCTCACTGCAACGAAAAGTCGGACCTTGCGGACCTTCTGGTGGAAAGAGCGATTATATGTGACGGGAGACCGACTTCCCAACTCAGACGCCCGGCACAAAGCCGCCTCCCTGGGCTGGGGGCAGCGCCTTTGGGACACTTCAGCTTTCCAATTCGGCGTGGATACTATATTCGGCTGCACCCATCTGCCAGCGAATGTCGAGCACATTGGGCTTGCAGCACACCTGGCAATCCTCAACATATTGTTGATGGCCGCCCGCCGACTCATCGACGACCGTCTCGTTCCATTCGCCGCAACCCGCGCATTGATACCCTGCTTCGTACGGCACACATTGCCCCCGGTTTCCAGCGAAACCCTGCTCGTAGTCTAGCCCTGTCCCTGCATCTCGTCCGACGCGAGTTTGCGGACCTCCACCAGCGTGGAGTAGAAGGTCGCGCCGCGGCCGATATCCGTCAGTATCTCCGAGGTAAGCGCGTTGACATTGCTGCCGCCAGCCGAAAGCTTGTTCCAGGCAAGGCGTCCGGCAACCACGCCCGCGGGCACAGCATTGCCCACAATCGCGCGCAGATGGAGGACGCCCCGACCATTCACGACCTCCACGGTATCGCCCGTGGCGATGCCTCGGGCTGTCGCATCGTCCACATGCATCTCAAGTGCGCCCGCAGTCGACACTTCGCGCTGCTGATGCCAGGGCAGGTTCGCAAAGGTCGAGTTCATGTACGTATCGGCCTTGCGCGGTAGAAATTCAAGCGGGTAGGTCGCCGAACCAGTCGAGTGGCGCGACTCCACGGGCGGGATGAACGCCGGCAGCGGATCGAGTCCCCTCGCAGCAAGGGCTTCTGAATACAATTCGATCTTTCCCGAGGGCGTCGGGAAGACCCCGTCGGCAAATGGCATGAAGGCCTCGCCGAGCCGCAGCCGCACGCGTCCCTTCTGTCTCAATGCATCGATAGTGATGCCCTGCATCAGGGGGAAGGCCGGATCGCTGGCCGTTTGCAGCGCCTGCTCAACCATCTCCTCCGCAGTGTCGCGAAAGCATGGCTCATCGAAGCCCATGCGCTGCGCCAGTTGCCCGAACAGCCACACATTCGAGCGCGACTCTCCCACCGGCTCGATCGCCTGCTGCGAGAGCTGCACATAGTAGTGGCCGTACGCCCCCTGAATATCTGTGTGCTCAAGGAACGTCGTCGCCGGCAGCAGGACGTCTGCATAGTCCGCCGTATCGGTGAAGAACTGCTCATGCACAACAGTAAAGAGGTCCGGACGTGCCAGTCCCCGCAGCACCGCATTCTGGTTCGGCGCGATGGCTGCCGGGTTGGAGTTGTAAACAAAGAGCGCATGCACGCACGGCCCGTCGTGCGCCTGCTCGCCCAGCGTCGTCAGGGCTGCGCCGAGTTGCGACATATTTACTGTGCGTGCCGGCCGGCCCAGCGCACTCTTCTCCATCAGGTCGGGCCGTTCGAGCGTATTGCTATCAAAGCTGAACGCGCCGCTCGTGGACATCTGCAGCCCTCCGCCGCGATGCTTCCACGCCCCGGTCAGTGCCGGCAGCATCGCGATGGCGCGCGCCGCGGTCCCCCCGTTCTGTGAGCGCTGCACACCATAATTCATGCGGATAACAGCCGGCACGGTCGTCGCATATTCCCGTGCAAGGCGAACGACGTCCTTTGCCGGAATGCCCGTGACCGATGCGACGCACTCAGGCGTGTACTCGTCGGCCCGCTCGCGCAGTGCTTCAAAACCATGCGTATGCGCAGCGATGTACTCCGCATCGTGCAGGTCTTCTCGAAACAGTACATGCATCATGCCCAGCGCAAGCGCAGCATCCGTGCCCGGATGGATCGCAAGATGCCAGTCCGCCAGCTTCGCAGTGCGTGTCCTGTAGGGGTCAATCACGATCAGCCGCGCACCCTGCCGGCGCGCCTCTTCAATCTGCGGCCACAAGTGGATATTGTTGCCATGCACATTCGCGCCCCAGGCGAGAATCAGCCGCGCTCGATGGAAGTCTTCTGTATCCGTGCCCAGCTTCTTGCCATAAACGGTCAGGAAGGCGTCGCCCCCGGCAGTGGCGCAAATCGTTCGGTCCAGTTGCGAGGCGCCCAGGCGATGGAAGAACCGCCGGTCCATTGACCCGTAGCCCAGCGCGCCAATTGTTCCTGCATAGGAATAGGGAAGTATGGATTCGGGTCCGTATGCATCGCAGACTTCTGCAAGGCGCACAGCGACCAGGTCAAGCGCCTCGTCCCAGGTAATGCGCTCAAAGGCGGAGTGCTCGGCGCCCGCCGGCAGCGGGCCCTTCACTGCGCCCGCCTTGCGCCGCATCGGAAACTGTAACCGCTCCGGTGAATAGACGCGGTCGAGATATTTGGCTACTTTGCCGCACAAAAAACCCTGCGTAACAGGATGGGATGGATCGCCTTCAACTTTGACTGCCCGGCCCTCTTCATTCACAGAAACCAGCACTGCGCACGAATCGGGGCAATCGTGCGAGCAAACCGTATGAATGACGTTGAACGGGGTCATCCATTCATTGTATGACCCCGCCAAAAGCCACCCTGACCGTCACCCTCCCACCATCCTTGTCATCCCGACCGGAGCGCCGGGGTCCCAGGCACACGCTCTTGTGTGCTGGGTGGCAGCGCAGCGCAGTGGAGGGACCTGCATCTTCCCTCACCCCAACCGAAACCCTCCCACACACTTGTCATCCCGACCGAAGCGAAGCGTAGTGGAGGGACCTGCATCTTCCCTCACTGCTCCGCCGAATCAACCCTGCTATTGCAACGAAACTAGGCGCACCACACTAGCCTTTGCGACCCTGCAGGAAAGGACCCTGGCTCCGGCCCCGTGCGGCATGGGACGAATTCTCAAAATGATGGGGGTGGTCCGAGATTTCAGTCACATTCTTCCGCCGGGTCGCTGCAACCGGCAGCTCCTGCTGTGCCGCCTGATGCAACGAAAAACCCTCGACGTCCGCACGCCGGGCGCTCGCCTCAAACGGAAGAAAGAGGCTGAACACCGTCCCATGCCGCTCACCCGTGCTCGACCTGACCCGCATCGACCCGCCATAGCGAGCGACAATGGCCTTCGTCACCCACAGTCCGAGACCCGTCCCTGCCTGGCCTTTTGTCGTGAAGAAGAGCTCACCGATACGCCGCCGCGCCTCCTCGGGAATGCCCGTACCGTTGTCGGCCACAGTAATCCGCAAACCCTCTGTCTGTCCGCTTTGGCTGCGCTGAATGCGCAGACGGAGTGTGCCGTTGACCGACGACGCTTCAATCGCGTTGGTCACGAGGTTCGAGAGCACCTGGCGAATTTCACCAGGGAGTGCCGTGATGATCTGGCCGGAAGCATACTCCCGCTGGACGCGCACCTTCTTGTTCTGAATGCGACGGCTGTAGAGGGCAACCACTTCATCCATCAACTCGGTCACATGCACCTGAATGGGCTGATTGCTCTCGCGGTGAAAAGAAAGTGTCTGTTTGCTGATTTGCACGACACGCGAGAGTTCTCGCTCCGCGCCGCGCAGGTACTCGGCTGCACGCTCCGGCAAATGTGCTTCGCACTGGGCCAGATACAGCAGATTTCCCACCGATTCCAGGGGGTTGTTGATTTCGTGCGCAATCTCTGCTGCCAGTCTTCCGATCGAGGCCAGCTTCTGGCTCTCACGCAGTGCATCGGCATTCACCTGCCGCGCATCGGCATTCATCTGCCGCGCATCGTGGGAGCTCTCCTGCGTTCTAGGCTGCTTGTGCGCGCGGCTAAGAACATCTTCAATCACCACCGGAAGCCGATGAAGTTCGTCCATGGAAACATAGCCATCCAGCCGTGCATCCGCCACTTCCTGTGTGCTCGGGCGAACGCCGTTACCCACCGCGATCACAGGAACACGGTCTACCTGGCGCGCAACAAACGAGCACATCAACTCATGAATTTGCGGCTTCACCAGGATGACGACGCGAACTCCCTTTGACTGCACAAGCTCGGCAAGGTTCCGGACCGAGTGCGTCTCGAAAATCTCGATACCTTCCCCTGGCGCTCCATAAAACTCCAACGCGGAGCGCACCATCTTCCGCGCAGATCGTCGCGGACTAAGCAGGAGTAATCGGATTGGGACCATTTCGTGCATTGTGTGCGTACAAATCTTTCGATGCGCCGGGGATCGGGTTGTTGCCTTTCCCTTCGACCCTGACTGCAAAAAGTAATCGGCAATTCAAGTGACGTCGGTGTCTAAAATCGCGCCCGGCCGGTCGTCGAAAGGCGAACATGGCAGGCGTGCTCATCCATCCACCACGGTCGGGCGCATAAGCCTCGCTCCGTCAAAGAGATACAATCATCTCCGTCGGCACATTCATGAATCCACCACGAGCTTCGTTCAAAAATGTTTGGCAACCTCGAGCACATTTTTTGATCTAACGTGAGCAGGTTGCCGAATCATACCCGTGAGATGCAGAGAGGTACTGAACGCGTGAAGCAAGATCCTCGGCGGCAAAGAGCATGGCGTTCGCCGTTCCTTGCCTTTCTCCTCCTGGCATCGGGCGCGGCTGCCGGCCGCGCGCTGGCCCAGACTCAATCTGCGCAGGGTTCATCGGGAAGCCAGGTCGTCGACCTGCAGGCGGCCGCTCAACAGGAAGAGGATCCGTACTCCGGCAGTGTGGTGGAAGGGCACGCAACCAGCGATGTGCTGCAGCTCACACTTGACGACGCCATCGCCCGCGGCATCCGCAACAATTACGCCCTCACCCGCGCGCGAGCACAACAACGGGCTACCGAAGCCCAGACGCTGGAGTCCCTCGATCCGCTCCTGCCAACCATCAAGGCCACCGGATCGACCGGGGTCTATCAATTCAATCTGGCGCAGCAGGGATTCACTCCGGCGCTGGTGCCTTCACTCACGGGCCTTCTGCCCGGCCTGAGCGGCGTCCCCATCAGCCTGATTGTGCGCGTCGATGTGACGCAGGCTCAGGCGACCTACGACCAGACCCTCTTCAGCCTCGAAAACTGGACACGCTACAAGGCCGCCAAGGTGCAGGCGAAAGCAGCGTACTTCAACACGCAGTCGTCACGCGGCCTGGTCGTCCTGAATGTCGGCGACGCCTATCTGCAATCGCTCGCCTACGCATCCAATATTGATAACCAGACTGCCCTGCTGCGGGCCGACGAACTGATGCTGAAACAGGTGGTTGCCGAACATGAAGCGGGCACCGTGGCTCGAATCGACGAATTGCGCGCACGCGTTCAGTATCAGCAACAGCAGCAAAATGTGATTGCCGCGCAGAACCAGTTCGACAAATCGCTCATCGCCTTGAAACGCCGCATCGGTATCCCGATCGAGCAGAAAATCCAGCTCACCGATGCTGCGCCCTATGCCGATCTCGAAGCGATCACACCAGACCAGGCGCGGCTCGAGGCCTACCGGAACCGGCAGGATTATCAATCCATGCAGCAGCAGATGGACGCCGCTGTTCTGACGCGCAAAGCAGCGCGCCAGGAGCGCCTGCCTACGCTCGATTTCGACGGCAATTACGGCGTCACGGGCCTCACGCACGGCCTGTATCACGATACTTTTACCGCAGTCGGCACGCTGAGTATTCCGCTCTTCAAGGAAGCAAAATTTCGCGGGGATGAACAGGTCGCCGACGCCAGTCTGCGAAATCTGCAACAGCGTTTCGCCAATCTGAAGGAACAGATCGATCAACAGCTTCGCGACAGCCTGCTGGACGTCCAGACCGCCGTCGAACTTGTGAAGGTTGCAAAGAGCAATGTCAGTCTCGCTTCGAAGGAACTGGAGCAGAGCAACGACCAGTTCACCGCCGGCACCTCTGACAACCTACCCGTGGTCCAGGCAGAAGCGACGCTCGCCTCCGCACAAACTCAGCTCGTACAGAGCACGCTGCAGTTCAACGAGGCAAAACTCGGACTGGCCCGCAACCTCGGCATCGTCGACACGCAATACACGACTTACCTTCACGGCAAATAATCTCACCCGCATCCAGCACTACCCTCCCTTGCCCTCCCGACCGACCGAAGCGCAGCTCCCAGATTTGTCATCCCGACCGAAGCGCAGCATAGTGGAGGGACCTGCATTTACTCCCAACCCCGACCGAAGCCCAGCACAGGCGACTGCATCGCTCCTTTGCAAACCACTCCCCTACTCCGCTTTCCGCCAGCCGAACAAAGCAACCGCAATCGTGACCCACTGGACCAGCCCGATGAACAGCACGCAGGCTGGCCATCCACCGCGCTCCCATGCGTAGCTCGGTGCGAGGCCACCCACAGTCCCGCCAATGTAATAGCAACACACATAGAGACCGATGGCCGCGGCGCGCCCGCCGGCCGGAGCAGCAATGCGCAGATAGCTGGTCGCGCAGGACTGTGAAATGAACACTCCCGTGCACACCAATGCCAGCCCCATCACGACAACCGGCAGACCGTGTGCCAGCGTAAGCACGACGCCCGCGAAGGACAGCAGCCCGGCCGCCGCCATGCCTGCGCGGAGGCCGACGCGGGGAAGCACAAGTCCAGCAGCCGGCGTCACGATAAGACCGATCAGGTAAACCACAAAGAGATAGCTCAGGGTCTGGATGGAAACACGGAATGGCGGCGCGACCAGGGAGAAGGTCACGTAAGTGAACGTCGCCACCAGGGAAAAGAGCACGTTAAACCCGGCCCAGCAGGTCGCCAGCACCTGCGGACTGCGCAGGTGGCTGAGGAATCCCTCCTGTGTTTCGGAAGGCCGCGATCGCAGCGCCTGCTCCACCGGCAGCCATCGCGCAATCAGCACCGCGCCAATGAGCGTGAACGCTGCCGCAACGACAAACGAATCCTGCCATGCGAAGCGGGCGGCAACCAGGCCGGTGATCATCCGGCCGAGAAAGCCTCCGAGCGCCGACCCGCTCACGTAGATGCTCATCACCAGAGCGACAGAGTCCGCGCCCCATTCTTCCGTGATGTAAGTGATCGTCATCGCGAAGACGCCAGGGATCAACAACCCCTGCAGAAATCGCCAGACGACCAGCGAGACCAGGGTGTGCGCAGTCGCCGCAAGCAGTGTCGGGACGACCAGCGCAAACAGCGAAACCAGAATGACCCGCCGCCGGCTGGTCCTCTCCGCGAAAATTCCCAGCAGCGGCGCGCAGATCGCAACGCCAAGAGTCGAAGCACTGACGGTCAGGCTTACCTGCGCCTTCGACGCGTGAAACAGACTTGCGAGCAGCGGCAGGATCGGCTGCGTCGCGTAAAGATCAAGGAACGCGAAAATGCCGCAGAGAAATACCGCGACAATGGCTTGCGGAGGCCCGAGCGTTGGAAACCGATGAAGGGTCGAAAATGATCCAGCCGTTTCTGCAGGCGATGTCTCGTCGTTCGGCAAGACCCCATGTTAACAACCGGCAAATGTTTGACAATTCAGGTATGGCAAATTCCCTACCCGAGCGAGGTTCGAAGAACTGGAAGAGGCTCGACGGCATCGACTGCCTGCGCGCACTGGCCATCTTCTACGTCCTCATGAACCACGTGAATATGCAGTTGTTTTTCGCCCGCGTGCCCTACACGCGCGGATTGCCCGAGCAGCTCGTCAATGCGTTGGTATGGCAGGGGCAGCGCGGCGTCCAGATTTTCTTCGCCGTATCTGGTTTTCTCATCACTTCGACGACCATCCAACGATGGGGAAGCGTCGACAAGGTAAGCCTGCGTGGCTTCTATCTGGTCCGCATCGCCCGCATCGCTCCATTGCTTCTCTTGCTGCTGGCCGCGCTCAGCGCCCTGCATCTGTTGGCTATTCCTCATTTCATCGTTTCGAAAAGTGTTGGAGGGTTGCGCAATGCCCTGTTTGCGGCGCTGACCTTTCATGTCGGATTACTTGAAGCAACACGCGGATACCTGCCGGGAAACTGGGACATCCTCTGGTCTCTGTCCGTTGAAGAAGTCTTCTACCTCGGCTTCCCGATCGCGTGCCGCTTATTCGGTCGTGGCCGGCTGCGCGGCATGGGGCTCGTCGTGCTCCTGCTCATCTTCGTCGCCCTCGGACCATTCGCGCGCACCGTCTTTACGCATGGCAACGGCACCTGGAAGGAGTATTCGTACCTTGGCGGGATGGATGCCATCGCGCTCGGCTGCCTCACTGCTTTAGCCGTTTCGAAGCGAAGGGTCTCGATCAGGACGGCTCGATGGCTCGCACTCTCCGGCTTGGTTCTGCTGGCAGCTTTCCTTGCATTTGGCACGTACCCGTCGATCTTCAGGCTGGAAAAACTCGGCCTGGATATGACATTCGTTGCCATCGGCGCCTGCCTCCTCATGATCGCCGCATCCGAGACACGATGGCAGGTGTGGCGTGGACTGCATCCTCTCCTTGCGTACGGGCAGCGCAGCTACGAGGTCTATCTGACCCACATGTTTATCGTCTTCGCCTGCTTCGATTTATTCGTCAGACTCGGCAAGCCGCTTCGCCTGGTGCCGCTGCTCTTCATCACCGTCATCCTGATGGCAGGAATTCTCGGTGACACAGTCGCGCGGCTCTACTCCGAACCGATGAACCGCCGACTGCGCGCTTACTTCGCCCCAAGCTCCTACTCTAACGACGCTCCTACTCTAACGACGCGCCTACTCTAACCACGCGCCCAGGGCCCTCGCTTCCGTGATCGAAGCCGAGTCGTCGCTACCGGTATACCCTTAGATTGCATATGACGGATGGCCAAAGCAGCGCCGGGGCAGCAGCCTTTGCCTCGCGCGATTTCCGACTCTACCAGGCTGCCCGCGCGCTGGTCATCATGGGGGCGGAAGCCCAATCCGTCGCTGTCGCCTGGCAGGTCTACCAGATCACGCACAGCGCCCTCGACCTTGGCTACACGGGCCTGGCACTGTTTTTGCCCGGCCTTCTCTTTCTGTTGCCAAGCGGCCATGTCGCCGACCGCTTCGACCGTCGCCGGGTAATCATGATCTGCTACACCCTGCAGATGCTGTGTACAAGCCTGCTCTTCTGGTTTTCCTTCACCGGCCTGCATCGCGTCCTGCCCATTTATGTCGTGCTTTTCCTCATCGGCAGTGGCCGCTCCTTCAGCGGACCCGCAAGCACAGCGATGGTCCCGCAGCTTGTTCCGAAAGACCACTTTGTCAACGCCGTCACCTGGGGTGCAACCATCTTCCAGTTCGCCAACATTCTCGGCCCTGCCGTGGGTGGCCTGCTGTTTACATTTCCCATGGCCGCATTGGGACTTGGACGATTGAATGGCGCCTCCATCGTCTTCCTTTTTACCCTCATCACCCTGGCCGGGTTTCTCATCCTGATCGGCCAGTTGAGCATCCGGCCCGGTCGCATGGAGAAGAAGGCCACGTCCATCGAAACCATCCTTGCCGGCGTCCATTATGTATGGAACACCAAGCTTCTCCTCGGATCCATTTCGCTCGACTTATTCGTCGTGCTCCTTGGCGGGGCAGTCGCCCTCATGCCGATTTTTGCCGATAGCGTTCTGCACACCGGCCCGCGAGGACTGGGCCTGTTGCGCGCTGCTCCGGCAGTGGGAGCCATGGCCGTGTCGGTCTGGCTATCGTTCCATCCCACTCGCCGCCGCGCCGGCACACGCATGTTCATTTGCGTCGGCATCTTCGGCGCGGCGACGGTCCTGTTCGGCCTCTCGCGGAATCTGATTTTCTCGCTCGCAACCCTGGTCGTCATCGGTGGCTCGGACATGGTGAGCGTAGTCATCCGGAGTTCCCTGCTGCAGCTCGCAACTCCGCCGGAAATGCGCGGCAGAGTCAGCGCCGTGAATTCTCTTTTCCTGGGCGCATCCAACGAATTCGGCGAGTTTGAGAGCGGCGTCACCGCCCAGTGGCTCGGCCCCGTTCGCGCGGTGGTCCTCGGCGGCATCGGTTCACTCATGGTCACCGGCCTCTGGACCGTTTTATTCCCCGCGCTGCGCAACGCCGACGAGCTCTCTGCCGATTCGCTGCTGCCGGCAGAGATTTTGCAGGCTGAACAAGAGCCCGTCGACTAATATCTAAAGTTCATCGGAGGGACCCTCTTGAAATCCTGGCAGATCGTTGGATTGATGACTTTGCCGGTCTTGCTGATCGCGGCGATCTGGATCTGGCATGTCGAACAGGTGCGCAACGCGCCAGTCAGCCTGCCCTCCGGGCCGCCGCAGCACATCATCACAAATGAAGAAGCCGTAGTGCCGAAAAAGCTTTTTATTGATAGCCTCGCGTCCGCGCAGGTGCTGGTCGGCAAACCCGTCTGGCTCCAGGCCGGTTACCAGGTCGAGTATTTCCCCTACAAGGCGAAGCACATCGACTTTGCGCATCAGGTCGGCGTGCTGCCCGGCATTCAGCAGCTGGATGTGAAGGCCATCATCGAACAGTCGACGCCGACAACCTTCAGGACGCGCGAAGGACGCGGCGACAAAAACATCTTCGTCGTCTTCACCGAGCCAGGCAGTGAGGTAGAATTCGCCGCGCCCATGGGGACCATCGGCGGCCCGTTCCTTGGCGCGGGCGAGTCAAAATATTATTTCGGCGATCTCCTGTACTACGACGATCCTCACAAGCTGTACAACTTTCTCCCGGCCAATGTCTGGAAAGCCATCGACGCCCACCAGGTCATCCCCGGCATGACCGAAATGGAG
>Ga0116228_10002399_pt1 | contig 16192 bp, 12 predicted proteins | sample S1TSphfallax_2_FD_89694 | JGI IMG/M metagenome (GOLD analysis project Ga0116228, IMG submission 89694) | Host-associated microbial communities from peat moss isolated from Minnesota, USA - S1T2_Fc - Sphagnum fallax MG | ecosystem: Host-associated > Plants > Peat moss > Unclassified | place...
ACCAGGGCTTTGCCCTGCCCATGATCCGCCGCCAGTTCAATACGGTGGTGATGATGCGCAACTACAACCCATAAGTGATGTCATGCGCCCACGCCTATATCCCCTCGGGTCATATTCGAATCGGCAACGCGGTGTCGTACTGGTCACGGCGTTGATCTTCCTGCTGCTCATCACGATCCTGGCCATCAGTGCATCAGGAACCTCGTTGCTTCAGCAGAAACTGGCAGGAGGGTTGCGTAATTCGCAGCTGGCCGAATGGAGTGCCGAGTCGGCCCTTCGTGGCGCCGAGTGGCGTCTGTGGCAGGCCAGCCTGGACCCCTCCACGCGTATGGTCTGCGGTACCAGTTCGCTTGCGACTTGCTATCCCTACACTACGCCCCTGAATGCCAAGGTGCAGACCTTCCGTTCGTCGACAGGATGGGTGACGGATGGTGCCACCACCTTTCAGTCGGTGAATTTCCAGACAGCATCCACTGACGGTACGTTCGGCTTGAAGAACAATCCCGTGTACATGATCGAGGACCTGGGCCTGGAGCTTCCGCAGAATGCGGGCATCCAGCACGAATCAGGTGCTACCGGGGCCCTTGGTGCGGGTTATACGAGTACCAATCGTCACGTCTACCGGATTACCGCGCGTGGCATGGGCAATAACGAAAATGCCATCCGTGTTCTGGAAACGACCTTCGCGGCGAAGGCCAACTGACCCCATGAAATCCTTCTTTCGACGTTCCGCCTACGGCGCCTGTCTCATTACCCTGGCGGCGGCCTGCATGCTTGGTGGGTCTACGGAGTACCTGCGGGCTCAAACAGCGACGGTGTACAACACAACCGATCTTGGCACTGCGCCGCCGGACCTCACGGTGTCGGTGTCGCCGAATATTGCGGTAACGTTCGACGACTCCGGGTCGATGGGCTCGACGGGATTACCCGATACGCTGGACGGTCAGCAGAGCAAGCGATTTTATTATTCGTCGACGACCAACTTCGTCTATTACAACCCGGCCATCACATATACCCCCCCGTTGAACGCGGCTGGCACGGCGCGTTTTCCCGATGCATCGTATACGGGGGCATGGCTGGACGGCATCTGCGCCAATGCGCCAGGTGCATCGGGTAACAATTGCTCCAAAACCGTCAATCTCTCCAACAGGTTCACCAGCAAGTTCGCAACGAATACCACGACCGGTTACCAGGCCTCCCGGGGTGGCGCCATCGATATCCCGTCGGCAAACCTGAATAACAGCAACGATACGGGTGGTTTCTACTGGACCTGTCCTACGCAGGGCAGCGAAAGCGGCTGTGCCGTGACCTTTCTAAAGGACCTTGCTCCCGCCGACCGGCAGAACTTCGCCAACTGGTATTCCTATTACCGCACCAGAAATCTCATGACCCGCTCTGCAATCGCCAATGTATTTGGCGGCCTGGGGACTGGCATCCGGGTGGTCTACCAGAACCTCAATGACCAGAACTACCAGCTGGTCGGTGGCCAGACGACCTTCGATGCATTCACGGGCCAGGCACGCACGGACTTCTTCACCTGGTTGTACCAGGTGTCCGCAAGCGGTGGCACGCCTACGCGCGTGGCCATCCAGGCGGCTGGCGAACTGTTCCGCTCCGGGGCCGGCGTCACCGATAATACAAACCCTTACTGGGAGCCGCTCAAGAAAGATACCCTGGGCACGGGGCAGGAGCTTACCTGCCGGCTCAACTACAGCCTGCTCGTCACCGATGGCTACTGGAATGGTGACGACCCGGGTATTCAGAATCCCACTACGCGTACGGCGGTGACCTTGCCCGACGGCATGGCCTACTCGGGCAGCAATACGGACAAGGATTCGGTCATCTACTCCAACGTGCCGGATGGTTTCTATCAGTCCAGGAACGGCACCGTCTACTATTCTTCGTTGTCGGACCTTGCGTTCTATTACTGGGCGACCAATCTTCGACCCGATTTCCAGAAGGCCGGTGGCAAGCCGAAGCTGGATGTGCCGCCGTCATTCGTCGACTACACCGATTCCAACGGCAATGCGGTGAACTGGGATGGTACGGGTGCGCCTCCTCGATCCCTTTATTACAACCCGAAGAATGATCCCGCCACCTGGCCGCATGTCATCCAGTTCATGATTACGCTGGGTATCAATGGGTCGCTCAATTATCCTGGTGATTACGCTGCATTGCGCAAAGGGACCAAGTCGTGGCCCATGCCCACAGGAACGGGCAACGGCGACCTCACCGACATCGACGATACCTGGCATGCAGCGATCAATAGCCGCGGCCAGTACTTCAGTGCAGGCGATCCCGCGCAGTTGTCCAGCGCCCTCAATCTGGTCCTGGCGCGCATCATCGCGCGCAGCGCCTCGACGGTGGCCGGTGCACTGAGCAGCTCGGTGTTGACGGGCAATGGCGTTACATACCAGACAGGCTTCGATAGTTCGAACTGGACGGGCTCGCTTGTCGCCAACATAGTCGGGTCGGACGGTACGATCGGCAAGCAGTTATGGAGCGCGGGAGATATTCTGACCGCCCAGGCCAAGGCAGGTGATTCGCGAGTCATCCTTACGAGCACGGCTCCGGGCGCGGGTAAAGGCGCCGCATTTCGGTGGACCAACATTTCTACCGCGTTGACCGCGGCCGATCCGACCTTTACGGCCACCAATGGTCCGAACACTATCGCCTACCTTCGTGGTGATCCGAGCATGGAGGGGACGACCTTCCGGCGTCGCACGTCGACGCTTGGCGCCATTATCAACTCGCAGTCGGTGTATGTGGCCTATCCCGCCAGCGGCTACTCGGATTCGTTTCCGGCATCGGCACCGGAATCACAGGTAGATCCGACGAGCAAATTGCTTCTCTACAGCTATGAGAAGTTCGTCAACGACCATGCCAAGCGTGCGCCGACCATCTACGTCGGTGCGAACGATGGCATGCTGCATGCCTTCGATGCCACCACATCCAGCACATTGCCGGATTCAGTGGATGTTACGCCCGCCCCCGGTAAAGAGCGCTGGGCTTATGTTCCTTATAGTGTTTACAACAAGCTCCAGTCGCTGACCCCGACGTCGAATTTCACGTTCACTCCGACGGTCGACTCCACGCCGGTGGTGAGGGACGTTTTCTTCAGCGCCGGTACGCAGGGCTGGCATTCGATTCTTGTCGGAGGGCTGCGGCTTGGCGGTCGGGGTATTTATGCCCTGGACATCACGGATGCGTCAGCCAGCGAGTCCAGTCCCGGGACCAAGGTATTGTGGGAATTCACCAGCAATAGCAAGGACGCCAGTGGGAACGTAGTGGGGGCCAATCTTGGCTATACCTACGGTAAGCCGAACATCGGACGCCTGGCCAATGGCAAATGGGTCGTTCTGGTGCCTTCGGGTTATTTCCCAAGCTCGACCTCGGATACGTACAAGAGCGATGGCAGTTCGGCCGCTGCCGCGCGTACGCAGAGTTCGTTGTTCATCCTGGATGCTCAGACGGGCGCCGTCATCAAGGAGCTGGTTACGCCGACGTCGGTATCCGGGGTGGGCAACGTGACCAGTTTCGGCCTCACGTCGCCTGTGCTCGGCGATTACAACAACGATCAGATTGACGATGTTGCATTTGCAGGTGACCTGCAGGGCAACCTCTGGCGTTTCGATCTCTCCAGTACAGATCCGTCGAAATGGAGCGTTTCGCTTGCCTTCTATTCGGCAAGCCAGGGTACGCGTCCGATTACTGTGATGCCGAGGCTCTTCGCCGATCCGGCATCCTCGTACTTCATGGTAGTGTTCGGGACGGGCAAGTACCTGGGTGGTTCGGATAACACGACGTCCGCCACGCAGTATGTCTATGGCATCCGTGACGGTGGTCCGGGCAATACCAAGCCCGTGATAGAAGGCACGACGCTGATGGTGCAGCAATTGCTCACGGAGGTGGGCTCGGTCCGTGGCCTGACGACAAACCCCGTGCCGGCGGCAGACTCGAAGGGCAATCCCTATGGCGGCTGGTATATCCAGCTTTCCACGGGTCCATCGACGGCCCCCACCAATCTCGGCGAGCGTGTGGTCGTTGATGCCACGGCCTTGTTCGATAGCGGTCGTGCGATCATCACCACATTGCTGCCGGGTAGCACCGATCCGTGTTCGCCTGTGCGAAAGGGGGCGATCCTTGTGATCGACGCGGGCACGGGTGGTGCAGCCAGCGGAGTCAATGTCGGCACGGCCAATCTTGGGGCGGGCTTCACACAGGCAGGCATCCGGGTCAGCAATGTTCCGCTGACAGGTGCGCTACCGGCCGCCACCGCGATCGGCGGCGGCAAGATATCCTTGCCAGGGCTCGTCATCACCAATAGCGATGGCTCGACAAGTTCCTTTGGCATTGGCGACGCCGTATGGCGCCGCCGTTCATGGCGGGAATTGAACAATGCCTATTGATCGGAGAAACCGCGAGATGGCACACCCTGGAAAACGCGTCCCGGGCTTCACGCTGATCGAACTGATGATCGTCGTTGCCGTCATCGCGGTACTGACCATGATCGCTTATCCCGCCTACACGCGTTACACCTACCGCGCCCGGCGTGCCGATGCACAGGAAATCCTTCTGCGAACTGCCACGGCCCAGGAGCGTTACTTCGCCACGTACAACAAGTATGCAGCGAGCATGACCACCGACCTGAAGTTCGCCACCGCGAACAGCAATAACGGTTATTACACCGTCAGCATTGCGGCGATGACGGGCGGATCGTTGTCGACGAGCTATGTGTTGACTGCCGCACCGGTGTCAACGGGTAGTCAGAAAAACGATGCCTGCGGGAGCCTGAGCCTGGACTCGACAGGTGCCAAGTCGCAGACGGGAACCACTTCGAACGGGCGATGCTGGTGATGAAGCCGCAGCGGACCCGTGGTTTTTCCATTCTGGAACTGATGATCACGGTGGCCGTGATCGCGGTATTGCTGGCCATCGCCGCCCCGGTCTGGCGAAATGCCATGCGCAAGAGCTATCTGAGCAGTGTTGTCAATGGCATCGTAGGCGACATGCAGTATGCACGTGCCGAGGCGGCGAACCGCCACCAGTTCGTTTCGATATGCCGTAGCACCAATGGCAGTACATGCGACACCAGCGCGGTGAATTACGATGCCGGATACATCGTTTACGCCTACAACGCGGCAGCGAATGGCGGTAACCAGGCCTACAGTGCATCCACGGGTACCTTGCTGAGGGTCGTGGCTGCCCAGACGAACGTGTCGGTACAGGCGACCGACGGCAATTTCATCACTTTCGGCCAGACAGGCCTGCCCTTGCCGAACGGCACTCGGACAACGCTGAACATGGTGGCCTGCGCCAGGACCCAGGCAGGTAGTACCGGTGTGGGAGTCAACACCAATGCCACCCCCGGCGCCCGGATTACGCTGGGCCTGTCCGGGTCGGTTGCCAGCACAAAGCTGGCATCCACGGCGGCGTGCACGGCAAGCTGAGCAGGTGTTGACCCTCCCACATGATCTCCATATAATGGCGCGCTCGATGGGCGGTTAGCTCAGCGGTAGAGCACTGCCTTCACACGGCAGGTGTCACAAGTTCGATCCTTGTACCGCCCACCATCGAATCCTGAAAACCCGGCCTCGTGCCGGGTTTTCTTTTGCCCGTGATCCTAAGCCACCAGCCAGCTCCCGACGCTTACAATGCGCCGGTTACGACATCCGGACACCGCCATGCATGAAGCCCTTGCCGACCTCCATCTCCTGACCCTCACGCCGTGGAAGATCATCGGCTGGGTGGGCACGCTGCTGTTCACGGCACGCTGGTTCGTCCAGTTCTATGCCACGAAGAAGAACAAGCGGGTCACGGTGCCGATGTCCTTCTGGTACCTGTCGGTCAGCGGCAGCGTGCTGACCCTTGCCTACTTCATCTGGGGCAAGAATGATTCGGTGGGCATCATCCAGACGGCGTTTCCGATGCTGGTTTCGTTCTATAACGTGTTCGCGCATTTGAAGAATCGCGATGCGAAGGAAGTCGTCAAGCCAGGTGGGCCTGAGGACAACTGAGCCTTTGGGGGTTCTTGCTTCGTAGGGTGGGCTCGCCTTGCAACCTCGCCCTCGGCGCCTCATGGCGACCTTGTAGGAGCGCGCCTCGCGCGCGACCGTTCATGGCGCAATCCGTCATCGTTTCGATTCAACCGGTCGCGCGCAAGCACGCTTCTACAACGAGGGCGGTGCCGCGAGGTGGATCGCCGATACGACTGGCTCCCGCCCCTTCGGTATTCACCTGCCAGGCAGCGCCGCATGCGCCCTGTCTTCAGTCGGGATCGTAATCCAGGTATGGCGCGAGCCAGCGCTCGGCCTCCACGCGATCCCAGCCCTTGCGCTTTGCATAGTCGTCGACCTGTTCCCGGGTGATACGACCCACCACGAAGTACTGGCTGTCCGGATGCGAGAAGTACCAACCTGATACGGCGGCGGTGGGGTACATGGCGAAGCTGTCGGTCAGTTCCACCGTGGTGTGTGACGTGGCGTCAAGCAGGTCGAAGAGGGTGCGCTTTTCGGTGTGATCAGGGCAGGCCGGGTAGCCGGGCGCAGGGCGGATGCCGCGATAGGTTTCGGCGATCAACGCGTCGTTGTCCAGGCATTCTTCGGGCTCGTAGCCCCAGAATTCCTTGCGCACGCGCTCGTGCAGGCGTTCGGCGAAGGCTTCGGCGAGGCGGTCAGCCAGTGCCTTGAGCAGGATCGATGAATAGTCGTCGTGGTCTGCTTCGAAACGGGCCACATGCTCTTCGATGCCGATGCCGGCGGTGACGGCGAAGCCGCCGATCCAGTCCTGTCTGCCGCTATCTTTCGGTGAAACGAAGTCCGACAGGCAGAAGTCCGGGCGCTCCACGGGCTTGTCCACCTGCTGGCGCAGGTGGTGCAGCGTCACGAGTGGTTTGCGCTGGCCGGGCTCGGCATAGACCTCGATATCGTCAGCTGTTTGCGCTGCCGGCCAGAAGCCGATGACGCCCTTGGCGGTCAGCCATTTTTCGGCAATGAGCCGATCCATCATGGCCTGGGCATCGCGGTATAGCTCGCTTGCCTGGGTGCCGACGACATCGTCGGTGAGAATGTCGGGAAACCTGCCAGCCAGCTCCCATGCATTGAAGAACGGTGACCAGTCGATATAGCGGCGCAATTCGGCGAGGTCGTAATCGTCGAAGACCGTGATCCCCGGTTTTCGTGGGGTGGGCGGTATGTACGACGACCAGTCATCGCGATAACGCTGGTCCCGCGCCTTGGATAGCGTCACCAGTTGCTTGCCGGTGCCGCGGTTCTTGTGGCGCTCGCGCACTTCGGCGTACTCGGCGCGGACCTTGGCCATGAAGTCGTCGATGAGGTCCTTGCTGACCAGCGACTGCGCCACGCCTACCGCGCGCGAGGCATCCTTCACCCATACGGTGGGTGCCTTGTAATGGGGCTCGATACGCAGCGCCGTGTGCGCGCGCGAGGTGGTGGCGCCACCGATCATCAAGGGAAGATGGAAGTCCTGGCGCTGCATTTCGCGGGCGACCTGGCTCATTTCTTCCAGCGACGGCGTGATGAGGCCGGAGAGTCCGATGATGTCGGCCTTTTCCGCCCGCGCCGTGTCGAGGATCTTCTGCGTGGGCACCATCACGCCGAGGTCGATCACCTCGAAGTTGTTGCACTGGAGCACGACGCCGACGATGTTCTTGCCAATGTCGTGCACGTCACCCTTGACGGTGGCGAGCACGATGCGGCCGTTGTTCTTGCCCGCGTCCCCCGTTCGCTTCTTTTCTTCCTCGATGAAGGGAATCAGGTGGGCCACGGCCTTTTTCATTACGCGTGCCGACTTCACTACCTGCGGCAGGAACATCTTGCCCGCACCGAAGAGATCGCCGACGACATTCATGCCCGCCATCAGGGGGCCTTCGATGACGTCGAGGGGGCGCCTGGCCTGCTGTCGTGCTTCTTCGGTGTCTTCGACCACGAACTGGTCGATACCGTGGACAAGTGCGTGGCTCAGGCGTTCCACCACGGGCTTGTCGCGCCAGGCGGCGGATTCGACGGTGACACCACCCTTGCCGCCCTTGTACTTGTCGGCGATGTCGAGCAATCGCTCGGTTGCATCGGGTCGACGGTTGAGTACGACATCCTCGACGCGCTCGCGAAGTTCCTCGGGAAGATCGTCGTAGATGGACAGGGCACCGGCATTGACGATACCCATGTCCATGCCGGCCGCAATGGCGTGGTAGAGGAAAACCGAATGGATCGCCTCGCGCACCGGGTTATTGCCGCGGAACGAGAAGGAGACATTGGAGACGCCGCCGGAGATGTGCGAGGCGGGAAAGCGTCGTTTCAGCTCGCGCGTGGCTTCGATGAAGTCTACGGCGTAGTTGTTGTGCTCCTCGATACCGGTCGCGACGGCGAAGATGTTGGGATCGAAGATGATGTCTTCAGGCGGGAACCCGAGTTCATCGACCAGCAGTTCATAGGCGCGTGAGCAGATCTCGACCTTGCGCTCCCTGGTATCGGCCTGGCCAACCTCGTCGAAGGCCATGACCACCACGGCAGCGCCGTACTGGCGTACCTTGCGGGCATGTTCGAGAAACAGCGCTTCGCCTTCCTTCATGGAAATGGAATTGACGATGCCCTTGCCCTGCATGCAGCGCAGGCCGGCCTCGATGACACTCCATTTCGACGAATCCACCATGATCGGTACGCGGGCGATATCCGGCTCGGACGAGATCAGGTTCACGAAGCGCGTCATCGCAGCCTCGGAATCGATCAAGCCTTCGTCCATGTTGATATCGATGATCTGCGCGCCGTTCTCCACCTGCTGGCGGGCGACCTCCACCGCTTCCTCGTAGCGTCCTTCCTTGACGAGCTTGCGGAACTGGGCCGAGCCGGTGACGTTGGTACGTTCGCCAACGTTGATGAAGTTCAGGTCCGGGGTGAGGACCAGGGGCTCAAGGCCGGAAAGTCGGGTATAGCGGATGCTCATGCGGCTTGGTCGGTGGCCTGGCGGATGCGCGGCGGGTAGGGCGCCACCGCAGCAGCGATGGCCGCGATATGGGCGGGCGTGGTGCCACAACAGCCGCCCACGATGTTGAGCAGGCCGTTGGCGGCGAAATCGCGGATGGTGGCAGCCATGCTTTCGGGCGATTCGTCGTATTCGCCGAAGGCATTGGGCAGGCCGGCGTTCGGATGCGTGCTGACCGCCGCGTTCGCGATACGGGCCAGCATTTGCACGTGTGGGCGCAGGTCTTCGGCGCCCAGTGCACAGTTGAGGCCTACCGACAACGGGCGGATGTGCTCGACTGAATAGAAGAACGCCTCGGCGGTCTGGCCCGATAGCGTGCGGCCGGATCGATCGGTGATGGTGCCCGAGATCATCACGGGTACGCGTGCGCCGAGTTCGTCGAACAGCTCGGACAGGGCAAACAGGGCCGCCTTGGCGTTGAGCGTGTCGAAGATGGTCTCGACCATGATCGTGTCCGCGCCGCCTTCGATGAGGGCACGCGCCGATTCGATGTAGTTGGCCTTCAGCTGCTCGAAATCGATATTGCGGAAACCGGGATCGTTCACGTCGGGGGAGATGGACGCCGTGCGGCTGGTCGGCCCCAGCACGCCGATGACGAAACGCGGGCGGTCCGGTGTTTTCGCCGTCATGGCGTCGCAGGCAGCGCGAGCGATACGGGCGCCTTCGCGATTGAGTTCAGGCACCACGTGTTCGAGGTGGTAATCGGCCTGGCTGACGCGCGTGGCGTTGAACGTATTGGTTTCGATGAAATCCGCACCGGCTTCGAGGTAGGCCTCATGCACGCCGCGGATGATCCCGGGCTGCGTAAGCAGCAACAGGTCGTTGTTGCCCTTGAGATCGCATTCACCGGGATGATCGTGTTCGTGCAGGCTGTCATGGCCGTGCGCGAAGCGTTCGCCGCGATAACCATCTTCATCCAGGCGATGACCTTGCAGCATGGTGCCCATGCCACCGTCGAGAATCATGATGCGTTCGGAAAGGCCTTTCTCGATGAGGGCCACGCGATCGGGATGGAGCCAGGGCAGGGTATTCATGGCGATACTCCGGTTCAGGACTTGCGCGCGAGGAGGCTGATCACCTCGAAGTGCGGCGCGCGGCGTTCCCGGCTGAGGCGATTGCAGCTGACCACGTCCAGGCCGGCGTTACTCGCCAGGGCGGACAGACTCCTGGGGCTGAAGCCGAGGTTGCGGTGGTCGAACGGTTCCACGACGGCGCGGTGATCGTGTTCGCCAAGCGTTACGGCGAGTACGCGGCCACCGGGCTTGAGCACGCCCGCCACCTGACGAAACACCTCGTCCGGATGTTCCGAGTAGGTGAGCGCATGCATCAGCAGCACCAGATCGAAGCGCTTCTTGCCCAGGTCGAGCGCATGCATGTCGCCGAGGCGCACCTCGACATTGGGAAAATCCGCCAGACGCTGGCGTGCGGCATCAACCACGCGGTCGGAGCTGTCGATGCAGAGGATGGAGTGGGCATGGGGCGCCAGGAGTTCAGCGGTGACGCCGTCGCCTGAGGCGATGTCCAGCACGTCGCCGGTTTCCAGCAGCTGGAGCAGCGCGCGGCCCAGGGTTTCCCAGGTGCGGCCAGGGGAATAATGGCGCTCCATGTCGCCCGCCACGGTATCCGCCCAGCCTTCGGTGCGCGCGCGCTGGGCAAGCACGGCCGGCAGGCGCTCGGCATCTTCACGCAGCAGGGCATCGCTCAGGGTGTCGCGCAGCGAGGCCACCAGGGCGGCCAGGGTAGGATCCGCCTCGCCGTTGGCCCGATAATACGCAGACACGCCGGCGCGGCGGTCGCGCACGAGGTCGGCTTCCTTGAGCTTGGCCAGGTGGGTGGACACCCGGGGTTGGGCCAGATGCAGCACGGCGGCCAGTTCCGCCACGGTGAGTTCCTCGCGATCCAGCAGGGCCAGCAGGCGCACGCGGGTGGGGTCGGCCAACAGGCGCAGCACTGTAGATGCCGTTGACAGATCCATCCTTCATCCTTTTATCGCGATACAGAGATGCATAAGGATGAGGCCGGGCCCTCCCAGCGTCAAGGCCGCATGCTGCGCTGCGGCGCGGCAAGCCCTCGAACGACCGTTAGAATGACGGGCTTGCCTCCACCCCAAAAGACTTTGCCGTCCCAAAGGCGGCGCTAGGAGTACCCATGGATTTCCGTTTTACCGACGACCAGCTGTCGATCCAGTCCATCGCCCGTGACTTCGCCCAGAAGCGCATCGTCCCCGTGGCCGCCGAACTGGATGCAAAGGGTGAGTTCCCGCTTGAGAACATCCGGGAAATGGGCCAGCTGGGCCTGATGGGTATCGAGGTGCCGGAAGAGTACGGCGGCGCGGGCATGGACCCGGTGGCCTACGTACTCGCCATGGTCGAGATCGCCGCAGCCGACGCCGCCACGTCCACCATCATGTCGGTGAACAATTCGCTGTTCTGCAACGGCATCCTGAAGAACGGCAACGAAGAGCAAAAGCAGAAGTACGTGCGCGCCATCTCGTCGGGCGAGGCCATCGGCGCCTACGCGCTGACCGAGCCGCAGTCGGGTTCCGATGCATCGAACATGCATACCCGCGCGGTGAAGAACGCCGATGGCGACTGGGTCATCAACGGCAAGAAGAGCTGGATCACCTCCGGCCCCGTCGCCCGCTACATCGTGCTGTTCGCGGTGACCACGCCGGGTATCGGCGCCAAGGGCGTGTCGGCCTTCATCATCGACACGCAGCGTCCCGGCTTCCTGGCCGGCAAGACTGAGCCGAAGCTGGGCATCCGCGCCTCGGCCACCTGTGAAATCGAATTCCACGACTACGTCTGCCCGAAGGAAGACCTCCTGGGCGACGAGGGCAAGGGCTTCTCCATTGCCATGGGCGTGCTCGATGCCGGCCGCATTGGTATCGCTTCGCAGGCGGTGGGTATCGCGCGTGCCGCGTATGAGGCCACGCTCCAGTGGTCGCGTGACCGCAAGGCTTTCGGCTCGCCGATCGGCACGTTCCAGATGACCCAGGCGAAGATCGCCGACATGAAGTGCAAGCTCGACGCGGCCCTGTTGCTGACGCTGCGCGCCGCGTGGACGAAGGGCCAGGTCGAGAAGACCGGTGGTCGTTTCGGTACCGAGGCTTCGATGGCAAAGCTCGTGGCCTCGGAAGCCGCGATGTGGATCACCCATCAGGCCGTGCAGATCCACGGTGGCATGGGGTATTCGAAGGAGATGCCGCTGGAGCGTTATTTCCGCGATGCCAAGATCACCGAGATCTACGAAGGCACCAGCGAGATCCAGCGCCTGGTGATCGCGCGTGCGGAGACGGGGTTGCGTTAAGCGCCACTGATTCGAGGATGTGCCAGAGCCCCGGTTCCCGACCGGGGCTTTTTTGTGTCACCCGTCCCCTGTAGGAGCGCGCCTTGCGCGCGACCGGGTGGTCGCGATAGCCGGTCGCGCGCAAGGTGCGCTCCTACAGGGGCAAATCGAGGGGTGAGGTGTGGTGGGCTGCGCCGGCTCGGGCCTCAGGGCGTGACCGCCCTGGCCATTTCCGCACCCATGCTGCGGAACAGGCCCAGGGGATCTGTGCCTACTGCGTGCAGGTTGTTGTGGTTGCGACCGGGAAGGATGCGCACGTCGGCGACGCCAGGCAGCGCGGCCAGGCGACGCACGCCGGCGTCCAGGTAATAGTTGTCTTCTGCACCCACGATGACATGGAGCTTTCCGGCCAGGCGTGCATCCGGATGTGTCCGCAGGCGCTCCACGATGTCGTAGCGGCGCCAGGCATCGGCGACATCGCTGTCGACCTTGCCGCTGCGCCGGTCGAACAACGGCATCGGGCGGCCGTCGTCGCCGCGCGGCGAGAAGGTCCATTCGAAGCTGCCCAGCTGCCCGCCGGTGTCGCCGAGTACGCGCTCGATCTGGGCGACATCTTTGAGGCGCGCGACAACCTGGTTGTTCTTGTCTCGCGCGGCCGCTGTTGGTGTGCCATCGGACTGGCGATAGGCATTGGCATCGTGGGCGTAGATATCGACGTTGAGCCAGCTGTGGAAATCGATGGGATCGGGTCCGGTGGACCACGCTCCACCGAAGAAATCCGGATGGTTCACCTGCAACCAAAGCGAGGACCAACCCCCGGACGAATGTCCCGTGAGAAGGCGTGCCCGCGGTGCGCGGTCGACGGCGTAGTGGGATTCGATCCACGGCACCAGTTCATTGATGAAGGCGGTTTCCCAGGGGCCGTCGTTGACCGAGTCGACGAACTGGTGCGTGCCGCCGTGTACCGAATAATCGGGGAACACCCAGACCATGGGGGGCAGGTCGCCGCGATTCATCAGCAGGTCGATCAGCGTAACGTCGAAGGTGAGGCGGGTGATGTCACCGCTATAGGTGGATAGCGAGTAGACCGTTGGAAAGTGCTTATGTCCGTCGTAGCCGGGGGGTAGAAGTACCCATCCCTTCTGCGTTACGGGACGCCCGGCAAAAGTGCTGGCCGCTGCACTGGTGAATGAGAAGGCGCGGGCCTGGGCGCGTGCATGCGGTACGGCGTCGAGAATGAAGGGCTGGGTGCGTGGATCGAAGGTCCATGGCACCGATGCGGGTACGGTGCGATCAAGCTTCACGGTGATGGCCGGAGCATCCTTGCCCAGATGAACGCGAGTGACCGGTCCTGTGAGATCGCCGCCGCGGCCGTAGTGGCCGTAATCGCGGCGCGTGTCCAGCAGTGCCTGTACCCAGTAATCGCCGGCCGGCATGCCTGAAAACGGGCCCGGCCACGCCGTATCGTCTGCGTCCACGCGAACGGTTTCGTCCTGGGCCAGATCGTCGATGTCGCGTGCGGCAATCGCCACGTGATCCGGTGGAGAGAACGATTCGATATCGATCGCGTCAGGCGTGGCCTTGGTGGACGGGTCCACTCGCTGGGCGAACACGATCAACCGCCCTGAAACGGGTTTTGGTGTCGAGGCGGACAGGCGTACCTGGATATCGGTTGCCGCGACAGGCGCGGCAACCAGGGCAACGAGTGCTAGCAGGTGGCGCATCGGCGGCATGGTGGTGCTCCCCGTGACTCGCGTCTGATGACACCCCCTTGAAAGCGCGAGGGCATGTGCCATCGGTCAGGGAAGCGGCCTGAATGCATCGACGCCGCCGCTGCGAATGCCGGCCTTTTCAGCGTTGAGGCTTGGAAGGCATGTGCGTGTTCATGTACTCGCGCAGCACATGATTGATGCGGGTCTGGTAGCGCTGGCCGCTGCTGCGGAAAAAGTCGAGCACGTCCTTGTCGATGCGCAGGGTGACCTGTTGCTTGTTCTGCAGCTGGGCGAAGCCGCCGGGCCGCCACTGGCCGTCGTCGACCTGGGGCGGGATGTCACTGAAATCGATGGTGCGCCCTTTCAGGGCATCGAGCTCGGCGATCTGTTCCGCGCCAAGGGGCTCCGGACGATCAGGGTCGAGCGTGTATCGAACGATGTTTCCAGTAGGGGATGGCTTCATGGCGGGTGGCTTCGCGAGCTGAGATCAGTCGGACGGCATCGTGGCGCAAGGTGTACACGACGACGAGGAGATAACCCTGGACGAGCCCGAGGGTGACGAATCGATCCTCGGTGTGGTCGCCCTTGTCGTGACGATCGAGGGCATGGGCATCAAGGAAGACGGCAAGGGCAGAGCGGAAGGACACGCCATGTTTCGCCTTGTTGGCGAGGGCCTTCGTTTCGTCCCATTCAAAGTGAATGGCCATCAGCGGATGGCGATCCAAATGTAACTACATTTGTAGCTACGTTGCAAGCTGAAAAATGCTGGCACGTCGGTTCCCGGCGAATGGACAGGCCGGAAATCGTGGCTCACGGGCAGCATGTCGTCGGCCGGGGACGGGGCCTGCGCCAGGTAGGTGCGGCCCCAAAAAAAAAGCCCGGCTTTCGCCGGGCTTCTTCGTGTTGCTTACGGTCGGTCGGTGCCCCGTCGGGGGTCCGAATCGAACGCGGTCAGGTCACCGACGTTGGGAGCGTGAGGACCGACGTTCACCGGGCCGGGAGCGTTGCCGCCGCCGTGCGGATCGTGGTCGTCATCGCCACCGTGGTGCGGCATCTTGTGCGACACCTCGTCGAGCTTGTCGCCCAGCAAGCGGCGGACCACCACGTAGAACACAGGGATGAGCAGCAGGCCGAGGAAGGTCGCGAAGATCATGCCGCCGATCACGCCCGTACCGATGGCGTGGCGGGAGTTGGCGCCGGCACCGGTGGAGATCGCGAGCGGAAGCACGCCCAGGATGAAGGCCAGCGAGGTCATCAGGATGGGGCGCAGACGGAGGCGGGCGGCGTGGATCACGCCCTCGCGCAGGGTCTTGCCCGACTGCTGCTGTTCTACCGCGAATTCCACGATCAGGATCGCGTTCTTCGCTGCCAGACCGATGACGGTGATGAGGCCGATCTTGAAGTAGATGTCGTTCGGCAGGCCGCGCAGCATCGAGAACACGACGGTACCCAGCATGCCCAGCGGCACCACCAGCAGCACGGCCACCGGAATCGACCAGCTTTCGTACAGGGCGGCAAGGCAGAGGAACACGATCACGATCGAGAGGACCATGAGCATGGTGGCCGAGTTGCCCGACAGGATTTCCTGGTAGGACTGACCGGTCCAGTCATAGCCGAAGCCCTTCGGCAGCTTGTCGTTGACGATGCCCTCGACGATGTTCATCGCCTGGCCGGTGGAATAACCCGGCGCGTTGTTGCCCACGATTTCCACGGCCGAATAGCCGTTGTAGCGCGTGAGGCTGGGCGACGCCATCTCCCACTTCGAGCTGACCACCGACGACAGCGGAACCATGTTGCTGTCCGTGGACGTCGACGAGCTGGCCACCGAACCACCCGTGGCGGCCGACGAAGCCGTGCTCGTGGCGGACAGGCCGCTCGGGGTGAAGATGTGCTGGAAGGCGTCGGTGCCCATGCGGTAGGGCGCGTCGGCCTGCAGCATCACGCGCTTCACGCGTCCGCCGTAGGAGAAGTCGTTGATGTACACCGGAGCCAGGGTGAGCTGGATCGCCGTGTAGATATCGCTGACGGACAGGCCCATGGTCTGTGCCTGGGTGCGGTCCACATGCAGCTGCAGCAGCGGTGCGTCTTCCAGCGTGTTCGGGCGGATGCCGACCAGCGCGTGGTTCTGCGATGCGGCGCCGAGCAGCATGTTGCGGGCCTGGGTGAGCTCCGCGCGCGACTGGCCGGCACGG
>Ga0116228_10002400_pt1 | contig 16183 bp, 9 predicted proteins | sample S1TSphfallax_2_FD_89694 | JGI IMG/M metagenome (GOLD analysis project Ga0116228, IMG submission 89694) | Host-associated microbial communities from peat moss isolated from Minnesota, USA - S1T2_Fc - Sphagnum fallax MG | ecosystem: Host-associated > Plants > Peat moss > Unclassified | place: USA...
ATCAGTTTGCAGAAGATGAAGCATGGAACGTTTACCAAGAGATGGAGAGGTACGTAGATTACGAGACAGCTAGCTTGAAGTCTGTGGCACAAGTCTTGCGTACGTTACAGATTGCAAGCTCTGTAAATCCAGCACCAAGATTACCTACCTACATCTGCGGGGCCGACCTCCAGGAAATTATATGAGAAATCACACGCACAAATATTTCGGAATGAACATTCATGCATGCATGCCTGCTGCAAGACAAGATCCTACGACTGTTCATCATTACATACCCACATGTATGAATCCTATCCTCCAGCCAAATCTGGCTCATATAATCCTCTTGTGGGTGATTGATTGCCAGTCCACCTACTTGACAAAATTGAAAAGAAAAAAAAAATTCAACCCTGATCAATCCATTTGAATTGTGTGAGGGCAGAAGTAATCAAAAGTTGTAATATATGTTGAGTGGTGTGATCTGTGTATAGTGGAAGTTTTGTGTCAGGCAAAAATCACACAAAAAGCCTTCTTTTCATGAACAAGAAAACAATTGCTAAAATGATGACTTCCAGGAGGACAATAATGGTAACAATAATATTAATTTAAGTAATAAGTAATTTTTCAACTAGAATTTATGTAATAGTGTAATTCAAATTTTCAAGTTAGTTTAGTGATTATTATTGAAATTTTTTTGTCCTAGATCAAGATATATATTATATAAATTATTTTAACTTAATACATGTATCTATATCAATTTACACATTGGGTGCTCTATATATTTATGAACAAGCTTTGTTTATCAAGACTAGTGTGGCCTGTGTCACTTCAACCATGTGTGGGTAGGACTACTGCTCCAAGTGTGAACAAGACCTTGATGATAAATCTCAATTATGTGATGGGTTAATAATTTCTAAGAATCACTAAATTTGAAGATGATTGCCAAAATATTGTATGATGAATTGACATATGTGACTTATTGTTGGTGTTGAACCATATTTCCCATAATTATTCCTAGATTAAAGTCCATTGAAATTTACTATATATATATATATATATATGTCCCTTTAACAAAAATATTTATATATTTATATTTAGACTTATATTTTGATAATCTTGACACAAATCTCAATACATGTTGTGTGACATTACACATCCAAGCAAGAGGTGGGTCAATACCACAAACATTTTAAAAACACAAGAATATCCAAATTAACATTTATAATTGCATAAAACAAAAAATGAGGTCAATTTTCAAAACAATGCCTATTTGTAAGATTTGGGAAAATTGAGGATCTTTAAAAATCTTGGACAAGTTTAGACATTAACCTGAAATAGTTATCATGGTGGAAAACCCATTGTGCATGTTGTAACTACTTTTATAATTAGAAAATTTGACACATGTATGGTATAGTTGGTTGCCCTGTATCAACCCAAAAAAAATTTGTTAATATGCATTTCACTTTCAATTTTTTCATGGGATCAAGGTTAACCACAACCACCAAGTTATCTTAAACACAAGTAATTTAACCAATGTTTATTCATGAATTCCTTATGACGTTTTCAACCTCTAAAATGCAAAATGCTTGGCCTACTTGATATTATGGTCAGACTACCTAACCATGAGTTATCCTTTGGATAAGCATGTTTCCTTAGGTATAGGAGAAGGGTCTGAAAATAGACCCTTCCGGATTTGAGATCCTGGCCCGAGGCCGGTAGACCAAGGGAATGGGTCTTTACATAGTGGCAATTTCAACCCATCAAATGAAACTTTATTTTTCTCCTTTGAAAACTATACAACTATACAACACAATTCATAACTTATAGTGATGTAAATAGCTGGATAGTTTGGAAATTTCGTCTTTACAAATTCGTAAATATGTTTGATCCCTTACAACTCGTTCACCCCTATTTTTAGTATTGGATACATCAAGCTTTGTTTGTGTGAAAGCTTGTCTTGAACAGATGACATATGTTGAACTTTGTGCTTCATGATCCTAATTATGTGAATCAAATAAAGTTGCTTGCAAATGAATGAGGAATGCTTGCAAACCCTTGCACTTGGGATAGAGGGTAGTTAAGAAGGGTCCATTCTTATTGTATTTGTGGGTAGTAGTGTCTTTTCTTTCAATTTCCTAATAGAGCAAGGGTGGCAAGCATGTCCATTCTTTTTTCCATTTTAGATAGTGGGTAGTTAAGTGGGGTTCATTTTTCTTTTGAAGGAAATCTCCAATGTGATTTTGTTTGCCTTGTTGGTGTTATAAACCAAACTAAAAATGGCTACTATGTGAAGGTATTGCCATTAAAGCCTTGGAAGACACCTTCTATGTGCCCCCAAACAACATGCCAAAATCAAGAAAGCTTTGCTACATTGTGCCCCTTCACTAATGCTTTTAGCAATTTTTTGATGACTAAAAACTAGCCAAAATGCTATGATAAAAATACAAGTGCTAAATGTAATAAGAAAAATAGGTGGGATAAAAATTAAAACATTGTTAGGATTAATTTACTTTGGATGCCATGGTAGTTATTACATGATAATACTAATAGTCTAGATCACCACATAAAGATTGAAGTCATCCAAATATATTTGTTCATTTTCCAATGGAGGGCTAAAGGTGTCGTTATTATTGGATGAATGAAATCTGGATGTGGCTGCATCATTGTTGTTGGGATGAACTTGCATTGTTTCTTGTTGTGTGGTGTGCTTTCCCAAAATCTTTAGAGCTTTTGGCCATTTGTTGGGATATAGCACAACCAATATTAGTGGTACTTTCAAGTTTTGGAGTCAAGCCTCTTAGTGGCCAAATTAAGCTCAAAAAATATATAATTTGTACTTTAAAAGCCTTAAATATTGTTTGAGCATGGGATATTCATAATGTTTAGGAAACAATGTAAATAATTTTTGTGGTTTTTAGTTTTTATCATGGTATTATTGTGGGTGCTAGTTCACCCAAGGCCTAGGTGATGTCCCTTGGAAGAGGATTTTACCTATCTTTTGTACTTCCTTCTTTATGAGAATATGTGTTGCTTGTAATTTCCATTGAGAAATATCTTTCACTCGTTTTAATCCAAATTCTAGGTCTATGTATTTGCAAAATTACAATAAATCAAAAAAAAAATTCAGGTCTGAGTTTTTTTTTTTTAATTAAAATTTTTTTTTAAAAAAAAAATTTATAAGTTTTTTTTAGTTTTTTTTTAAAAGGTATTGAACTTCATTTCAAATTTTAGGCTGCATCTTATTGTCAATCTTGAAACTTGTTAAAAAAACATTAAATTGCAATGGACTTTCACCAAAATCAAATTTCATTTATCTTTTCATAATATTTTGGTGCAACAATCATCATCACATGTGTTCAAAAAAAAAAAAAAGCATTCAAACTAGAAGGATAAAAATAATTCATTTTTTTCATCATTCATGTGCTAAAAAAAACATCCAAGTTCATCAAAATGTTAAATGTTTTTATGATCATGGTTGGCCACCGAAAAATAAGTGCATAATTTGATCAAACATTCATATGCAAATTCTACCCATCACCCAACCATTTGCAATATGTACTATTATTGAACTTCAACTTTTGTATTTAGTCTTCAATTTGTGACCAAGATTTGCTCTATTAAGAGGTGAGACACTTTAATGACAATTAAAAAACAAACCAAAAATTGTACCATACACAACAACTATTAGTAATAATTTTATTTTTGGAAAGATAAGATTTGCAAAAAGGCAAGTAGAGAATTGAACCCATGACACCACTATTGTAAAACTAAGGTTGTAATCTATTACAATTCACTTAAACCTAATGCCGGAGTGGTATCAAAACCTTAAATCTAACCATTGCCAACTTTCTCACCCTTTGCGACTACTATTCACCAAGAAAGCTACCATTGTCATGGAGCTTCTTCCCATCAACTTTCTTGCTTTGAAAATTTGCCAACAACACCTAGTGAGCTATACCAAGAATTTGCCAACACTTATGATATACAATGTCTTGTTTTGCATGGAGATGATAATATGTATTATTGGTTTGGTAAAGCTTGTAACTAGAAAACTAGAAAAAAAATTGTGTTTGAAAATTATAAGGTTTTGGAAATTTTGGGTAGATATGGTGTACAAGATGTCAACTAAGGATAATGAGAAAGGGATTTGTGAACTTGAGATCATAATTGGCCAATGGAAATGTTCAAAACTGGAGGTTGCAGGATTTAACTTTGCCACTTTGAAAATACTGGTTCAGTGGATTTTTTATTATGCATCATTACAATCCAAGAACTCTACAAATCCAAACTTAGAAGTACTTTGAACTTTCAAAGTCCAAAGCCTTTTTTAGGTTTCCTTGTAGCTTAAAGCTTCAGCCTTATTTCTTTTGTCTTCTTTGCTATTGAATTTGTAGTGTGCAAATGCCCAATGGCTTATCATCCAAAAGTCAAAACCTAGGAGTGAGCACTAAGGAAAGGGTTGTCAAGTTCATTGGTTAGGAGTCTATTATTGGTGTGCACTTAGGTTTAAGGTAAATGCAATGTGCACCCAAGCAGTGGGCAATCTTCTTGAATTGAGTGATTTGGGGGTTTTATTTCTAACTTTTAAGGCCCAAGTTCTCAAGTTACAACACAACTCAAATCAACCATCATTTAACTAAACAAGCTATAGTTAAAAGCTTATAATTTCCAAATCTTAAACCTTGAATTTGATTTTTGTTTTGCGCTAAACATTGTGCGATAGGTTTAGGGTTTTTCTTTTAGTCTCTTTGTTGTTATAATGTTGTCATTTTATTTCATCCAAATTCCATGGCCTTTTTACAAATGCCAATTTTCTTCAAATTCACTTATTTGTTCATATTATCCTTGCCACATCAAGGTGAGGTTAGTCCATCTTCTTCATAGTCACCACCTATTGTTGTTTGATGATAATTCACCCATTATCATGTGTGATCCAATTGTTGAAAATCTAACTATGAAAAGCCTTAAGAAGAAGAAATTAGATGAGGGAGCAAAAAAGTTTTAAGATGGTTGGATTGCCCATTTGCCATGGGTTGAAAGTGTCATTGATGACAAGGGTTTAGTACACCAAGTTCAATGTAAGTTTTGCACCTAGTATGTGGAAGGGAAAGATAAATGTGTTGAAACAAACTTTTTGTGCCCCTTGCAAGATGGGTGATTGTCACAAATTTGTGCATGTTTTGTTGTTAGTGTAGATTCTTGATTGCAAACTTTATTTTTCAAAATGGCCATGGTTCATAATTATAAACCAATTTTTTAGGAGGATAATGATTCAAAGTTATAATATGGGTCAAATGTGGTCACAATATAATAGATCTCAATATTGAGACCACATATGACCCATATTATAATAAACATATGAAAATTTTACATCAAGCCCTACATCAAACCTTTTTTTTTTTTAAACCATAATCACAAATTTTGAATAATATTAATCATTAAAGGTGTTTGAACATCAAACTTCAATATAAAATCACCATGTAAAATTCAAAAAGGACTTTTGGATGGTGCAACACATGTGACCCTTTTCTTGAAATATATTAGAGCCTACAACAAATTTGGAAACATTTTTCCAACATAATGAAATGATTCCAAATTCATGTGATTTCACCTTCATGAGTAAATGAACATAATTCCAAAAGATGGACAAAAATCTCATTAAATACAATTGATGGTGGCTTTTCAAAGTAGTGGAGGTAAAGTTTTTCATTACATTCAACTTCTTTGCCCCCTTTTATTGTGATTACACCCATGAAGAGCAAGTTGCAGAACTAGTTGAACACAAATATAAATATATGCATTATATTTTGCAATTAGTGTTTTTTTACATTGTAGAATTTTGAATATGAATAAGCAATTACCAAGTTGCAAGGCAAAATACATTATATTACATCACAAACTTCATGGGTCTTGATTTGACAATAATATTCGTGCAAAATTTGTTCTTTCATAGGTTCATATTGTTTAAACATGTTGTATATTATTTAAACACAACTTTTGTGTCCTAACAAGATGAATAGACATACAAGATTTGTGTTGAAACGATACAAATAGCATATGACATTTGTGTCTAAACAATTAATACACATGACATTTGTGTTTATGCAATACAAACCTATGAAAAACTGATTTTACATGACAATTATTACCAAATGAAATTTGTGATGTACAACATGGATTCATAGCTAAATCCTAGCAATAAGCTCATTGAAGTTGGAGATTGTTTGAATTACAAATCTAGGTGGGAAATCATACACAATTGAAAAGGTAATTGATTTCGCAATTTTGGTTTCGGTTTAACCTTTAAGGTCAAGCCACTTTGATTGGTTCATCCCAAATGGCACTTGCTTTTAAATTTTATTTTGTTATTTTAATTATTTTAATGCATCTCCTTATATAATTTATAAAATTGAAAGGAAGGAAAAAAAAATGGGATTTCTTTTATAGTCATAAATTCATTTGCAACTAGGTTGTGACTATGAAAAATAATCCATACTTTTTGTCTTCACTTTCAAAAAAATTTAATTATATAATTATGTGTACAATAAAAATATTTTAATTTGGTTCAACTTTGGCTAAAACTTGGTTAAACTAAAAATTCATTAAAACTTGGTTAAATTGAAAATGGCTAAAATTTGGCTAAACTAAAAAAATCAACAAACCTTGGTTAAATTAAAAGTGGTTATACCTTAGTTAAACTAAAAACATTGGTTCAACATTGCTATAAAAAAAAAGACTAAACTTTGGTTAAGCAAAAAAAAGGTTAACCTTGGTTAAATTAAAAGTGGCTACACCTTGGTTGAACTAAAAAAATTGGCCCAACCTTAGTTAAACAAAAAAATGAGTTAACTTTAACAAAACAAAAAAAAGGCTAATCTTGGTTAAACTAAAAATGGCTACACCTTGGTTAAACCAAAAAACATAAACTCAACTTGGCTAAACAAAAAATTGACTAAATTTTGGCTTTAATTTTTTTTTATAAAAAAAACCTTGGTTAAATTATAGCATGGCTACACTCTAGTTGAACAAAAACAATTAGCTAAACCTTGGTTAAACCAAAAATAAATAAAAATAAAATAAATTAAAAAATTTGATTAACCTTGGCTAAATTCTTAAATGGCTAAATTTTGGCAAAACTAGAAAAATGGCTAAATAAGAAATTTGGAAAACCTTGACTAAACAAAAAAAAGTCGCTAAATTTTGGCTAGACTAAAATTGGGCTTTATTTAAAAAAATTGGTGAACCTTGGTTTAAAAAATTAAAAAATAAAAAAATGCTAAGATTTGGTTAAATCTTGACCAAATTAAAAAGTGGCTAAGTTTTGGTTTTTAAAAAAAATGGTTGAAACTTGGTTAAATTTTAGAATGGTTAAATGTTGGTTGAACCTTTGCTAAACTAAAAAGTGATTAAATTTTGGCTAAATCAAAAAGTGGCTCAAACCTAGTTAAACATAAATTAACCAAGATTATGCTTAAATTTAAGCCACATGGCACTTAAACCACACCATATGGCATTTAATTAAGTTGGTTTTAGATTTTAAACCAAAACATGTGGCACCTAAATTACTTGTAGATAACATTAATAAACGTAAATTATACATATATATATTTTTATGTATGCATAATATACATCCAATATGTCATAAATAGAAGCTAAATATAAATATATTACATTTATAAAAACATGACCCCATTATATCCTTTATAAACTTTAATATATCCTTTGAAACTAAGTGCAACCCATAGTAGTGTGACTAATTTTGATCACTACTACAACTAATGGGACATATATGCCCTTTTGAAAGACTCTTGAAATTTTAAATTTTTGTTCAATAGATTTTTAATTTTTAGAAATTTCAAATTTCACAACTTTCAAATTGTGAGTGTATTTTCAGTGTGGATAATCAATTAGCATTAGCTCTTTTTTTTTCAAAAATATTCCTCTATAAAGAGAGTTTTTAATGTAGCAACTTACAAAATAGACTTCTTTTGATGCAAATGTTGTTCAAGTTCAAAGGTCCTTTATTAAAACCAAAAGCCAAAATAATTTATTTTGAATTTTTATTTTGAATTCCTCAACAATCATATTAATCATTTAGCACAATATTCCATGATTGACATGGTATTAAAGTGGCACCACAAAAATATATCTAACAAAATTATAATTTTTATAGAGTTTTTGTGGTTGCCCAACGTGTTTTTTGGCTTGTTTAATTGTGATTGCACCTAATTGGTTACATATATGACAAGATTTCTTTTGATGTGATCAACAACCACAATGTTCTTCATTGAACAGATCTTCTTGTATGCAAATTGAATTAAACCTAGTGGGTCACATCATTTTAAGGTTTGTGCATCTTCGCAAGTGTGCCATCAATGAGCCCAATGCAACCTTACAATTTTGGTATGGTGGTGCCCAACATAGTCCAAGTTCATGTATTATAAACCATTAGATCTCATCCCCAATTGCATCATTGATGCAAGATGTAATGAAAATGGCATCATCACAAATTGCATTTTTCAATTAGTTCCATAAAAATCCATCATAGATGCAAACATTGTCATGTTTCATCTATAAAAAAGTTACATAACACATTGTTCAAAGGTCAATTTTGAAAGATGCATTATTCAAATGTGGTGATCACTTGTAAAAACTAACTCTTAAATTGAAACTTAAACCCAAACCTTAAAATTAAAACCTTAATCCAAATCCCTTTAAAATAAATTTAAATGAGGCCTCAAACCAAAACCATAATCCAAACCCCTAGAACTAAAACTTTAATCCAAACCCCAAAAGAAATTTTTTGATCCAAAACTAAAATTAAAACCTATATCCAAACCCTAAAATTAAAATGATATTCCAAAGCTTAAACACACGCCTTTGAAATTGGAACCATAATCCTAACCCCCAAAAGAAAAAAATAAATCGAAAACTTAGATCAAAACCCCTAAAACTTAAAACCTTATTCCAAACCTTAAATTAAAACCCTAAAATTAAAATTTTGATCCAAACCTTAAACCCCAAATCTTTAAAATTAAAACCCTAATCCTAACCCATAAAGAAATATTTTAATCCAAAACTTAGACCCAAACCTCTAAAATTAAAATCTCAATCCTAACTTTAAACTTAACCACTAAAGTTAAAAGTTAATCATAATCCTACTCTTAACCATAATTCCAATGCCTACAATAAAAATGTTAATCCAAATCCCTTGACCCATATTATAAATCAAATCTTTACTCCAAAGATTAAATTCAAACCCTATAATGCAAACCTTACAACTTTAATTTAAAACTTGAATGTGGTGTTACAATGTAGATTGTGCATGGTGCGCAATGGTGGGCACCATTAGTGATGCCAATTCATTAAACTCAACCAAAATGAAGTTGATCAAAATCTTGAACAACCAAGTTTGCATTGCTCCCATAATAGCCAACACATCCCAAACTCCCACACCTAAATCCATTGATTGGCCAATTCCTTTATCCAATTCATTGGCATTGAACATGTGAAATGAGCTAGTAGCAAATTGTCTATAGACATCCATGTCTACAAACATCTTTTGTATCATCTCATCATCATTTGAAGACGAGTTAAAACTATTTGTTGTAGACCTACAACTATTTCCCATGAGCTACACCCATGAATTGAAAATAGAACAATGAAAAAGAAAAAGTAGTCAAAATTGGATAAATATTTATGTTTTGCCATTTAAAACCATGGTAATCATTATAAGTTATTGTTTTTTCATTTATGTGAATGTTAAGGAATTCAAATAAAAAATCCATTTGATAAAATTTTAAGTTTTAAGTTTTGATTTAGGACCTCTAAAAGTGAACATGAATGCGTCAAAATTTTGCAAAGGACTATCAAAAAGACTCATATAATAAATCACATTTTTTGGGAACAAAATCAAGAGGATAAAAACCTATTAACCACATTAAGAAATCACTCATACCCTAAGATATGTGGAATTGTAAATCTTTTAAATTCAAAGAACTTTCCAAAGTTAATCCAAAAGTTTAGAACATTAAAAGTCCTTTGCCACACATAAATGGGGTAAAATGTACATGATGTGTTAAGAAAAATTATAGTTTATCATACAAGAAAACATTATAAAAAAAAAATTAAATTGATTATGATTTGAAATTATGGTCATTTTTAAAGATGAAACATTGAGTTTACAAGGAATTAGGACACTTTCAAAAATTGATATTTATTCAAAAATGATGAAGAATTGTTTTTAAGTACTTGGACAATTATAAGCATTTATTATAACAAGTTGCAAAAACAATTCTTCCAAAATTCATGGCAAAAAAAACATGTAATCCTTTTTTACACTAATCCATTAGCTCATTGTATCATGTTTGCACCCAATAAGTAGGATAGGTACTAGTAGGTAATAGGTAGGTAAGTAGCAAAAGGTATTTTATTTTGTGGATGTGTCACAATTTTTTTGTACAAATTGTTTAATTAATTAGCTATGTTAAATGTAGGCTAAACAATTAATTTATTAGGTAGGCTAGATAATAGATAGGAAATATGTAGCATAGGTAGTATGCGATAAGTAAGATAGGTAGTAGTAGGTAGGTTAAGTGATCAATTTATTAAATGTAGGTTAGGTATTAGATAGTAGGTATGTAGCCTAAGTAATACTAATAAGTAGGATAGGTACTAGGTAGTAAGTAGGACAGATAGTAAATAGTTAAGGAAAATAGTAAATATTTTTATTGTGTGGATATATGATAATGTTTTTGTACTAGACAAAGGATGTGACAATGTTGTAGGTCATAATGTTTCCATTTCATTAGAATTTATCCCATATCCTTTGTCTACAACCTCAAACTTGTAAGTCATTAAATATATAAGTAGGTGAAAGAATGGATTAGATTCACAGTATCCAGTATAAACATAGTGCATGCGCAATATGGGATGAGTGAATCAAAAGGCTTGTCCCCAACAAAATGAATAAGATCCTACCTACCTATTTAGTTTATGCTATGTAGCCTACTATACCTTAACCTAACCTAGAATAGGTTGCCTATTATAGTTTAGCCTAGGATAGATTATAATAAATTAATTGTAATATATAATAACTATAAGTACAATATTTTATTTATGTTATTTATATTATTTCAATATTTCAATATATTATTTAATTTTTAATTATGATATTTAATTATTGTAATTATAATATATCTTTTTTGAACAAATGGAAAATTGCCACATGTTTTATGGCCATTGGTTTTTAAATTACCACGTGGTTAAATCCTTGCCACCCATCAATGGCACATTTGGTAGCATGTAACTATTGCATGTAGTTGCAAATTGGGGTTCCATGTCATATTAAGGAACATCCATGGCAATGGATAAGAAATTTTGGCCTAGTCATAAGGTTTGTGATTACAGTTTCAATTTTATGGTTATGTCATGTCTTTTACATTTGACTATCCTATGACACTTGTTTTAAGCAACTCGGCTATTTTTAGTTGCATGTATCCATTACAAATACAAATGAGTTTCAAATCTAGTCATTGATTTTCAAATTTCTTCTAGTGTTTGAATTATGATTTTAAATTAAGATTTTGGTAACCTTTATATACATTTAGGTAGGTGGCTTATGTAATTTGAGTAGACCCAAAATAGATCCCAAAAAAACCCATTAAACATCTCCAAACTTAAAAAGTTCTTAATTAGTTTCCTAAATACTTGTCCTATGTAGCCCTCTAAATAGTTTAACCAAAGTAGGCCCTTAGGTAACCCCTAAATAGTATCCCTCAAATAACCCCCTAGGCAACCTTTAAATAGTGCCCCTATGTAACCTCATAATTAAATAACCTAGGTTGGGCATCTCTTAATTTAAGAAGTCCCTAGGTAGTCTCTTAAATAATCCTTTGGGTAACCCAAAAATAATTCCCAAAATAGCTTTAAATAACCCCAAAATAACCCTAGGTAATTCCAATATAACACTAAAATAACTTTAGGTAACCTTAAAAATAACCTCCAAAATATCCTTAGGTAACCCCAATATAGCACAATAAATAACCTTTAAATTTAAAAATCCTTAGAAAACACATAAACAATCCTTAAATAGCCCTTAAATAGCTCCCTAGGTAATCCCAAAATAGCCCATGGGTAGTTAAGTAGGTGACCTATGGGTAGGTAAATAGATAAGTGGCCTCTAGGTAGGTAAGTAATTTATAAATTAAAAGGTAAATAGGCCTAACATAGTTCGGCCCTACTAGGTAGGGCCTTATTTGGTAGCCTCCTAGTCTATGGCCATGTAAATAGACTGTAATATGGTTAGAAAATTGACTATGATAATCAAATTTGAGTATAATAAATTTCCTTTATGATCACAGCCATTTTAGTCACATTCTTGTTTGTGTCACATTTTTGGGTAATCATCCATTTTGGTAAAGAAACACCATTTTTTTGAGTCACTATCACACTCATTACTAGCACAAAACATTTGCAAAGCTTTCTTAGAAAAATATGATTATAATGGGGGAAAATCTAAGGCAAATATTAGAGTTTTGTATATTGTGGTTCCTTTTTGCAATGCTAGTGTTTATTTGTGTTCAGGTTGTGCAAACTAACAACAATGAAACAATGAATCCAATTGAAGAGAAAAGAAAGAAACAACCACTTTCTATTGAAAACAAGCATAAGATATGCAAGCTAACCAAAAATTATAAATTTTAAAAATCTAATTGACAAATTGCACAAGAAGTTCAAACTCAATGTAGATTGTGACATAATGTAAATTGTCACATTAAAACAGGCAAAAATCACAACCTTCTTCAAGTCTAGTAATGCATAAGAGAGCTTAAAATAACCCATGTAAAAATTTTAAACAATTGATGACACATTTACTCTAGTGTAAGAAGGTTATTTTGTAAATTTGTTTTGGTCTATAGTCCCAGTTTTATAAGGGTTTGTATGGAATGTGGCTATACAAATTTGAATCACAATTTACTAGTGTCAAAAAAAAAAAAGTGGTCAATAAAGGCGTGAATATAAAGGGGGGTTTACAATATTTCATCTTGTGTTTTGAGGGCTGTTTTGAGCCTCACTTGGCAGAACTTTATGAATAGCTCAAAAAGGGAGGATGAGTGAGACACTCAGGATCAAAGTGAGACTGAAACTGAAGATTACACCCTGATAGGGAAAAATTGTGGGAAACATGGGTCCAACACCAACAACAAATGTCAATGCATCTTACAATAGAGTTTTCCTTAAAGTAATCCTGTCTTCACCCTGTCTTTGGGCCCTGGTTTCACCTCCTATATGATCTATCTATCCCCTCTTTGGAGTGAGGTCTGCAAAGTAATGAAGTTTTATTAAAATCTGGGTATGAAATACTGAAAATCATCAGCATTTAATGCACAAGGTTCGAGAGTAATTATAGTAGTTGTACATTGTAGGAGCAGTGAAAATTTTATATAGCAGCCCTGGAAGCTCCGAGGACAAAAGGAAAGACGGGTCAAAACCCGGATCAAACTCAGTTTGGCACCCCAAAAAAAGGTGGTGCATTTCACCCTGTTTTGGACCAAACTCAGGGTACTACTGGTGCCGTGTTCTCCTGCCTTGTACCGAAAACTGTAATATTTTGATAATTGTGTTTGAATTGAGTGATTTCATGGAAAATTATTAACCTAAATGTGAGTAATTTATAGTATCCATGTGCATTATGAAACAAAAACATTTCACCCTGCAAAATGGATGACATATGGATGATGGGTAAAAAATATGGATGACACATGGATGATGGGTAAAAATATGGATGACATTAATCCAAAAAAACCCATGTAGCTATTATTTTGCATGGTAAATTCATTTTGATTCATGCCCTTTCTTTTTTTTCTTTTTTTTGGTTGCTCATTTTCATCATAAAAAAAATCCACATCCAACTTTCTTATTAATAATATTCCTATTTTGCATATTTGTTACAACTATAATGCTATTCATGATAACAGTTAGGTAGTCATTTCATTACTACTTTCTCCAAACTCCTTGATTCCTTTTTGTTCAATTCATACAAAAACAAATTTCATGAACATTCATTCATAAGTTTCCCAAGCAAGTTTGTTGCACACTCTTTTCTAACTTCACTTCCCTCACTCACACGATTCATGCCGAAATGATTCTCTCAACTTCAATTCCAACTCAAGAGGTTTTAGGACCTTGAGTTCGATACTCAAATATTTACCTACATGAATTTTCCAAATATTCTGCAAAAATCCTTCAAATTATTACATGGAGTAGTAGTTGAGATTTATGCATGTAGGTATAAAATTATTTTGAAAGATGGGGTTTGGTATCAATCAGTCTTTTTTTTGTTTTTTTTTTGTCCGGGCAAATTTTTTTCAAATTGTGAAATTAAAATTCCAAAATTCCAAAATCACATTATTTATTTATTTATTTATTTTAATTTATTAATTTTTTATTATTATTATTTTGCCAGGTTTCTATCTGGGTTTTCAGTGTGCAGCCAAAATGTAGAAGGATGATTAAAGATTTGTACTTCATATATGGTTTATAGCCAGATTTGGCTAAATCTTCCCACTTTTTCTGCATCTTCCTAATAGAGTTTTTTCTTTGGGGTGAATTTTCGCACTATTGTGAGAAAAAATTGGAATAATTAGAGGAAAATTTCGCCAAATTTTGGCAATTTGTGATCACAAATCTGAGGGGGGAAAAAAACACCAGCAACAAGAGGAATGAATCACATTTTGGCCTTTTTTTCCAATTTTTTGTGAAGTAGTTGGACTGATTGATGGTCATCCACAAGACGAATGAGTCACATATGGCTAAAGGTCAGACAGTAAAGTGGATTTTTCGTCCATTCTGGCTACTTCTGGCGAGCAGAAAGAACTCATGGTCTAAATATGGCGACATGTGAAAAAATTTCCTCAAAATATGGCGACTTTTCCAGTTTTTTGCCCCCAAAAAAAAATCCCTTGTACAATCAGCACCGGTTTTCTCGTTTTTCGCCATTCAGCGAAATTTCGCAAAAAAAAAAAAACACTGATATTAGCCACTCTGGCTCCAAACCAAAATTCCTATTAAAAAAACAAATTGTACAATAATAGTTGAATCTCCGGGTTCCCTCACATCGGGTGGTATCACCCTACCCGACCCGACCCGACGCGACGCGAGCTTCGAGCTTTCGGTTCTCCAGCGACCGTCAATGGTGTTGTTTTTGTTGTTCGTGTGTGTGCGCCCCCGTCGTCGCGATCGTCGTCGTCGTCGTCGTCGTCGCAAAAGGGATTGTCGAGAGCGAGCGCGCGCGCGCGCGCGTGCGGTGGTGATCATGGACGTCGACGCCTCCAAGCGCGTTGCAATTGTGACGGGAGCCAACACCGGAATCGGCAGAGAGACAGCGCTCGGGTTGGCAAAAGCCGGTATGAAAGTGTTTCTGGCGTGTCGAAATGCGGACAAAGCACGCGAAGCTGCTACTTACATTCGTCAGGTCGTTCTTCCCATCTCTCTCTCTCTCTCTCTCTCTCTCTCTCTCTCACACACACACACACACACACACACACACACATGCACAATGAGTTTTCTTCCAACTCCCTGTGTGCAATGTGGGAAAGCTCTCAAGTTGGAAAACTCAGAAATCCCTCTTAGAACGAATGTCAAAGGGAAATTTCATTAGTGTCCCGCAAGAGGTACGTACTCTCCAACCAGGGAAAAATGCCCAACTTCCCTTTTGACATTGGTTCACAGTACCCTTCTAGACATGGCATAATTGAACTTTCCATGCGATGCCTCAGGCCTCCCTGAGAATGTTGCAAAATTCCCTGAGTTGCACAATTCCCTGTTACTTACTTGCGTTCTTAAGTCTATTCTTGGAGGTAAACTTAGACAATTTTCCCGCAAGACAATCATCCAAGAGCTCCTTGTGCATCAGTTCTCGGCTTGAATATATATTCCTGCAAGCCAGCTCCAAGAATGCTCAACAGTTCTATATAATATGTCTACCATCATGCTGCATGAACGTTCATTCGGAAATACAATTTATGCTTGGGAATTTATTTGTGTGTGTTGTGTATGGCTTGCTGCTCCATGTCCGCAGAGCTGCTCTCATATTCCTGGAGGCCAGGCAGATGTAGAGATCTTGGTGCTGGATTTACAGAGCTTGCAATCTGTACGCAAGTGTGCCACAGACTTTAAGTCTCGCAATCTACCTCTCCATCTC
>Ga0116228_10002401_pt1 | contig 16181 bp, 15 predicted proteins | sample S1TSphfallax_2_FD_89694 | JGI IMG/M metagenome (GOLD analysis project Ga0116228, IMG submission 89694) | Host-associated microbial communities from peat moss isolated from Minnesota, USA - S1T2_Fc - Sphagnum fallax MG | ecosystem: Host-associated > Plants > Peat moss > Unclassified | place...
AGTTATATGGTCTGCAGGACTCCACACCACCATATATTATTGGTTAGCATTTTCCAGCATTTCCTCTTCTAGACTGAAACCATAAATTTTGGCATTATTATGTTCATAGAATGTCGAGACTAACTAAGAACGAAGATGGATTGGTGCATTGAGCATGAATGCACCTAAACACAAACAGCATGCAGTCATGGGTTTTCACAGGAGTGTTTTGGGACATTGAGCTATTTGACCACTCGACCACATGCAAGGTGATTACTGGCTTCATGTTCATTGACAAAGAAGAAAATGGAAAATCTACTCTATGATGCCACATCATGAGAAGCCATTTTCTGGGAATCCTGACAGTGAAGAATCTCTGTGTTCAGGGTTTCAATTGATCTGTTCAGGGAACGCAAACTGATTCCAGGAGCTTCCAGGAGCTTCGCTTGAACCACTTCGGAGAATTATCAGCTCACGGCAAGACGGTAAATCCGTAAGAAACCGCATTGTAATTGCTCTGTTTTGTAGTAGTAATGACTAGAAACGGCAAAAGAACCTCAAATCTTTTCAAACTGCATAGAAATTTTCTGGGAGAGTTTACTACAAAATAGACCAGACCAGGTGCTCAATTGTGAGTAAGCGTAAGCGCACAATCATAATTTCTACACTTAAACAGTAGACTTCACCATCCGCATCAGCACGTATTCACGGCGTGCAGGCAGATTTTAGTTTCGGGGTAAAAAAAAGACAAGGAAGAAGAGAGAGACAAACGAACCTCAATGAAAGCAAACGTCTTCTGCGAGCGGCAAGTGCGTACCCAGCCTCGCACAAGCATATACTCCCCGACGCGTTCCAACCCGCCCTGGGGTCCGCCTTTGATATCGGCAATCCTTAACCGCTTTTGAAACGCAGGCACAGAACCTCGGAAGCCGTCGTCGTCGTCGTTGTCATTTTCTTCATCGTCCTCTTTTTTCTCTTCTACCAAAACACCCTCGGCTTCCACTACACCGGCAGTGGTCGAAAGATCGGCCCTACACCACCAAGAGGAGACACTACGAGAAGGAGGACAGAAGCGACGAACACCGAGAGCACCAGAAAAAGCAAAAGACGAAAGGAAATGGCAATAATGCGGCTGGTTGTGAAGATGAGGGGAGGGAAACGCAAGAGAAGGAGCAAAAGAGCGCAGGGAAACAGAAGAATTGCAGACGAGGAGGGAGGAGGAACGCGCACAAAGCAGCGTGGTCGCCATCGCTGGAGCTTTGCTGCAACGCGTCCACAGCCACTCCTCTCCCTCTCCTCCTCTCAGCTCTGTTCGTGCGCGCTGAGAAGCAGCAGCATCTGGATGCCACCAACATGGATGAATGTTTTCAATTACTTAAAATTTTTGGCCATGTTACCAAGATGGATGATTTTTTTCAATTCCATTTGGTAGGTACCTAGTAACCTATCATTAGTTTTTTTCGGGAGAAGTTTTGTGGTTTTTTTGACCCAAAAAAATTGGGACTTTGTGTGTGTGTGTGTGTGTGTGTGTGGATAACTGTGTTTTTCTAGAGTAAATTTGATAATAATTTTTTTGGAAAATTTTGTCACAATTTCAATATGGAAAAAAATGGAAAAAAAAAAGAACCAACTTGGAACAAACATTAGTAAGTATTACCATGGTTTTAAAATATATATAAATTATAAATTCTCATTTTTGGGATATTCTCAATGGCATTTCTTAAATTTTGCCAACACCAATTTGAACGAAACCAAATTTTCATCATTTAATTTATGCCTCATAATGCACTTTTGATCGAGAAATGCATTTCTAGTGTATTTGTAGGATACCTTATAGCCATGAATATCCCTCCTCTTGGGAAATGCCTACTATATTTGTAGGGTACCTTACATCCATGAATTTTCCTGGTACTGTAGAAAAGCAAAGGGATATTAGTAATGCTGAGAGAGTGGGAAGGAAATCATGCCTACTTATAGGTGTAAGGTACCTCACACTCTTAAGGAGTAGGTGTAAGACCTAAGAACTCTTCCCCTCGGGCACCTCATGATTTACGGATATTTAGTTTTGTGCTAACCTTCACCCATGATAACCTTCATTTTATTATGGGTTAAAGCCCATGGCCCGGTAAGGCCATTCTCAAAATGTGGGGTTGGGTTCAATAACCGCCTTGTCCTAGGCCCCTTATTTTGGACATACTTCATTAAGGGAAAATTTCACAATTAGTCACATAAAGAACATCACATTTAATTAAAATAATATCAAAATTCTAAAGATTCAATGGAATTGAAAGGTTGAACTTTTTTTGCAAATAATTCGATAATTGTTTCAACATAAAACTAAGGAAATTAAAAACAATTACGTGATTGCAAATAAATGTCAAACCCACCATTAGACCATATAACATCAACATTAGTATTATAAATGGTATAGATGGCATGGCATGAGCTAGAAGCTTACAAATTGAGATTTTAATTAGGTATTATTATTGTTGATCAATGTTTCACCAACTCATTATTTGCCAAAAACATTGTTACAAAGTTTTTTTTGAAGTTGATTCATCAACTCATGACATAGTAGAAACAAAACATTTGATATAGAAACAAACACAAAGGAAAAAATAAATGATATTCATTTCTTGATTCAAAAATGAAATATGATGTGAACATTCATGTTTAGAAAACAAAAACAAACTACACCACGAATGTAATAATCACCTTTAAAATACACTAGCAATGGCATAGTAAAAAGGAACAAATAGAATGATTTTGTAGAGGGAGGGCAAATGACTTTCACAATGTAGGCATTCACCCAAAAAATTTGAAAAAATAACATGACCTTGTAAGAATAATACACATAAAAAATTTGAGAGTTTTTTTTAATGTATTTTGGGTTCTCTTACTCATCCGAAGATTTGAAGAATATCTTGAAAAAATGGAAGATACTGGTCAGGTTGTCCATGTATCTTTTGGCCCCCAACAGGCTAACTAGGTATTTTCAATCCCCAAAGCAAAATTTGAAAATTTTATCTTTATGTCATTTTAAAAATTTCATATCTTTTTATTATTATTTTTATGTACACAATTTAATTTTTTTAAAATAAAAATATTCTCTTAAATTTGCATGTGCATGATAAATTTTAATTTAAAAAATATTCTTTCTTTCTTTCTTGCTTTCATCCATCCATTCCGAGAGAGGACACACCTAATTGGAGGGGATGAAAAAGGATTAATGGATGAGGCATGTGATTAGGGTTAGGGTTTGAGGGGAGGATTCTTGCCGGTTTTTGACGAGAAGAACATGCCCCCGATGCGCGAGCGAGCCCGATCTCTCTGCACGGGAGAGGAGGGGCTGCGCAGTGGATTTGCATGGTCTGTTTAAAAAGATGTTCGTGCACCAGACAGAAGAGTTGAACTATCGCTGGTAGCTGCAGATGGTGCTTCTGTAATATATTTCTTTTGGACGATTTAGTGCAGGTTTGCTGAAGTTGAATCGAGAACAGGTGTAGTTGCTTGCTGCATGTGTGTTTTGGGGATGACAGAATAGTGAAGCTTTGGTAAGGAAGGTGTGAGAAGAAGGCGGTGAGAATAGAAAATTGTTAGCAAGATGACAGACCACGAGCAGGAGCAAGAGATGGAGATCGAAGCTTTAAAAGCCATATGTATGGATGACATGCAGGAGATACCGAGTGGAGAGAGCGGGCTAGGAACAAGCGCCCGTTGTTTCCAGATCACAGTTTCTCCTATGGAAGACGATGAGGAGGAGCCGACTGATATCCCGGTACGCTTGGCGCTCATCTTCGCGCACACGCCGACCTATCCTGATGAGCCACCTTTGATCAAGGTCCGGAGCTTACAGGGAGTGAAGATGGCAGATGTGAAAGAGCTACAGGAGAAACTGGAGCAAGAGGCGACGGAGAATCTAGGAATGTCGATGATGTTCACGTTAGCAACTTCGTCCAAGGAATGGTTACGAGAAAAGTATGGACAAGAAGCCTGTGGCACGGATGAAGGAGACGAGGATGCTGCTGCGAAAGAAGAGGTCATAGAACCTCATGGAGAAGCCGTGACAGTGGATAGTTTTCTTGCTTGGAGAGAGAGATTCGAGGCGGAGATGGCACTAGAACAAGCCAAATTGGTGCCAGAGTCTGCCCTAGTGGCTTCTAGAGAGAAAAGACTCACGGGCCGACAGTGGTTTGAAATGAAGGCAGGTAGGATGCTCCCAGAAGATGCAGATGAAGAAGATGAAGATGAAGACAAGGAGCTGGACTTTGACGAAGATTTCGATGATGATGAAGACATTGATGAAGATGACATGCTAGAGTATCTCCAAAATAAGAATGATAAGAAACCCATTCCTTCTTGATGTCTGATAGTCTAGCTCAAACATCCCGGTCTTTAGTTCCTCCTCCAGGTTCTCCAAAGAGATTATGGAGACCACCTTGAGATCATCCTAGGGTTTTCCTCAGGGCATTTTGCTTGTAAAATGTTAAGGCTGCTGCTGGATTTGACATCCTGAATGTCTTTGCCTCATTGGGTGGACATCCTCAACATATGCTTTTCACTTGTAAAATGTCCACACTGCTGCTGCATTTGGCATCTTGAATGTCTTTGCTTCATTGGGTGGACATCACCCTCTGCTAGAATGATTCAATGTATTCAGAAAAAAGAGTTGCAATCTGTGTAGCACCCTGCTGTATAGTGTCTCTGTCTTTTGCAGTACCTATGTGTGGGATATATATATTATGAATTTAAGGAAAGCTAGATTTTTGGAGGAACAGAAACCCACTTCTGAATGGTTGTGGTAGCAGTAAAATTGGCATGCATCATCAGGGTTGTTTCTGGGTCTCCTTTAGGGAGTGCATATATTGCCTATTCTTTCCAACTTGCAAGTAGCAATGAGAATTAGCAAGAGCAGATTTATTATGGTTTGCAGTTTGATTTATTGGGCTTGATTCTCTCTATTTGCTTCATAAACTCTGTGTGGAAATTTTGCACAGTTTCCTGGGCATGAGTGGTATCTGCTGCCCTTTCATGGGCTAATTTCATGCTTCTATCTTTGCAATGACTGAATTCTTTGTTTGTTTGTACTGGATTTTCATCATTGTTACGGTTGTGGCAGTTGGGTTGCATTTTCTGCTTCTTTGAATGTCTTATCTGTGTGATGAGAGTTTTCATCTCATGCAGATATGTAATCAAGTGATACACAATTACCTTGGTTGCACAGCTGTGGATCCAATCATTGTTGCGGTCACAACAGGTTGCCATAGATTTTGTCTTTAGAAATATAGAAAATACTAGTCAGGATAAAACTTATCCACAGAAACCTATAAGGTGTGTTGCAGCTTATGGTTTTGAGCTTTACAAATGCCATGGACTTACCTGTTCAATCATTTTTTCATATTAAAGAAACTGCTTACAAACTCTGGTAGCAGACCAGCCTTTGGAATTGATTCTTGACATGTGAGTGTTCAAGGAACTCTGCAAAAGTGGATTTCCTGTGGAAAGCTGTGTGAGAGTGTGCAAACAGGGGGGTTGGTGATGGTGCTACTACATCACAGTCCGCTTGGGTGCAGAAGGTTCTTCCATTCTTGTTTCAGAAATAAGAATGTAAGAAAGTGATTTTTGCTTGTTGATGAAGTTGTAGGTGACAGGCATTGACAAGCATTATGCAGTCCATATGGGAAGAATAGCATGAGCACAATTTTAGGGATTTTTTTCATAGTTATGAATTGCAATGGCAACAATGATTTCAGCTAGCCCTGTGATGTGCAACTAACCAGTAACCATCATTTTCCCATTTCCTTTGGTTCAGGATTCAACATGGCATAATTACTCAAATTTTGGTCCATCAAGTATCAGGTCTGGACCCATGCCTTATGTCTGTTGTCTTATCCATATTCTCAAAATACATGTTCTTGATTTCTTGCACATGTGTGCTTTATAGAACATCTCCTTTGGCATTAAGCAACAATTGTGTGCAGATGCAGATTCCTCAGCTGACCAGTTCCAAGAAAGCAACCGCCCATAAGCTTCTAGAGTATAAATGTGTGGATTGATGTGTGTGCCCTTCTTGCAACAAATATCTAGCTATATGGGGAGATCCAATGGTTGACTAATCTGTAAATTCTGCTTTCAGTGGTGCCATTGAAACTGAATTATAGTGATCAATTCTCTATGTAGATGAGAATAATGGCAGTGGACCCCAATGACCGACCTGGGGATCCTGCACACATCCTCTATTTCAGGGGGTTGGAATTTTTATACTGTGAATTATTGGTGGATCTGCAGGTTGGAGTTGAAATCTTCAAGTAGTTTTGGACTTTAGAGAATTCGTTGTGACAGGAGAATTCATTGTGATGGAGGATGAAATTGTTGCATTACAGAACAACAGGTGGGTATGAGGGTTCTCTTGCTTGTTTACAATTTGTGAAAGAACTTTCCACTGACATCCTGTTATGTCAATGCTTTACAGGACTTGGAAGCACAGCAGCACCCTTTCCAAGTCCAGGAAAGTAACAATTCCCCTACACTCTTTCAATTCTTTGGCATTCAAGACTTTTAAGAGGAAATGGGCATTGTGGGTTGATTCATCATGGCTCTGCCCGTCTTCCCAACATACTCTTTTTTGTCTTTTTTTACTGCTTTTGTAGGACTTTGGAACAGGACATCAAGCAAGTGGCATAGTGATCTGACTCCTGGTTGCCATTAACCTGGAAATCTGATTCAGAAACCTTGGTTCCTACTGTTGGAATCTCTAGCAGCAAATTTTAGGGTCAACTGTGTTCTGGAATGAAATACTGAGACAGGAGGAGAGCAGAAAATACATGAAATGCATGTGTCAGCAGAATTTGCTCTTTATTTCATCTTTAAAACTTTCTGCATATGCGCATCATCACATTAACATACACTAAATCCTGCACATGACCTAATTGTCATTGAACAAGTGTGTTTTTCCCTTGGAGGCAAAAAGAGAGCTGGAGAGTCTTGTAAAAAAAGGTTCTCATGTGCAGAAGCTTTTCACAAAAATACAATGATGTCAAATGACCCATTGTAACATGATAATAATATGTTTGTTATTATTCTAAACAAAGAAAGCTCCATGTAATTATGTACACATACTTGCCATAACAAATGAACTTCAAAGAAGAAAAGAATGAAAAATAAAAATATGAGTGAGTTTCTGAACCAAAAGCCAAGAGACTTAGTGGTGGTCAAACAAGAGGAACATAGCGTACGCCCATTTCAACTGTCTTCCGGATCGATCCATCAGCAAGCTTGTCAACAATGACCAAATCCTGCCAGATGGAAAATTAGGGTTGAGAATGATCATAAATAATGATCAACACTTTTGGGTTGGTAGCTCGATGATCATAACAAGTAAGAGAGGACAATAGACCAAGAAAGATAGAGAAGAGAACCTGTGAGGATGTTCCAACTGGGATCACCATGCGGCCATTAAGCTTGAGTTGATCCACCAGAGCATCTGGCAACACTGCTCACACATATTGTCAGAAAAAGAGAAAGAGTGAACTTCAATCAAACTTTTATGTTGCTCTGCATATGTGGAGTGTACATAATATGGAAATAGTTAAGACCTGCAGCAGCAGCTCCAACATGGATGGCATCATATGGTGCCCCATCCACATATCCTAGCTTTCCATCAGCCACTGCCAAAATTATCACTACAGAACTCAGTCCACACTAACCAAACAAGCGTGCATGACAAAATGAGAAACCTACTCAAGACCTATATATAATAATGCAAAGAGAATATGACCCAACAATGAAGATTGTCGCGTGGTTATAAGAATAGAGAAAATGGAGGAATGTCCAATCATACTGTTAGTCTCCTTGACCTTCTTGAGCCATTTCCTTAACAAGGGGTGTTTTGACAGAACATCTGAAAGAGTTTTCAGCACAAAGAAATATGCAAAAAGCTGAACGACATCACAATGTATTATGTTGCCTATTGCAAAACCCATCAGTGCCTCAATCTGCATTGGATTACCATAGATGTTGAGATGATCCTTGTCAAGAAGATAGCTGGCAGGTGTTTGTTTGATAGCCACAATAGAGCGATCCACAAGCTCAGGGATGTGCTCCACTCCAACCGTTCGGCCTGTCTCACCAACCTGCAACAGCAAACCCTGTATATCAAATCACAATAATGCCATGTCTTTACATCTCTCAACTGTTTTTTTGCATCCCATGCTGCCACAACTGGTAAGGAGGAACAAGGGAAGAGAGGTCACAAACCATGAGGCCAAACACAGCTGTCAGATAACCAGAGCCAGAGCCAACATCTAGGACACTCATCCCAGGCTTTAGGTGATCTGCAAGCAATGATAGGCAGTAGCCATGCTGCACAACAAAGATAAAAGCCTTCAAAAAATCAATATATGACACACGGCAATCTCTTTGATAAAATCAAAAGAAAGAAAGGAAAAAAAGCAACAACAACAACCCCATGGCAAGGGTGGCATATTGATTCTAGAAGTGATGGTACACAAAGCAACTTACCATGTGGGGTGCTGAAATTGTAGCTCCAAACCCTGCACACCCAAATCCAATTCAACAAGATTCTAGTTGCAAGGAAACAGGGGCCTCAAACTGTGTTGTTGTATTCAATTTCAAGCCCATAAACCAAGACACGACCACTACAGTGGAACTGACATCTGCACTGACGAGCAGTGTTTTTCTACAAAGAGTTTGCAAACTGATACCAAGAGTCAGCAAAAGTCTGGAACACACCTATGACCTGAGGTGCATCATTGTATGGCAATCCATCTTCAGGAACAAACAGCTTCCGGTCAATTTTGGACATGGCAGCTGCTGCCTCTGGTGATGAGAGAATGCCATGTTCTGCAACACCCAAACCCACAAATCCTTCATGTTAGCTTTCTTGACCCAATCTTTACATTAGTAGGATTGTTAGTTGTTTCACAAACCCAACCAACTAGTGAACCATTCTCAGAAGTACTTCTTCTGAGGCATTTGTACCCAACAACGGAGTTCACATAAATCAGAATGCCCTGAATGTGCTTGTTAAGAAGTCATATTCATGAGATCCAACACAAACTCAAAAAACCGTACTTGAAGCTTGACTTTTGAATCCAACTGATCAATTCAATGCCAACCAATTCTCTTAGCAAAAGTAGATCATCCACCAAAAAAATCCAAAACTAACTGCTGAGGCAAAAATTGCACGGAACTTGTCACTCATCTAATTTGTATGGAAATCATCACTTTTCTTCCTCACAATAAAATGTTTGCAGAAATAACTCCTACTAATTTCAAGAAATACTCTGTTGGCACATGTGGATTTGACATTCAAGTCTCCCTCAGAATGGGACAATCAAAACCTGGCTTTTGACAAACAAGAAGGTTTCTGGAAGAACAAACAACATGACAGTGGTTATTGAGAGAATGTAAAGATTGGACCCAAGCAGTTACCATACAACCAGAGCATAAGGAATCACAAATATCATCATCATCACTGATGATGGCTTACAAAAATTTGAATTTCCATCTGACAAAAGAAATTGCAAAGAAAGAGAAAGTTCTAGCATCATCAGAAGAACAAAAAACACAAATCTTGTCAATTTCTGGTGCCAGAATCCAACTCTCCGTCCAGTAAAAGATCCGCCCAGAAACTCTTCTTTGCTTCATTCCATTGCTTGATTCCAAAATGCCCACACCACCAGAAGACAGATCCTTTGCACAAAGATTGCAAAAGGGGAGAGGGAGAAAGATAAAGAGGGCCGGGGGAAAAGGGGTTGCTCACTCTGCAAATTTGACACCAGTTCGGCGTAGTTCTGGCCATGACATCTCCAACTCATCTCATTCCCTGCCCAACGGCCACCTACCTTCAGGTCCACTGGAACTTCCACAACAACAACAACAACAACGATCCAATTCCACACACACAAGAGCTCCTGCTCCCTCCCAACTTCAATCTTCTCCACCACAACCACCACCACCACCAAAGATGGGCAGTTATCAAATTGGCACAAAAAAACCAACCAGAGTTGATGAAGAACTCCAAAATACCCAATTCCACAACAACCCACCCCAAAACAGACAAAAACAAAATGGAACAAAAGAAAAAGACAAAAGGAAACCAATCCCCAGGAAGCAAAAAAGAAAAAGGAAGAGAATTAAAAGCTCACCAAAAAGAAAGAAAACCCACAAAAACTTGGATCTTTGATGAGTATGGAAGCTTCGATCACCTTCAGTGAGAGCTCTTCTTCCTACCGACTTGTATGTGGACTCAAAGCTCAGGCAAAAGGAGGGAGAGACCCAAAAAAAAAAAAAAACAAGCTTCAGATCTCCTTACCCACAACAAAAAAAAAGAAAAAAATCTTTGCAAATGATGATAATGGTGATGATTATGATGCAAATCTTTTGCGCAAGAAATCAAAGCGAGACGCAGCTGGGAAAGATTTTCCGCGAGCGCGCGAGAGAGAGAGAGAGAGCGAGAGAGAGACAAGAGCGTGAACTTGGATATCGCAAGGAGGAGACCAAGCGTGGTAAGTACATAAATTACTGCAGTAATTGGGGTAAAACGGTTTGGTTAAAAGGGTGTGTTTTGGGTTAAAACTGTCTGTTTGCTGCCCAATTGGGGGGTGCTCGTGAAAACGAACAGGTAAAAAAAGTGAAAAGTAAACTTAGGCTTCTTCAGCTTCCACCGGTCGCATCTCGCCACGTGTCAGAAGATGAGGTGGCATTTCATTATGCCGACATGGATGGATCTTATCTGTTCGTTCATATATTTTATTTTATTTTATTATATATATTTGGATATTCCCCAACAGTCTTGTTGCCATTTCCGGTTATCAGAAACCGGGAAAGACCCCCGGCGGATATCATGGCAGTTCCTCTGGCTCTCGTCACCATGGTCCGAAGGAAAATCAAAGAACTGGTTTCCAGTTATATATATACATATATAACCGTGGTTATCAAAAATTTGTGAAAAACCAAATAACCACATGTGTAATAACAGCCACCGGTTCTATTCTGAAAAAACCTCCGGTTCTTTTGAGGTTTTTGAAATAACTGCAACCACCCATGTTTTGTTTCTGATTTTTTACAAAAAACCAGGCATGGCGGTTACCAACAAAATCAAATACCCACCAGACAATGGCACATACTAAGTCCATATTCCATTCATAAACAACAAACATGGTATTTGATTCATATAAGTACATGTCCCATTTTGTATACTCTTTCTTTGCACTTCTCCTTGAAATGCTTTTTTTGTGACATTTCTATAGTGAATGAAGCATACAAAGCCAAGGCAAGGAAATTATTCCCTCGGGAAAAGTGGAATTCCATTTTTCCATTCAAATCTTGTACAATGTGTTGCTCATGACTCAAGAAAAAAGGTTTCTGTAGGAAGAAGCCAAAAATTGGTGAAGAAATCTTCTTGCTATAATTGTAACAAATGGGAACAAATTTGTTGCAAAACCAGGTGCAGAGAGGATGACGACCTTTGTCTGCAAGCTAAGAAAAAATTCAAGCTTCATCATGGTGCAATTCCCCAACTCTTTGGCTGTTTCTGAGAAAAACACTGTTTCTGAACACTTAAGATGTAAGTAGTGGAGCATTGAAGTTCATTGGCAATGTTTGCTCAAAGATATGACCGAGACGAAGCAATGCTTCCTGCAAAATAGATACCACAATATAGCTTCATGTTTGTCAGTGTCTATGTAGAGTACCATGTCTTTGTACATCTACTGCTACAGGCCACCATCACTCTATGTGAATAGTACTCTGCAAATCTGTGACCACATTGCTATTATTGCAGACTATGATAAAATGTGAACTTAGGAATGTGAGACACCCACAATTGCTCTTACCTCTCCAAATGCGGGTCCAATCATCTGGAGTCCAACAGGTAGACCACAGGTTCCACCCTCGGCAATGCCACATGGCACAACTAGTGATGGCAATCCTGCAAGGTTCACATTCACCTGTTCACATTTTCAATCTCCATGAGTAACATGATCATCTATATCCCACCTGTGCCCATTATGGATCTGTCCACTTGCATTCCATTGAAATTACAAGAAGTTCATTTTATTTTATGTGTGTGTGCATCTGTGTTTGAACCCTAAACCTTTGAACAAAGATTCCAGTGAATAGCAGGGTTTGATTAGAATGCATACCGTCATGAGGTCTCCAAGGTACATAGATAGTGGATTATCCAGCTTTTCACCTGCCAAAAGTGTAGCAGAGAGACCTGAGCTCGTATCAAAACTCAAGACCATGAATGAACAAATATTCTCTGCAGCTTTTAGGTCTAAAATAGCTACTACTATCTACTATCATGGCAATTGATCTCTCCAGAAAACTGTCTCTTAAAACAGACATAACCCAAATAAGGTTTAGGGTTTAGGGTTGTGGCCATAAAGCCTGCTTGGAAGTGCAGATGCTCTCTAAAGTGTACAGCATCAGAATTTACAGCACAAGGGATAATTCTTGCTTCCTAGTCTAGTGGAATGGAGCGGACCTATTTTGTAAGCTGCTGAGGGGGCAACCGGTGACAAAAGCACATCCACATCTTGCAAAGCAGCCTTGAAATCACGCTGGATCAAAGTTCGGACCTGACACATTCCAATTACATGACCACATCATGCACAAAGCTCTAAACCCTAAAACCTAAACTCAGATCATAACAAACAAGACCAGGTCTCTGTTCTTTTGTTATTTTGCAAGCAATGAGAAGGTTGCATGAGAGACTATAAAAAACACACACCTGTTGAGAACGCTTATAAAAAGCATCATAATAGCCTGCTGATAGAGCATATGTCCCCATCAATATCCGCCGTTTCACCTGACCCAAATTCATCATGTGCTGGGTGTCTTAACACCATGACAACAAATCCATTACCAAGCTTACTGAACATCTTCTGACAACAAATGTCTACATTGATATCTAATGCATGTCCTTGCCCTCGTAAAATGATAGAGGGAGAGTCCAGAAACAGCATGATGCCAGAAAGCTTTAACAAGAGGTAGGTAAGAGGGCATATGGTATTATTGGGTGGATCTTATCTTTACCTCAGGGCCAAATCCTTCTGCCCGAGAGTTGCCAAACATGGACATGACTTCTTCACCATGTGCGCGGGGCCCAAATCTTACACATTTCAAAATTGGAAGAATGGTATATATTGTTAAACCCCCAAATTGCATTGATTGCTATCTCTGTTCTTCTCCTTTGTTTATTGTTCTCTGGGATGGCACCTATCCAGCTCTGCAATGATTCTAAACCCTAAGTGACTTCTCTATTATTTCAACACAAGCTTGGAAATCTTTGCATCATGCACAGCAGAGGCTTTTTACCTCACACCATCATAGCGTGCCAGGTTTGAAGAAGCTTCAGAGGGGGCCAATACATAATATGCTGGCAAACCCAGAGAGAACATTGGGAGTGACACCTGCCATTGCAATGAGGTAAGTTTTGGACAAAGTAGTAACAGGATACTGAATCCTTCTATTCAGATGGGTTTAGGGTTTTAGAACAAAGTCTAGAAGGGATTACTTCGGTTACTGAAGCACCAAGCTCCTGAAGATGAAGAGCAGCTGCTTTCACAGCAGATGCTACGTCTTCCTCCACCCCTTCTTCATCCATTGTCTCTTTTATAAGCCCAAATTTTACTCCTGCCAACGGCTTACTACTGAGGCCTTCGACTGGCAATAACTGGGCTGCATAATCAGGAACTTCCTGCATTCGAATTTTGTTTTGTCATCTTCAAAGCATTCAGAAAAAATGGACATCAAGTAGTACCACTACCAAACAAGGCACAAAATCTTGGCACTCTTGTGGGAATCATCATCATCATCATCATCTACCAAAGCAAAATCACCTCAAGACTACTTGTTGAGTCATTCTTGTCATGTCCAGCAATGACTTGAAGGAGAATAGCAGTGTCAAGAACTGAAGCACCCAAGCATCCCACCACATCCAGCGATGATGCATATGCCATCAAGCCAAAGCGTGACACACGCCCATAAGAAGGCTTCAACCCTACAATGCCACAGAAACTTGCTGGCTGCCGAATGCTACCACCTGTGTCACTCCCCAGGGCACCTGCACACTGACCAGCTGCAACAGCTGCGGCTGATCCACCGGACGAACCTCCTGGTACTCTTGATAAATCCCATGGGTTCGATGTCACCTGCTCAATGACACACACAATAATAAGCATTATGGCTTTCTTGTGGGTTCCAGAAGCCACTCTGATCCAAAATCTCCACTCACACATCACAAAGCAAAAACCCTAAACCCTAAACCTGAAACCAAAAACTGAAAAAAATGACAAAAGAGCAAGATCCAAACCCTAGGAACAAGGATAAGATTTTTTCTTCCAAACAGACAGCAACCCAATTGCTGGTGATGGGCTATGAAATGCTGAACACATCTGGAATCAATCACCTACCCACAAGTTGCAAACAAAAAGAAAAAACTGGAGCTTGAGGGAGAGTAGGGTACCTGGTAAGCTGACGACTCAGTGGAGCTTCCCATACCAAATTCATCCATGTTGGTTTTGCCCACAAGAACAGCACCAGCTTCCCGCAGCTTGCAAACAGCAGTGGCATCATAGGGTGGGCAATAACCTTTGAGAATTTGGGAACCGCCGGTGGAAGGCATATCTCTTGTACACAGATTATCCTTGACACCCAAAGGGACTCCAGCCAAAAGCCCTAATTCTCCTCCTGCACCTTCAGAAAGGAGCTTATCTATTTCCTCAGCATCTAGCAGTGCTTTCTCTGCTGAGATATGAAGGAAGCTCCGGATGTGAGGTTCCCTTTCCTGCAGCTTGGCCAGGTAACCCTCCGTGATCTCCACTGCCGTTCTCTCCCTGGAAATCAAACTCTCCCGAATCTTTCTTATCACTGATATGGGTCTCTGATGGGTACTGGCCTGCTGCTCCGAGGTTTCCAGCACATGGGTTCTTGTTGGAATTGCAGCTTGGGCTGAGCATTGCAAATGCCTTGAAATCATCATCCTTCTTGCCGCCTTCTGCTGCTGCTGATGATGATAATGATGATGAGAAGCTCCGGAATTGGAGCCTCGTCCAAGCCTACTGCTGCTGCTGCTCCCACAACTGAAGGCAACTCTCCGAGCGCATATTGGCCTTGCTTGCAACATATCTATATGTCTCTTCCCTCCTTCCCTCTTCCTCCCTGCCTGCAAATCCTTTGTGTTTGGCTGCGTTTGCTTGGCTCCTTTGGAAAAATTCTGGAGCTTTTTAGCCAAATGCTTCGCCACCCATCAAGCTTTTGGGCTTCTGTTACCAAATTGCAACCGCCATTTCTGCTCCCACCTTCCGAGCTTCAAAAGATGTCGTCTGCAAATCCCGCATCGCGGAGCATGGCTTAGGAAAAGGAAGGTTTATCAACGGGACAGAGCAGCCATGCGCGCATGATCATACGGTTATCTACCGGTGTTGAACGGGTAGGTCATTTGCCCGGATATATGCATGTATGGTTCCTGTCGTCACAGCACGCACACGGGTACTGTGGTGAAAGCCGGTGTTGGGCGGGTATTTGATTTTAAAATAACCGTCAGTTCCAGGTATTTGAAAGAAAAGATTGCAGAATCAAAGAACCTCCAGGTCTGGGTATTTAGAAAAACAATGAGAATCCAAGACCCGCCAGTTCTGCGTACTTGAAAAAAGTGAAAATCAAAGAACCTTGGATCCCAGTTATTTCAAAGAACCATCGGGTTTCATGAAAGAACCGACGGTTTTCTGGGCGGTTATTTGATTTTTTTTGAAAAAAAACTTGAGAATCACAATAATGTCTAAGAATCGGGTATTTGATTTTTGCATAACCACGATTATTAACTCGGATACCCAGGTTGGAACTTGATGGGTATTTGATGCCGTTTTTGATACCCGCTCAAAACTGGTCAAAAAAAACCCTGCCCCTCCCCCCCTTCAAAATTCATCTAAATTACTTCTACAATAGAGTTATTTGTAAAGTCAGGAAAAAGACAGCTCCAGTACCCTGAATCTGGTCATAAACATGGTGAGATTTAGAAAAAACCTGCAAAAATAAAGTACATTAGCATTCAAAGAGGGGAGGGGAGGGGAGGGGCGGGGGGGGGGGGGGGAAACCCAGAAAACACAAAATTTTTTAGGTTTTCCCCCGTTTTTTTTTCCTCCGTATCGTGGGGGGCTTCACATATTTTTTAA
>Ga0116228_10002403_pt1 | contig 16181 bp, 8 predicted proteins | sample S1TSphfallax_2_FD_89694 | JGI IMG/M metagenome (GOLD analysis project Ga0116228, IMG submission 89694) | Host-associated microbial communities from peat moss isolated from Minnesota, USA - S1T2_Fc - Sphagnum fallax MG | ecosystem: Host-associated > Plants > Peat moss > Unclassified | place: USA...
GTTGCTGGTTTTTTTTGGGGTGTGTGTGATCAGCTACGTCGATTGGTCTAAACTATGGAAAGGGTCACCCGCTGCTTCACCGCCCTGTCCCTTCCCCCACCCTCCAAAACGTCCGTCACAGACAAACGGACGTAGTGAATTTATATATAATATGCTTGTGATGTTTTTTTCTTACTATTTAAAAAAAATTTAATGTGGTTGATTCATTATTTTGTGAGGGTTTTTCCAAAATGCTAAAAGTTTAAAACCTTAACATTAAGCAAATTTTGTCATTTGTTGACTTTCTTTATTACATTAAAGTATTTTCTTGCTTGATTATGTGTATGTTTGTTGTTTTTGTGTTATGTGTCTTTGCTTGCGGAAATTTACAATTAAACATAATTATGATTTTTGATTTGGGTACCTAATGCATTAATTATGTTTTAATTCTTTTGATTTGTGATGTAGCTTACAAACATTGATTAAAATGATTCAATAGTTGATAAGGGAGAAACAAAAGCAACACATTGTTGAAATTGGAAAAACATTTGTAATGTTTTTCAAGATTTTTATTAATGTTAAATCTTGATGTGTTAAATTGGTTGATGATGAAACAAGGTGAAAACACACTACAATGACCCCTTTTGGGGCACTTTTGGGTTTAGAATCATAGTACATACAATATAAATGTTCCAAAAGCACGTTACATTTAATTTTGGGTATCAATTTTGGTTTTTGGACCCTATAATAAATGTTTTTACAAAATTAATGTTGTGTAGTATTATTTTAAAAATAATAATAAATTTCATTATTTATATTGAAGGATCCATGAGTTATTTATAATATACATAACATTCTCACAATCATATTTTGACTGCACTAATTTTAGGGTTTCATTTGTCATTAAAATAATCAATTTTAATGAAATTAAAAAAATTGCCCATCTAACTATGCTTGTCATCTTCTATGTGGATGTGATTATTTGTCAAAATTTCAATTTACCACACATTTATCACATTTTTGTTGGAAAAAATCATTTCTTGAGATGAAAAATAACAAATTAATGACATGGTATCCAAACATGGTTCATAATATGTGAAATGACATGGGTCAATATACCTTCAACTTTCATAAATACTAAAATTCATTTAAATTATTTTTAAAGTATATTTGTGTTTTTGAGTACATAGGTACATTACATTCGTTTTCACAAATATATTCCAATCTCCCACTTTATAAAATGAAATAAAATATTTCAAAAAAAAAATCTCTTGCCTAGGTTATATTTTAACATAATATGCAAAAATATTGTGAAAATCTTTCAAAAGTTTGAAGTGGAATACATTCAAATGTGCACATCTTTTGAAAGTAATACAATGTGACCCCAAAGGGGGTCATTGTAGTGTGTTTTCACCCAACACCTCTATGTGCTTATGGTGTAAGCCTTGGTAGGATCATTAAAAACTTTGATGTTTTGTCTATTGATGAGGAAAAGAGGATGTTGATGTAAGACATGTGTTAACCAACAACACCAACAAGGTTGAATTTGTGTTGTGGTTATTTTTGTATGTGTAATTTTTCATTTATGGTTGTTAAGAACTCAAGAATTTTGTGGATTTTGAGGAGTTTTCTATTTTGCATTTGCCTATGGTATTAAGATTTTGCTAATGAATGTCCAAAAATTGGTGGATTGACATCACAAGATGTTTTACAAATAGGCATTTGTCTATTGTTAATTACCCTATACTTAATGTCATCGACATTTTTATGGAAATGGAAAACCACTATTTTATTGATTGATCTTTTGGTAAGTCTGGGCCATACCACATGTTCTTGTGTCTTAAAAAGAAGTGGAAGCTAGGTGATGATGTTTTAGTTTACCATTATGGAAGTTGGTCAAAACTAATTACAATTTATTATTATTAAGCTCACAATGGTTTTTCTTAATTTAAAAGACAAGATTTTGTTTAATAAAACTAGTAGAAGGGTTAGTATAACATGCATGGAAGAAACACTGATGCCACAAGAATATGGAATGGAATTGACAGGCCATAAAGGCCTTAATATCTTTTATGCGAAGTAAATGTTTTTGGTTTTGTTTCAAGTTTGTTTGTTTTTTGTAAATTTTTTTTTGCTATAAGTTTTTGCAAATTTTTATTTACTACAAGTTTTGTTTGCTACAATTTTCTTCAAGTTTCAATTTATTTCAAGTTTATTTTTGCTTTGCATTGGTTTTGGTTTTTTGTTGGTGTAGGTATAATCAAATTGATAAACATTTGCGCGACAAAGCTTTATAATGTATTATAAGTAGTGAAATAAAAATCGGTTAATTTCTATGTTATGATGAAACATTGAATGATGAAAGAGTTGCATTTAAAAAGTTTCAAGTGAATTACAATTGAAAATGTTAAGGTAAGTTGATTACTTGTGTGTTTAGGTAGTTGATTTTCTATTCATTATGCAATTGTTTTTTGTGATGGTTTTTTATTGCAAGAACTTGAATGCAAAGAACAAACATTTGGTGGTCATTTTCTTGTTTTTGAATGTTTTGTTCTTATTCTTGATTTTGTTGGTGGTTTGATTACTATTGTTTAGGAGTTGTTGATGGTCTGAGTTTTATTATTCTTGGAAATATTGCTAGTCCGAGTTCTACTGTTTTTGGATATGTTGCTAAAGAATTGCCATTAATTCCATAAATGTTGTTGAATTGGATGACAATGTTTTTGATGAGTTGTTTGAAATTGAACTCCCCAAATACAAGGATTGACTGGAGTCATTGGGTGTTGTTAATTTGAACTCTATTTTGGTCATCTATTTAATAACTTGCAAAACTATCCAATTATAATCATTTTCATTGTTGACATGGGCAAATGTGTTTCTCCTTTAGCAAATTGCAAGTTTTTTAGTGCTTCTACTTTTGGTCTTGGTTTTGCTAGTGGTTTTGCTTTTATTAGTGCTTCAACATTGGAAGGTACTAAGAATGTAGTTCAATTGATGTGCTTTTGTTGGCACTTCTATCAAAACATAGTTGGTTTTGTGTTTGTTATGGGACTTCACTTCTAATGTTGCATCAACACCAAAGGCAGTAACAATTGTGGATTTTGTGGAGACAACGGGTTGCTACATTGCATTGGAAAGATGTTAGTTCTTTTTAGATGAATTTTGAAATTTTTTGGGTTGTGGACTTGGGTTTTGATGGAGTTGAGACTTAGTTTTAGCTTTGACAGACTTAGGATTTACAAGTTGTATACTTTAGAGTTCATAGATTGAGTTGTCATAATCTTTTTCTTGTGTTGATTTTTCACTGGCCCTTATTTTGAGAACACCTCATTTTTCATGCATTACCCTAGACATCATATGAGTTTCAACTATTAACATTTTAACCAATGACTTATAGAATGAAATTTAGCACCTTAGGACTTCATGGGTCCTTTTGTGTAAGGTAAAGCCCATGGAGAGATGCTTTACCAAGAGTCAAAGGTCTGTTCCGTACTTTGTAAAGCCTTAGTCCGTGAGCTTTACCTGACGTAAAGAGCATGAGAAATTTTCGTTTCACTTGTTTCCTATAATAGAGGGTGGGTGTTTCAAAAAGCATAATGCCAACTTCTTCAGACATTATGTATTATGTAGCTGGCGTAAGGAGCCAGCTTATTGAAATAGTCTTGCTGCATTCATGTTGAGACTATTTTTGATGATCCGGTTCCTCTCACAGGTTACCAGGCATAACTGGTTTCTGGACTGCATACTTGATTTTTGAATTTTGTGTGTCTAGTCTTCTTGATGTGTTCATTTCTGGTCTGGACTAAAAACTAGAGGAGAGAAGGGAGAAAATTATGTGTTATATAAACCCCCTCCTCTGAACCAATGAGGAAGTGATACGTTGGAACACTAAGTTCAGAAACTGGTTACATTTTTTGAAACACCTGCCCTATGCCAACACAAAATTATGTATCGGGTAAGGGTTACCCTGCCTAACAACCGAGGTAATCAATGGTTTAAAAAACAAGGCATCATAAACAGGCTGGCCCTACCAATAGATAAGATGTTGCACATCTATCTACTGTGTCCACACTATGAACAACAAAAAAATTCGTTCCAATCTAAATAGTCTAAACACTTTCATCAAACAAACCAGTTCACCTAATGTAAAACCGGTTCTAATAAGGTAAAACTTTCAAAAGTTGGATCCAATGCGATAGTCCCTCTCCCTGTGGGGGCAGGGCCCAAAAAATGTTTCCCTTCCAAAGATCTCATTGGCTTACAGGCTGCGCCCTAGGGATTTTACAATCTCACACCCTTTGCCCTGGGGCTCTTTTTGTAAGCCCGATTACTAAATGTAATCTGCCCTATAAATACACTAAGAGTTCTGTCCCAGGTTGTTACGATCATAGGAAGGATAAACCAAGTCAAGTCAAAACTTTTTCAACCACTGCAATCACTTGAGTTTATAAATAAGGAGGTTAACGGCTCCAAGTACATAAAAACAAGTTTTTTAGTAACAAAGTTCAATAATGGAAGAATGATGTTTTAATGACATGTAATATCCTTGAAATTCAGACATCTGTTGACTAGCATTCCAGCTGTAGGAAATCGTTCTGCTAATTAGAAATTGGCGTTCAACAATATTAGGTCCAATCAAACACAGACAAACATACATACAGAAAATGACAAAACATTATCCTGCGAGGAGAAACCAATAAAAATAGAATACCAATTCACACATTTGGTAATATGTCCAAGGCATTCTTATAATGGCAAATGCTAATACCATTAAAAGGGGTTCCAAAATAGTATGGCCATAGTCTTTTGTTCAAAAAAATTACTGTAAGGAGTAATGAATGTAAGTGAAATGCCCAAAGCAAAAATAGTTATGAGTTTAGTTATTCACATAATAATAATGCACACAAATTCAGGTTCTTTCATCCAGAAGCTGACCTTATCTCAAACAAATTTTCTTAAGTCTCTGTTTGCAACCTTGGCATCCTCTGCTGCAGCTGCCATCACCAAGTCTAGGGTCTAGAGCTGGCTTTGTCTCCATTTTGCCTGTCGCTCTCCACAGCACCAATGGTTAAGTCTGTGTCAATAATTGATTTTCGTGGTAGGACTCGTGACACAGATTGGCATATGCCTGTGGTTCTGCTCCAATGTCACCTGATGAACCTCAACCTGCTTAAACAACTTTTTGTTAGTAGACTTTTAAGAAAACTGTTCCTGAAGGAAAACAGACTTCTAGCTGTTGATTTTCTTCTGTACAAAGAAAACATTGCAAAAACCAACTACGAAGAACTCACTCAAATGAGATGAAACTGATAATCCATTGCTAACCAAATGGCAACCAAATCTAAGACTAACATGAATGTTATCAACTTTACAAGAACCTGTAGTTCTGGGGCCTCAGAAGAAATACAACAGAATTTTGATTAAAACAACTCTAGCCAAATGGCAGAAATGCTGGAAATCCTGATTTGCAAGTAAACAGACAGAGAAACCTGACTATCCTGAAGTATGACCTAAGAAATTATCAGATTGATATATGAAGCAGAAATCAGTACTTGTTGACACAATGGGGACATGGACCCTGTGCTGAGAAGGATCAGTGTGAATCTCATCCATGTCAAGTGATGACCTAACGATGGAAATAGTCTTTTCCTTATCATCCTCAATCTCAACCTCTTTGGATGGTAGAATCACAAAGTCTGTGTAAGATGTAAGAATCATAGAATGGATCAGGGTCTCCAGCCATCAACCAATGCTTCAGAACCCGGAAAAAGCGCTCATCCATGAGGATTCCATGATGATCACCAGGAATTCTAGCCTTTCTTCAGCAACTAAACCATCAGCCTACACACAAAGGAGAGCAAAACCTCAAGAAATTTGTTATGACTAATAATTCTCTTCAGTTGACAATATCACTGGCTTGTCCGGACATCACTAAAATTGAATTCCAGAGCTGAGACACACATTGTGAAAGGCAAACAGCAACTAAGTTCTGAATATTCAGAAGGAATGTCTCACTTACCATGGCTGACTCACATGGGACAGTCCCATCACCATCCACACAGCCAAACTCTGCCTGTGATCCATTCAATAGAAGAGAGTCAATCTAATGCATGGAAAGATGGCAGAAAAGAAGGATGGGATCTTCTTCTTGCAAAAGGGTTTGCTTAATTTGCTCATCTAGAACATAACATGGTATTAGGACATACTGTATTTAGCTGAAAAGCATTGGCAACACTATAGGCCTAGTTTCCTTCCAGTTATACCCAGTAGACATGTGCATGGAGAAAAATATTTACCTTGGTATTTAGAATTTGGTCCAGCTTGGCCAATGGGGTTTTCTTGCTGCCATAGCTGCAAAGTCATAGCAACATTGCTCAGATGTTGTAAAGTTTACCCACCGTGGAAAATCATCCACTTGTATAAGGTTTCCAGCAAGTTCTACTATACATTTAGAAATTGGCCACTCAATCCAAAGTACCAGGGATCTCAATACACAGGGCTGAGACTATTTGGTAGGTGCTAAAGGGTGTAGGTTACCCATCATTCACAAGCTATCAAATGCCCACAAGCGTCCAATCAACAACTTCTGCATAGAATCATAAGATCAGAAGGAAGCTGCAAACATCTCAAGGCATTGAAGGGAGAGGACAGCCACTAAAAGGAGGGAGGCAAATGAAACCAGGCATGAAATGGAGTGTCAAATGATGTGCCAAAAACATTGTAGAACTTGATGCCTTCAGGAAGCTTTGCTGTCTGGAGCATTCTTTTTGTTTAGATTGCCCAGTTTACAATGTCCACATTTAATGGCAGAGGTATTTCCATGCCATTATAGGTCAGCTGCCACATAACACAGTGAGCACATAGATTAACTTCAACAACACCTCTGCACTCACTACTACCTCCAGCCTCAGTGTCTACTCAAAACTCATGCTCCTTGCATTTTGCAACAAAGGCCTGCAGTTGCTAACCAGCACACAAAATTTGGGTCTCAACTGTCTTTTGTCAAACAAGTTTGTCAAAGATTGCATTGCCAAACCAGGATCCAGAATGTCACAGCTGTAAAGTCCATATTGACCTCGATTGTGGTATTCTCATCAAGAGAGTCTACTTTGCCTGCACACAAGCAACATCACTTGTTCTATTGATGGAAAGCCAGACTACACGGCCTACTGGTGGTACGTACAACACAACTGTAATGTGAAGCTGATAATTTCCTGTAAACCGATCTCTAATCGGGACTCCCTGCCTACTTAGTGTGAGGCCACAAGAGCATCAATGGACTGGCTTATCGCATAATATGGTAACCTGACAGACAAGGCACTTGCAAGCATCAGCGGAGCGTGCAAATTACATAGAATTGCACAATGTCCTCTTGTGAAGCAGAAAAACATCGCGAAAGGCCATCAATATAACTCCATGAATTGCTGTGAATCCGAAAATTTGCACAAAGGTCGTCAGATTTTGAAAGGTGAGCATGGACTGTAATTCAGGCCGGCGAAGCAAGCACACGGAAGAAGCATATTATAATGGCACTAAAGGATCATGGCGAAGAAAACTTGTCTAGAAGCAAATTGGACAAGCATGAACAGAATTCAAACGGAATTGCATAGAATTCCGCACCGGTTTCGGGGTTGTACAAGGAGTAGAGTTTGGACTGAAAGTCATGTTCGGCGTTGAACAAGCGCATCCAGACACGCTCCTTCGAACCGGTGTTCTGATTCACGGATGGAGGATGGAGCCTAAGAAGCCGGGCACCAAAAGCACTGGGTTCAAATCCATGTCAACAAGTTTCTTCTTCTCATTGTCTCCCCCAAAATACCACGGCCACCGCGTCCCCACCTTGTCAATTACCTCACTCACATCTCAAATTGGGGAAGGATATCAAGAAAGATAGACTCTTTCCTTCCGCAAAAGAAACCTGTAATTGAGTGTGATACCCATTCTAGCCAAGCATTATTCGATTTTTACCACACCATCAAATCTTTCTTTTTCTTGGAGTGAACTTCACTAACAATGTTAGACTTGATCAAGCATCTTTTGCACTTATGCACTCAAAATAATTTCATGAGACCATGTGCAATAGTAGGTCACGTATCGAAGCCTGCAAAAATCCACTTTCCATATTAACATACAAGCATACAACACATTAAAGAACATTGTGGCATCCTCAAATTGCTTCAAACTTGATGTGCTGCACAGATGCATAATCACATCCCTAAATTCCATGTCCATAACATGTAGTAAATTCTATGACTCCCAGTTTTTCTTCGTTCCAAGAGTGAATGCACCATTACATTACAAACATACATGACAAATAAAACATACACAACATGATGGCAAATAGAATTACAACTGGTTCAAATTTCACAAAGTGTTGCAATGGAAAAAAATTAGAGAAAGGAACTTGCCAAGAGTTTAATTAGCTTAAGGGGTTGAGCTTCCATCAATATTAGGTTGAACTGGTTTAGGTTTAAGACTTCTTTTTCTCATTTTTTTAAGTTTGCAACTTTGATTTAGCATGAACAAAGTTCTAATTTTTTTTATTTGCAATCCATCATTGTGATATTTAGAGCAAGACTATATATCCAGAATATTATGACATGGTAATTTTTTAGTTCTTTTTTTAACTGAAAATAGATAATTGCAGAACAACAAGTGCCAACTTGCATTAGGATTTAATTAATCCTAAACACTAACTTTACTTATAGAAAAGGGCATACCAAAACAGGTTATCTCAACACAAAATGGGCCCAATTGCATTGAAACGAGTCACTCAAGTTACTAGATTGAAGAATTACAAGTCTTTTTGGACTCCTTTTGACAATTCATAGAAATGTTTTTTTGAATAAGTTTTTTCTTTTTGCAACTTCTTATTAAACATGTTTGGAATTGTTTCAATTTATCAAAAAAAATTATTACTTGTTGAATACATATGTATTTTCAAAAGTGTGCAAATTAATCATTTCATCTTAGAAAATGATCATAATTTCAAATCATACATAAAACTATTAGTATTATAAGGTTTAGTCTATTGTATTATAAGTTACAACTTTGCTTCATATTTCATATACATTACATGTCGTAAAAAACTTTTGGAAATTTAGATATTAAAATATACTTGGAATTTCTAAAATTTTCAAATTTCACCTCTTGCATTGTGAATGTTTTTTGGTGTGAGTTGTAAGATATTTTATAAAAAACATTATCATTAAAAATATTTATTAACATTAAAAAAAAGATTTTGTGATTGGTCCTTGCAACTAAGTTTTAGTTGCATTCGACATTTAAAACTAAAATGCCATTAATTGTGTTGGACAAATCACATGTGATCATAGTTGCAAATGGCATGGTCTTTTGATGGAAAATTAAAATCAACATAATACATTTTCATCTTTTGACTAATTGTATACATATTGTCAATTGTAACTTAACATATGATTAATTTGATCAATATTAACAATAAATGATATGTTGCCATGTGACAACTTTTTAAAATATTTTAAACATATTTTTATTTAATCTTCAAAAATCCATATCAGCCATTTTAGATGGTTTTAGATCATGATACATGTCACATTAAAAAAAATTGTCATGTGGATTACTAATTGTGTCCATTTTTTTGTGACATGATGCACATTTTAATGTAATTTGATATTTAATAATTTCTAAGTAATTAATTAATTTTTTATTTCTATTTAAGTTCAATAAATGTTGTTGCATCTATATAGATAGGTAAAAATATGTAACCCTAAGGAGGTAAGTAGGTAGGCCTATGGTAGTTAAATAGGTTTAAAGTGTTCCTATTTTATTTTGGGCTCAACCTTTAGGGTTAATCATCTCTTACTAAATCATCCCTTGATTGACACTTTCATTTTGAACATCTTTAGTGCACTTATTTATATACTTCACAATAGAAAAATGAAAAAAAAAAGGAATTAGATTTTTTAATTAGCGGGCTTTATGAAGCATAATATAAGTAGGACGGAGTATCAGTTCTTCATTGGCAATTACAAATCTTCATTCTATTTCATTTATCATACAATTTTACCAACTTTGTCAAGATTTATGCCATGCAATGCCCTTGGGTTGGGCTATTCTTGAAATAATAATCCATTGGCCTCCAACCTCAACCAAATAGTGAAATTAAAAACTAGAATAAATTGAAAATGATGAGATTTACAAGGTTTCAATTGCCAGAAGTTGTTTTACGGTTTTTAAAAAAGGGCCAGATTTCTATATTTAGTTTAATAAATAGCAAAGATATTAAGTAATGACACTTTGATATCTAGTCTATAGTTAGATTTGGCTATATCATCCTAAGGATGACCATCACTTTGAATTCATCACAAAATTCATTTTTAAAGAAAACATTGATTAAAATAGGTGTTTGTTGGATGTAACCTAACGATAAGCCTCCCTAGAACATGGGGCCCTTGGACTAGCTTTCGATACCATTGGAAAGACCTTGATCACATGCAACAATTACCTTTGCCATCTTGTAGTTTTTAGACCAATGGAGGCAAACTTATTGAATTATTGGTGTTTCATGTTGCTTGGCACTACCAATGATGATGATTAAATTATTTTGTGTCAACATAATAATTTTGTTGTCATCAATTTTGTCTTTTCAAAAAATAAAATTTTATAAATTTCACTATATGTCATTTTGTTTCATTAATGTTTTTTTACATTTTTTATTCGTTATGCAAAATGTTAATGAAAGTTTGATTCATTAAAACATTCACAACAAAATACAACTAGACCAAAAAACAAAAGAACGATTTCAAAATGGAATTTGATTTATTAAAAATGATATGGTTATTTTATTTTAAATTAATATATGTTATTTCAAATTATACTTTAAATTATTCAAGGTCATTTTATTTTATGTTATTATAAATTATTTTATCCTAAGTATAATAACTCAAAATAATCTAAAATATAATGACCTAAGGTAAAATAACTTACAATATAAAATAATAACCTATGAAAAATAATTTAAAATACCTTACAATATGATAACTACCAATAGCCTATGATATTATAACATAGAATATCCAACAATAATTTATCATAAAATAATCACCAATAGTTGTAATATAATATATAATAACTAATAATAACCATCAATAACCACCAATAAAATAGCCAACAATATCCATTAATATCCATTAATATAATACCCATCAATGGCCATTAATATAATACCCACCAACAACCATTAATATAATATTCACCAATTGCCATTAATAAAATAGTCACCAATAGCCACTAATACAATAACCATTAATAAAAACCAATATCCAATAACAAAATATCTAGCAATAGCCATTAATAGAATAACCATTGATAGCCACTAATACAATAACCATTAATAAAAACAAATATCCACAATAAAATATTCACCAATAACCATTAATACAATAACCACTAATACGATAACCATTAATAAAAACCAATATCTAATAACAAAATATCCACCAATAGCCATTAATACAATAATCATTAATAAAAACTAATATCCGATAAAAAAAAATCCACCAATCGCCATTAATACAATAGTCACCAATAGCCATTAATACAATAGCCACTAATAGCCATTAATATAATAAGCATTAATAAGCACCAATATCCACCAATAAAATAGCCACCAATAACCATTAATAAAATAACCACCAACAGTCATTAATAGCCATTAATATAATAATCAATAATAAACACCAATATCCATTAATAAAATAACCATTAATAGACATTAATAGCCACCAATAAAACAAGTACCAATAGCCATTAATAACCACCAATAGCCATATATTATAATTGCTTAGGATTACAAAAAATAATCTAAGGTGAAATAATTTATAATAGACAAAAGTAATTTAAGGTGAAATAACTTATAATAGCTTAGAATTGCCAATAATAACATAAGGTGAAATAACCTTTAATAGCCAAAAGTAACTAATAATAGCTACAAGTAGCCTAAATTAAAATAATTTACAATAACCAAAAATAACATAAAATAGTCAAAAAAACTTACAATAGCAGAAAATAGCCTAAAGTGAAATAAGCTAAAATAGCCAAAAGTAAATTAGAACAACCAAAAGTAGTTTAGGGCGAAATAGCCAAAAATAAACAAAAATAATAAAAAATAACCATAAATAGTCGTAAATAATGTAAGGTGAAATAATTCAAATTAATAAAAAATATTCATATAATAATTAAAAGTAGCTTAACATAGGTAATATTGTTATATTAACAAAAATCTTATCCATTTATTAAACTTTTTTTTTCAAAAGAATGGTCATTGACATGTTATTGGATAATGATATTCAATTTTTTTTTGTTCAAATGATTTTAAACTTTCAAAAGGAAATAAATGTAATTATGTATAGTATTGAATTTTTTAAAAAAGCAAACTCGAATCATTTCATTTGAACAAAATTTCAATAAAATATGAATTTCCAATGTTTATGTTTTTTTAATGTTTAAAATAAAGTACTTGATAAATAGAATGTAATGTAACATATTACTGCAATGAGTGGAGTGGCTTGATGGTAAAGATGTCTGCTTCCATTCCAAAGGTCAAAGGATCAAACTTCATAAGTCGTGTTGTGTGTAGTCAACAATGGTATGTTGACCAAATATTCTTTTGTTTAAATCTTAGAATATGTGTTTAGTTTGATTACGTGGCATGCCTACCTACATTAGGTGTTTAACTTAACGTAGGTAACGACACATGTCAATAAATAATAGGCTTTAAAAATCATGAAATTATCAATAATATTATATATGAAATAGTTAAATTTTAATTAATTTGCATACCAATTAATTAATTAACTAACAAGTGAATGGTTTGGTAAATTTGTATTTCACTTGAAAATAACCTTGTTTCACTAGGTATTAGTGAAACAATTCATTGTCCATAACAACCGGTCCCCATTCACTAGGGGGTTAAACAATTTCACTAGGTAAAAATGTCCAAATTCACTCAAAATCTAATGAAACCCAAAATGAATTATGACGCATTTTGTAGCAGTGACAGTACATCAAAGTTAATGTACAATTGATAAAAGAGAAAACTAAAAAGCTTTAGATGTTGTTCAAGGAGTTCAAAGATCTACTTGCTTGGATTTATAACGATTTGAAAGGCATACCTTTTGAGTTGACTCAACAGAAAATTGAGTTAAATACTTTAATTCCACTAGCACATCAAGCAAGGTATAGATTGAACCTTGATTATGCTATAGCTATTAAACAAAATATTCACAAACTATTAACAACAAGATTTATTCAACCAATAAAAGAGACTACATGGTTATCACCTATAGTGATAATGCTTAAGAAGAATGGAAAATTGAGAATTTGTGTAGATTTCAGGAAGTTCAACTAAGCAACCAAAAAAGATCCTTATCCTTTACAATTTTCTAATGAGGTACAAAACATTATAGCAAGGTATGAAGCCTATTCATTTTTAGATGGACACTCAAGATACCATCAAATTTTTATAGCTGTTGAAAATAGATACAAAACAACTTTTGTAGTAGATTGGGGAGTTTTTGTTTGGATGGTGATGCCATTTGGTGTTAAAAATGGGCCACCAACTTTCCAAAGAGTAATTAGTAGAGCTTTTAAAGAGAATTTATACCAATTTCTGAAGATATTTCTAAATGACTTTATGATCTATAATGACATGGAAAGTCATTTGATGAAGCTTAGAGTTTGCATTAAAAAATGCATGGAATATAGAATCAACTTTAACCCAAAGAAATGTGCTTTTATGGTATTTTCAGACTAATTTTAGGACTCATAGTTTCCAAGGGAGGAAAAATACTAGACCCTAAGAAGGTTTAAACAATTGTGAATATGCCAATACCTATAAACCCACAACAGATTCAAGTCTTTAATGGTATGGCTAAGTTTTATAGATGTTTCATCAACAACTTTGTTTTTATCATGGCACGATTCACAAAGCTGATGAGGAAGACAAAACCTTTTATCTGGACCACAAAGTGTCAAGAAGCTTAGGATCAAATCAAGTAAAAATACATAGAAGCACCAATTTTGATACCTTCAATTGGTAGTTGGAATTTCATGTGCACACAAATGCATCACTATTGGCAATAGGTGCAATTTTCACATAGAATCCAACTAGAAAATATGACTAGCCTATCGTATATGCCTCTAGACTGCTAAATAAAGCAAACTAGAATTATACTACTAGAGAAAGAGAAGCTTTAGCAATGGTTTATGTTTTAAATAAATTCAGACATTTTTTGTTGGGAAACAATTTTTTTTTTAATGTAGACCACATGGCTCTGGTATACTTAATCAACAAACTATAGGTGTCTGGAAGGATAGTCAGATGGTTGTTGTTTTTGGAGTATGAATTCATAGTATTTTATAAGCCTGGTAAAACACGTGGTAGTTGATGTTTTATTTAGATTATCAAATAGTTTAGAACCATTAAGAGTCCTAGATCAAATTGTGGATACATCATTATTTTCTATAGAACCTATATGGATGTGAGAAATGAAAAACTATTTAGAGACAAGTCAGATGCCAAAAACTTTGAACCTAACTCAAAAATAGAAGTTGACAAAAACGGTAGAACCCTTTATTCTAAAATAAAGAATAATTTATAAAGTGGGATAAGATAACAAAATGCGCAAATGTTTGACCACCTCAAAGGCACATATTGTGCTAAAGGAACTACATGAAGGAGTGGCAGGAAGGCATTTTGCTGCAAATATTATTGCAAAGAAAATTCTAGATGCAGGATATTGGTGGCAAACTTTATTCGAGGATACTCATGAATTTTGCAAAAGTTGTGATAGTTGTCAAAGGTTTTTTGTAGTGTAAATAACACCAAGTCATTAGATTTTCACTTGTCATCATAAAAATTTAGTGCCATGTCCACATAATTTTTAGGTCAAGATGCATTTACTATAACCCATGTTGTTGTCAATATGGATTTTCATAAAAGACACCATGTGTAAAAAAAAGGGGACAAATCGTTAAAATGTTAACCCTAAAGCAAAAAATGAAACGTCATTTTATGAAATGAAATGGATACATTTTAGAAGGTGGCAAGGACCAGATTGCCTTTTTGTTTTTGTTTTCAACAAGCAAGTGGCTTTCGATTTTTGTTTCCAAAATGAGTGTAGAAAAAAGCTTTGTGGAGAAATCGCAAATACAATTTAGAGAAAGGTTATTGAAGTTAAAAGAAGAGTAAGAGAGACACAAAAAGCAGTAGAAGTTTGCAAACATTTGGCCTTTGCAATCTAGGTCGTCAGAAAGGAGTCCTCCAATTCTTTTTCTTGTTCATTCATTATTCTTCTTTTCAAAGATCTTCTCTGATTTCCAAGTTTGAGAAATTTTTTGAAGCAATTTGAAAAAATGAGATAGATTGTAGGGAAACTTTGAGGAGATATAATTTTAGGAAACCCAAAAGAGAGGTAAATCTTAGTGAACAAATCTATCCAATTTTTATTTTTGATTCTAAAGAAGAGAAACACAAGTATGATTCACAATAGCAACAACAAGTGCCATTACATCAATAGAAACTTGTCAAGGATCAAATTCCAAAGGAAATTCAAATTCCCAATAAGAAACACATGAAGAGAATCAATTGACAAGCAATGGCTGGAAATATGCGTGGGAAGAAAGTGTAAAGTCATCGAAATGATGAGGTTAAATATGTTTTTACTCCTACATAACAAAGTTACAATAACAATTTTAAGAATTTTTATTTTGGACAAGCTTTGGAAAGGAAGAGAAAACATGGGCAAATAAAACTAGATTAGCAGGTTTCTTTGAGGTTGAGTGGAAGACACTTCCTCACAACATTTTGGTTGAATTTTTAAACAATTGGAAATTGGATTTTGAACATAATAGAATCAAAGTTCTATTGGGGGAAGAGCAAAAAGTAATTGACAAACACACTAGTAGAAATCAACCAAAATGTAACCACTCCATTTACGACGACATGCGATTTGTAGTTGTTTACGACTAGATTTGAGAATATTTGCAACTATAAGACCAAATTTCAACTATTTTGGTCATTCTCACAACTATGATGTAACTATTAGAAATTTCATCCTATTGGTTGGATCGATTTTACATTTATTTTCATCCATTAATAGGTTGATATGTCTCATTAGTTGCAATAGTCACCAAATTAGTTGCATCCTAAAAGTATTCTA
>Ga0116228_10002405_pt1 | contig 16178 bp, 13 predicted proteins | sample S1TSphfallax_2_FD_89694 | JGI IMG/M metagenome (GOLD analysis project Ga0116228, IMG submission 89694) | Host-associated microbial communities from peat moss isolated from Minnesota, USA - S1T2_Fc - Sphagnum fallax MG | ecosystem: Host-associated > Plants > Peat moss > Unclassified | place...
TCCTTAGAAATTATTGAAATTACCTCGAGGTCTATAATTTCAGCTCGTCGTGCTGGTGTAAAAATTGGCCCTGATAATACTCTTACACCTCCTACCTGCAACAACAGTTTGATGATATTTCTTCTCCTGAGAACAGATGAATCTTCTCAAGGTGCAAATTTCTTCCAGTTGTACTTTTTCCCCAAAATTCATGCACGAAGTAATCAAATCTATGTGCAACTGGAGGCTTGAGATTTCATTTCTGTTAGTATGCAGAAGCTGGAGTCACATTAAGTGCACAAAAGAAAGAAGAACTTGATCCAGGTAACTACAAGTATGTAATATTGTGGGAGAACTTCCTTACAATGACTGGAAAATTGGCACCACCCATGAGGATCTGTTTTGAGATACTACTATTCGCATTCGCAAGTGCATCCAATAGTGAACATCCTGAATTACTCTCTTGGGTCAAGAGTTGGTCTCCAACATCATCATCATCTCCTACATCTTGTTCATCATGTTGAGCTTCCGGGGGATAATTATCAGCAGCAGCAGCAGCAGCATTGGAAATCTGCAATATTAATTCTTCGGTTGCCGGTCCACCAAGATGATACAAGTCCCCACTTTCTTTGCAGGAAGAAGTTGTTGTCTCTTCAAGCCTCTCTTCCACACTGTTAATGGTATTATTCATACTTTCCTTCAGGAATGAAATGGACTTTAGCCCATTTGAGCCCACTTCATTATTGAGGGGATGATGATCAGGTTCCAAAGAACATTGAATTAAATCTGAGTCTGATGTCACTTGTGAACCAGCAAGGAGCAATGGAGTCAACTCTGGGGAGAAGCTCGACATCGAAGAAGACGTGAGCTTTTTCAATGATAGTAGGTTCAGTGCACCCAGATCTGAAGGAAGACTTGTTTTGATTTGGGAATCTGATGGTTTCCACATGCTTTGGGAAATGATGACAGAAGGGGGCGTTGGAGGTTTCTGGGGGGTACTAATTGCCGTCATGTTCATGGACAGGACGGCGTGGCTGCCATCACTGACGACTTCAAGAATATCCTGAATTGCACTCAAGGGAGTTCTGCAGTGTGTGGTGGTGGTGGTCACAGAGGAAGCTGGTCTCAGCCGAGGGCTGCTGCTTTTCCTCTGCAAAGGTCTAGGTTCTGAGATGTCATCTTTCGATACCCCACACCCCATGATTGCCAAGAACTTCTCAATCTTTGCTTCACTGATTCAAGTCTTTCTAGACTCCCTTCCCATGATTGATAATAAGAAAACTAAGCCACCTCCATCTTGGAGTCTCCGTCTCAACGCTCTTCAATCTTCTTTCTCATGATCCTGAGCATGTTTATCCCATCAAGAAAAAGAATTCAACTCTACCATTTGCACTTTGGCTGCTGCACACTTTGGTTTAGAGATTTGTCTATGCTCTCAGGAACTTCAATGATCATTACCCGAAGACTTCATCAACATCGGTTATAGGATGAGCAGATTAGGTCAGAAAATGATGAGAAAATTTGAAGCAAGAAAATGATTCTCCTGGATCTATCAGGATCAAATACAGCAGATGTGGAATCTGCAAGTCTATCAAAAAGAAAGGGGATGAAATCTTTGTTAAATATGCAAACATTTAAACCGCCGTCCTGTAAACATCTCAAATTATCAAACAAATGCGAAACACTCTTTGTGACATGTATGACACAAGTTGCAAACTAGCCCCATACAACACTTTGCATACACTTGGATTCTTTGCAAAATTATTGATGTATAAGCAAACCGCATCGACACAAAAATTTCACAAAATTTTGTGATAAAAATGCATTGTGTGCTATATATATCATGCTCATAAGGGAATTGGGGAGATGGGTAGTAGAGGTGCAATTTGTTGGAGGAAATGGGTATGAAAATGGGAGGTGGGTGGGGTGAATGAAGCACACAAGGAAGACAATGGAAAAGCCAGTGGCAACCGTTGTAATCCAAATACACACATGAATGAATTCAGTTAGGCCACCCATTTCATGTGAACTCTCAAAAGGCATCAAGGTTTTGATTGCTAGCCAAAATTATGCTTTGAGGTTCTCATTTTCACCAAAAGACTGCAAATTTGCTATGCAAAATTGGGTGATACTTTCCAGTGGATCTGATGTCCCAACCTACCTGCTGCAGCTGTTTCAGATCCTCAAGCTTCCATCTTTTATTGCATTGGAAAAAAAATCTCCCCTCCCTCTTCCACCCCACCCCATCTATGTAGCAGCCTTGATGATGCTTGGTTGGTAGGTAGGTAGGTAGGTAGGTAGCAGCCTTGGTGATGCTTGGTAAGTTTGGTAAGCTTTTGTGGATGTCTGTTAATGCAAGAAAGGTTCTGTTATACACATGATTAGGTTTTCTGTGACCATATGAGATCAAATTATGGAAAGCATTACATTTCAGATGACCCTTCTTCTTGTTTTGTTTAGTTGGTTTTGCCTATCAAGGCAAGGATATTGTATTCCCAAAATAACTTGCTAGTAGGATGAAGAGGCAATAGTTTAATCCTGTGTTAGGTAAGGCCTGAGGTTGAGGGTTTTTCAAGTTAGACTAATTTCAATTTTTTTAATTAAATAATCCTTGATTTTGGGTAATCTCTAATTTTCAACATCCAAAATATCAAAATTTAAAATTTAAAAATTTGAACTTGAATTCCAAGATAAAATAAAATAAAATGTTTTAATTTTTTTGAACTCATACAAAATAGCCTATTTCAAAATTTTAATATACACTAAATGTTTGTAAAAGATTAGAGTTTTATTTTCCTCATTGCAAAGTTGTTCCATGTCTAGTGTTTTCAAAATTATAATTACCACTTTGAATGGCCTTTTGCCACCTTTGAAGACCCCCCATTTTACCCTATTTTAAATCCCAAAAGAACCCTATTTCTCCCCACCCCCAACCCCAAATTTATTCAACATAATTTTTTTAAAATGTAGCCCAAGTTACTTAACTGATTTAGGGACCTAATGTTAGATTGATAGAAAATGTAATATTCAATTTTATTTTTTAAAAATATTTTTTGGGAAAGATATGACATTTGGCTACTAGTTTAGCCCTTTTGTTCCTAGGCTAGCAACTAGTTGGAATGAGTTGGAGCCCAACATGTTATAATTTTCTTTTGTAATGGATTTTCTAGCTAGAAATTAAAAGGGAATGGAGTTTCATTTGGCTATTTTAGTTTTTTAAAGGTGGCTAGTTTTGGCTATAAATGTTAGGTTGTTGTAAGAGTTTTGGCTATTGCCAATTCTTAGAAGGAAAAATCTAGGCTACCTTCTACTAAATCATAGATAATCATATTTTAATTAGTAATCATTTGTGAGGGGATTGAACCTTTAAATTGCAGCACAAGTGGCTTGCTTACAAAACAAATAAATTAGTTCAATACAAAACCACCTTCAACTTTCAAGTTTGAATAGAAGAAGTTGGAAGAGGTTGGATAAGAAGTGGTATGCATCTAGGATCACCATTACTCAAAAAACTAGAAACTATCTAGAGTTTAGATTCCAAAGATTCCAAAGCCTTAAAGTTCCCACACCATGTTGAAGGCATTCTACTTGCCATTCATCATATGTAGCAACATATGGAAAATTATGCAAAGGATAAAACTTTTGGGAAAACATTTTTGACCATTAAATCCAGGTTAGTAGTGAATTGGTTGTGCAATTTACATTTGCAAAATGTTAAAAAGTTAAAACATTGTTCATCCTCTACGCTACCAAGCATTTGCACCATTGCAATCTTGACCAACTTGAAATACTATTAAAAAAAACAAGCAAGCACTTTGGATGCTGAAATAGTGTGCTAGAGTTGGATCAAAGGATTCACATCAAGTGGTTTAACCATGGTAGTGCATGCATTTGATTTCATGGTTAGCTTGAACAAAGATTGTTGAATGTCAAGGGATATTATTGTTAAAACCTCAAACACCCAAGTATCACTACTACCCAACTTCTTGGGGTGGCAAAAATTTACTTTAATCACATCCAAGTGCTTTCAAAAAATTTCTTTTGCATCAAACTACAACTAATACTTTGGATATACCACATCTAGACTGTCCATGATGCCATGAACAAGAAATTTCCCTTGCAATTCTACAACAAGGCAATCAATAACCCTTACAACCCCCAATGCCTGAATTTCCAATTCCAATTTAGTTCATGAAAATGTAGCAAAAGAAACTCCAAAATCTAAATTATTTAATGGAAAAAACTAAACAAACTTGAAATAAAAAAGGCAATTACTTTACCTTTACATTTTATCTCCATTTGTGTGATGACTATAACATGAACCTCCCTTGTGACATAAGTTTTCACTAGACTTTTGCAAATTCAAATGAGTAGCCCAAATGTGTTATTAGTTTGCATCAAATGCCAAATGTTCTATGCCTATGTTCAAATATGTCATTTAACACATGATTATGGAATCATGTTTAATAGCTAGCAAAACATTATAACCTTCAAATGCATCATATTTGAGCCTTGTGTTCAAATCTGTGTACAATTCATAGATCTCCCCTTGGCATACTTGTGTTGCAACCACAAAGTCATAAATAGAGACATTTCATAGTTGATTAAACTTAATCAAATTGTGGATTGAATATAGCAATGGGAAAATGGCAACAAACCCCAACAAAATCTACACATCACAAAAAGGTCGAAGTTTGCTTTTGCTTTATCATTAGTAGGAGCATCACATGCCATCTTCATCAACAAAGTTGTGTACTCTACCATAACATGTTGGGCAAGGGACAACATAGAAATTCAACATTATCAACATTTGATCTAGCCACCACATGTTCCAAGGATAAACCAATTAGTATTTTCAACCAATTTTGAACCACATAATCATCAACTAGCAATCAACTTTGGCTGTCAATTGTACTTATTTCATTACAAGTAAGTGACAAGTATTTGGGTTTTTTTAATAATAAATTTTGTTGCCTCCAAAATAATGCCATGGATATGTTGAGCCATAATCCAAGTAGAATTGTATGTCTAATGATTTTGGGACTATTTTCAAAATTCAAAAAATCAAACAAGTCCTTGTGAACCTCATATTCATATGTTGGTCTGCCATGTTTCAATGTGTGAAACAATGTAGCAAATTCAACCAATTTCTTATGTTTCTCATGAACCAACCCATTAGTCACTTGATATAGAATAGATTTTTTCCTTTTAGAAGCATAAGCAATTTGATTTTTGCTATGTTCACAATTGTTGTTAATATACCATTCCCCTTTTTTCATCCCTTTCATAGGTTTGTTTGTTTTCCTTTGATTAATGTGTTTTTATAATGGATCCCATTTAACAGCTATAATTTTGTCTTTATGTTCAACTTCTAAGAAAATTTTGCATTTCATAGTGTGCACAAGATTATCAGACCCCACATGCAATTCACCCAAGGTAACTTGGTTGCCTGAGAAACTTGAAACCTTTGTTTTGATTCATAAGCTCGGGTTTTGTTAATTCTTGGTGGTGACAAGTTTTGATCCAAAACTTCCACCATTTCTTTTACTGAATCAACATTGGGGAGTGAATGTAAAGTATGGTGGTTCATTTTTGGAATTACAATAACAATTTTTACAAGGTGCTTTGTGTTTAAATGCTTATGATGATGTGAGGCAACTTTTGTCCCTTTACTTCCGGTTCTACAAGGTGACTATGCTTGAAAGCACAAATGCTACCGGTGAAAGACGAATGTGAGTGTACTTCTAGATGCTAGATTGCGTTCATAGTTGAAATTAAGTTTTTTGCCTCCTATGCATCATTCACAACTTGACATTGATAAATATATTTTTTAGATTCACACCTTCCAAATCCTAGAACTTTATATTAAATTGTCATCTCTTTAAACAAACTTTTATGGACTCAACACCTTCTTAAACTTGGTTACAACCAGCAATCGTTTGAAATATTGTTTCTAACACATAGGTTGTTCAAATCTAGCTCGCCTTAGCTTTTTAAAGAGCTAACCATTAGGTGCACCTTCCTACCAAATCTCAAGATCTGCAGTTAAATAATTAAGAAGTTATGCTACAAAACCTGAGAGGGTTTTGCGGAAGTAGTTGGTCCAACTTGACTGCAGACCACTAGTCACTTGGAGAATTATTTCTAACACATAGGTTGTTCAAATCTGGCTTGCCTTAGCTCTTTGGAAAGCTAATTACTAGGCGCACCTTCCTACCAAATCTCAAGATCTACAGCTAAATAACTAGGAAGTTATGCTACGAAACCCGAGAGAGTTTTGCAAAGGCAGTTGGTCCAACTTGACTACAAACCACCAGTCACTTGGAGAATTGTTTCTAACACACAGATTGTTCAAATCCGGCTTGCCTTAGCTCTTTGGAAAGCTAATTACTAGGCACACCTTTTTACCAAATCTCAAGATCTGCAGCTAAATAACTAGGAAGTTATGCTATGAAACTCGAAAGAGTTTTGCAAAGGCAGTTGGTCCAACTTGACTACAAACCACCAGTCACTTGGAGAATTGTTTCTAACACACAGATTGTTCAAATCCGGCTTGCCTTAGCTCTTTGGAAAGCTAACTACTAGACGCACCTTCCTACCAAATCTCAAGATCTATAGCTAAATAACTAAGAAGTTATGTTACAAAACCCAAGAGGGTTTATGAGCTTTCTTTAAAGTTCCAACCTTCCAATACTATCCCTACTCACCTCCATCCCTTCAAAACCATTACAAGATTTCCATTCTACTTTCTTTCCTCTTCCCAACTACCAAGGCTGATCATCCTTTTCCTCCTCAAGAAGCTTGTAAGAACTAGAACTTCTCAAAATTGTATTAGAAGTTATTTCCGGTGGGAAAAGAGAAAAAAACCCCAATCATCTGAGTTCGCCTTTTAAAGAGAAGGAGAAGGAAGGTAAAGGCATACCCAAAGCTTGGTGGCCAATGGAAGGAGAAGGAGAAGGTTCCTTTCTACCTATTCCCATTTTCCCCCCAAGCAACTTTACTTAAACCTTCACTTTTTATCCTTTGACATAAAGGTCTTACTTTACAAGTTTACCATGGTCCTAGGCCATTCTTTACCCATTCCCTTCCTTTCCTTGGCCTATAAATCACGATCGCGTAACTTGATGTCACAAGTCCCCCCCACCTTCATTGTCAATTTGATTTTGTTGAAGATTTTTCCTCTCTTCCTTGCAAGTATGGCGTCGTGCATGGTCACCTCTTACAGGCCCCAAGCCGCACAAGCGAATGAAGAACCACCTTCGGAGTCATCTCTAGATTTGACCCTAACGTAACATCCTCGTGACGAAGAACTCGAACCTCGAGAGGTGCGCGTTTGTCTTAAAATTGAACCCCTTCGAGCCTGGTATTATCGTATTTCGCCAAACTCCCGCATCCTGGTGATCTTGTTACAAATCGACCCTGCTTCCGGTGACGAACCCGAAACTGTCTGTGAAGGTTGTTATGAAACCGAAGACACTTCTATCTTCGCTTGGTCTTCAGTTCCCGGTGTTAGACACTATCATTGGTTGCACGGTTCGATTCGTTGACTACCTCTTAATAGTAAGGCGGACTACCTAGTTCGTACCATTCGACGCATTCTAGATTTCCTACAGTTATGAACTATGGCATAGGCCAGGACTTAACATGTACCTGTAGTTCCTTGTCGAGTTTACTCATAATCTAAATAAATGTTTCAATCCTTATGAGACTCCTATTATCATCGGCACACTATCACATCGTCTATTTAAACATTAAGCTGATTCGAATCAATCCTACGTTCCTACGGCTTGAAGATTGCTTTATCTCTATTGGGCTTTTCACTAACCCCCTCCCCCTGCTTCATAAATTCCCAACATCCTTGCTACTTGTTAAATACTAATACAAGACCAATGTTTTGTTGCACACCATGAACTCTGGTGTTTGTTTTTCTCCCCCCAACTTCTTAGCGATTTCTCACCCCTACTTATGCCATTAAAGTTTTAAAACTATAGTTTACCAACTTTTTGCTGAAAAAAAAAAACTAACCCAACCAATATCGTATTTCAGAAAACAAAACAACCCCCCCACACCCTGTGCGCATTCATCAACCCCTATTATAACACAAAGTTGTTAAACCCCCTTAATAACCTCACCACACTCGAATATTCCTAACACAATTCTTGAACATTGAGACTACCAGCCATGGCCATGTCGGTATGGCTCACAGATGAATAATTTAACTTTAAATACATTAAATGATGATTCATTCTACACTAACAACTTGATTATGAAGACATTTGTACAATTATTTATTGAAAATAATGCATTCATTATGAATAATGGACTTTTGAAGTCAAATACATGGATTAATTAATTGATTAGATTATTAAAAAATTCAAGAATTCATATTGAATTCTATTCCAAATTTTTTTATGTGATTCAACATGGGTTTATAACATATAGTTAAATATGAAATCTTTTTTTTGAAACTTTAACCAAATGGTAATTATGAACTTTTGAAGGGTTAGAATTGGACCTTGTTTTCAAAAGTTTTTTTGAGATGAATTTTTTTTCATTTGTCAAATTATTTGTGCCCAATGGGTATGTAATTGAAATATCTAAATGGAATTTTATTCTTATGAACTTTATGGGTTTTTCTTTTAGGATTTAAAAAGTGATTTCATCATACTAGCTAATAACAACATTTTCCAATATGGGTTTTGACCTAGTTTTAAAAGGTTTCATAAAGAACTTTAATATTCAAAGATTATACTATTGAAATCTTAAAATTTAAAACCATATCCATATGGATCATTCATAAAAACTTGCTTAATATTACTCTTTTGAATGTTATATTTAAAAAAATTGAGCCACAAGATACTGTATACACCTTGGGAAACTTTGTAAACTTTGTAGGCAAATATGAAAGAGGTAAAGAAATCAAAGGTATTGTAGAGGCAAACTATTTACCTTTCAAGGTGGCAAGGTCATGCACAAGTTGAACTTGATCACTAGAAGCCAAGTTAGACACAACTAGTGGAACATCATTGCCATGGTTTTGTGAGTTGTAAAAGTATTTAAACTTGACATCAAGGGGTGGCTTAAGTGTTGACATCTTCACAAAAAATTGCATTGCAAAGATTCACAACCCACCACCACAACCATAACATCGTGTGAAGTTCTAGATACATAAAACCAAAGACAACAAAAGTTGTTTGCAAACTACCACCAAAACCCACCAACATTTCAAACCCACAAAACCAAAGAAAAAAACATTGAGTGCATCCTTAAAGTAGGTTGCAACTTGGAAGACATTTACACCATATCTAGATTCCAAAGATTGGAATGATGAAGGGATAATTTCACATTGACACATACCTAGAGGGCCGAGGTTGGAGAATTGAAACTCAAGATTGGGTTGGATTGAAAAACCTTTACATTATGAGTTTGTGATGTAGGTTGAAAGCTTACAGCCATAAGTCATGACCGATCATCGATGATGAGTCACAACATCCATAATCGGAATTGATCTGATTTGGAGCTCCATCCTCTAAGTTCCAATATGTCCACCTTTCAAATCCCAACTCCCAAGTTCCAATTTGTAGTTTGCAACATCTAGACCCATCATCCACGATTGATTGTATTTTGCACCCACAACATTTTCCATTCCCCATTACCCAATGGCCAAACAATATCATTGCAATTTGTAAATTTTGGAGTTTGAACTCTAAAGTCTATTTCTTCGAAACTACAATGATAAAACTCTAGGATTCAAACCTTAAACATTGAAAGCTTATGTGACAAGAAAATGAGATAGAGTCTGGATGAATCACAAATAGGTTTTTAATTTGAGTTCTAGCCTCAGTCATAAGTTCTTAACTTCTAAGTTCTCCTATTGTATCCTAGAGTTGGGTGAAATGTTTTTGCAAACGAGAGGAAGAATGGCAAAAATTTTTGTGAGGGAGGAAAAAGGTTTGGTGAATGGTTTGGATGAAAGGGAAAAAGGTGGTGATGATAAAATGGTTCAAATAAATAAGTAGTAGAATTAAAGTTCATTGAAAACGTAGTTTGGGGACATGTTGGTGTGTTTCTACCATAGGACAAGCAAAAGGTTTCCATTGCAATGAGGTTTTTAGGTGACCTTTTAGGTGTCATGTTGTATTTAGGCAAAAATAGCCAAATTTCACCCTTGAAATCTAAGCTTGTAAGTGGTTGACCTTGATTTTGTTTCATTGATGTGTATATATTACATATTTGCACAAAACATTGTGGTTGCATAAAACCTAATTGTCATCTTTCGCATTGAAATACAATTTTACAAAAAAATCATCAATGTAAGCAACTTTTACACATAAATAATATAGATATTTGAATAACATAAAATATACAAATACAATGAAAGAAGATCACACACTTGGTGATCACCAAGTTTTCATTTTATAAATTTTAAATTAATACAGAAAAATACAATTTGCTTGGATATTTGAGTAATGTGATAGAATTTAAATAAGAGAAATGGAGGAGATAGCCAAAAAACATAGTTGTTGGCCACAAGTTCATAAATTTTCCAACTTTAATGTAACAAATCATTATATGATTTACACATAAAATTTATATTTGAATACAATGATCTATTGGTGATATAATTGGTGGTCACCAAGTCTTAGGTTTTAAAAACCTTCAATAAATCAAATCATATTGGTCAAAAACATTGTTTAAAAAGATTATGAATTACTTGAAAGTGGGAATTAGTCAAAAAAAGTGTAAATTAGTAAATTGAAATCATTAATGTGACATATTATTGGATCAATATATTGAATCTTAAGATTCATATGCTTTTTGGCCAACAAAAGTAATAATCTCATACAAAAAATAATGCTCAAGCAGAGAACCAATGTGTGTTTTTTTGCAAAAGAATTTCTCTTGCAATACAATAGTGTTTGTCTTGCTTTGATAATGGACAAGCTCATGGAGATGACAAAGTGCTTTGAGGAGCACGTGTGAGGAGCATGTATCGGAGTTGTTCCTTTAAATTTTTGAAGTTCAACATGGATGCTATGTAGTTTGGAAACTGACATAATATGCTTGGAGGCCTTTAGAATCGTCTCCATAGAACCAAAACTGTTTCCAAAATTGATTTGCCTGAAATTTCCAATATTTTGAAATATTTGTGAAATGTTCCCTGTAATGTTCTAAATAAAAGTCCACAAAAAACCCTCTTAGGTTTTCCTCCATTGGAGATGTTAAAAAAAAATCCCTGGATGTCCTAAATTAAGTCCCTTTAGATGTTCATGTCCAAATCCCTATGTATGTTTCCAGAGTACTCTCTCACAAGAGGAGTTGGGTGTTTTTCAAATGGCCAATGACATGATGTAAGTGTTTGAATATGTCAAAATGGATCATGAAAATGGGGTCCACTAACTACCATACAAAATACAATACAGTTTTTCCTGGGGATTTTCTATGTGGACATCCTAAACCCTACACCACTTATATTGTACATTGAAATGGATGAAAGCACATAGCTTTTCCTGACACAAGGGACATGACCCAAAACCAGATTCTGTTCTAGTGGTCCTACCTTGTGGTAGTTTTGAATATATGATGCTAAACAAGTAAAGGCCACAGTGATCCAGCACCCACTAGCTAGTACACCATCCACTGGATGCGTTGTGGATGAACCTCAACTGAGTTAGTATGCGGTTTCACCTTGGTAACCAATTCTGTAAGAAATAGGTCTCAAATGTAGGTAGATAAGTTAGGAAAATAGATAATTACTAGATAAGTAGATGGTTTATACATAAAAGTAAGGGCTGTTTTTACTACCTACCTACTAACAACCCACAAGGTAGGTAGTTAAAAAAAAGCAAGAGAGCTAACCACCATGGTTAGCTAAAGAACTGGATCTCAACAGAAAACTGTTTCGTGACCACTTATCATTCATCTTTCATCGTGTGCTGGTGGGTGCTGGTTCATTGTGGCCCTAAACATATCCCTCTCTATGAACTTTGTGGGTGTCAGTGCTGAGCCTGTACTCTGCTCACATGGTTTTCTTGCAGAGTTGCTGCACTGCCGACATGAAGTAACTAAATAAACATAAAACTCAAAGAACCTTTACCAGAAGAAACTAAATAAACGTAAACTAAAAGAAGCCTTAACAGAGGAAAGTATATAAACATAAACTCAAAGAAGCATTATCAAAAGCAGCTTGAATTAGGCTGCTGCTAGTTTGATTCATACTTACTTCTTTAGCTTATGTGATCATGTGTTCAAAACTGCCTGCAAAGAGCACAACATGCAAATATTTATAACAATTTGTTTGCGGTCCTTCACATCCTGCACCAACTCCACTACTACAAACTGTGCAAGACTGCCCTTGTAAACTTTTGTAGGGGTGTTGTTGAACATCCTCCATTTTTGACCTGGTAGACCCAATGTCCAAACCATGAATGCAACAAAAAAGACAAAGTGGGTCTGAGAAATATACAGACAGAACAGAAGTACCTTGAAAGGCTCTCTCTCTCTCTCTCTCTCTCTCTACTTCCATTGAGGGATTTCTACCATATTTAATGGCATAGAATTGGCAGCAATTTATATGATGCAACACTACAAACAAGTGGGTAAAACTTCTATTCAAAGTTTGAGTGATTGCAGGACTTCCCTCTTGAAAACCACCAAGAGGGTGTTGAAGGTTGGTAGTTCTTACCTACTTCATGGAACTTGTAGTGTTGATGATATTCATGATGGATCCTGAAGATATTAAACATGATAGAACACACTTAGAGCATCGCCAAAGGTGCTCACTATGTGACATTGCACAGGAAAATTGGATGAAGAAATTCCCACTTTGCCAACCATTATTTGGGAACAACAATCTTTTGGTTCATGGAAACTTCTGACAACTACTATGGGTTTGTTGGTGACTCCTTTACCATTGTCAAGGGGGTCAATACTTACCATTTTTTAAAAGACCTTCTAACACATAAAAAGTGTAACACTCCATGTACAACTTTCACAACAACTGAAAATCACAAATTTAAATCCATGTTAATACTTTTGAATGTGAAAAATCCTTTTTTTTTTGGCATTGTGGTTGAGAAGATTTCTTTTTTATATGCCAATAATATTACAATTATTACAAGGTTTTGGGCATATCATAATTGAGCTACTTTTGTAGGATTTCTATTTACCTATCATGCTTTTTTACTATGTCCCCTCAAGAATGCTAGAGATTTTCCTTTTGGAACATTGTATTACGATTATTGTAAAACACTCCACAATTTGTGGTAGTGTTAGTGGAAGGTGCCTTATCCACTAGAATCCATAAGCGAGCATTTTGAAAGCAAAATGTCTGCATAACTTTAATTATTATTTTTTATTGTTATACCTAAGGGCACCTGTTGGGTATCATGACCAAAAAAATTAAACAAAACTAATCCACGGATAAAATGTGAAATACGGTTCCACACTTTCAAATTTAGTGTTGTTTCCTAGGTGCCTTTGTGGCATTCCTTTGGCATTAGAAAAATGCCTTAAACATCTTGTTGCTTCAAGAAATGCAAAGACTAATTTTCATTCAATATCCTCCCTATTATATATGTTGCACTTAAGTTTCATTTAAGCGTGGATAAATACTTACCAAGTCAATTGAAAGAGAAATGCAACTTCCCAAAAAACAAAATCATAAAAAATATAAGTTACAGAAATCATGAGAAACACAACCTAGAAACACAATTTATTAGTCTAACCTCTAATAGATCGGTGCCATTGTACATTGCAAAGTCCACCCAAACTATAAAAAAAAAGTAATGAATATTAAAACTAATGGAGAAAATACATAGATGACATACATAATGGATATATCTGATATATAACACCACAATATGTTATGTATTGAATGCCTTCCTCAAACAAAACCTAGAAAATTGACATACATGAGGATGTTTTATTTGATATTCTATTTAAAACCGGGATATTGCTTCCTTTTCATTGGTAGGTTCTATGTGTGTTCTTGCCAATGAATGGTTTATGGATTCCTTTTCTTTGGAAGCTGGGTTTATCCATCTTGGCATCATGTTGGAAGGTGGGCTCTACATGGCTTGATAGAAGAAGAAAGTCTAGTGTTTTGGAAAGCCACTTATGGAAAGACTATTTTCAACACTACTCAATGTAAAAGCACTTTGCAGAAATTTCTTGGTGTATTTGGAGTGCACCTTACCAGCTATGGAGTTCCCTCCTAGAAAAGATGATGAAAAGATGAGGGATCTCACACCTACCTACCTACCTACCTACCTACTCGTTAAGAGTGCGAGGGATCTTCTTACACCTACTATCCGTACACTCACACATTTTCCTCACACAATCCTTCTTATTCTAGTAACACACTTCCCCCCCCACAGCATTACCTTCCAGTAGCCAATGAAGGCCGATCATGCCACACGGTATCTAATGGCATAGAGAGAAAATGGGTCATCAAGAAGACGTGTCTAAATTCATCATGAGTTACAACTCAATGAGCAGACTCAATGACTTCATCACATCATTTGTTCTATTAAGTTGGATTCCAGCAACCACTGCAGCAGCCAGAGCGCACAAATTGCATCTTGCTCATGATGAGGTTGAACTCTCTGGTGTTGTTTGATTCAATTCAATTTTCTGATGTATAACCCAAACTGGCAATCATCCATATTCTGCGAAGATGATTTCGCTAAACTTGTTTGGTTTAAATGAACGAGATTAAATAAATGAGAACTTGAACTCAACAACATCCTTCTATACTAGTAGTAATTAACCACCTAGTGGAACTACCTAATAGAGAAATCTGGTGATTATTATTATTATTAGTAAATTTATTTCTAAATCTGAAAATTAAAAAAAAATCACCAGAGTTTAAAAAATAAATGCATATTCTATTTCTAAATTCACCAACTGATGAAAACATTTGGCTGGGAAAACAAACATTGATGACCGACACAAACACACACACACCCACCAGTACCCATTTGCACCAACACACAGAAAGTAATTAGTTTGGTGCATGATCAGGGAGGACTCATTGCAGCTTGTAAGACCATATATACCGACAGGCAGCAGCTTGTAGCTGTTTACGCACTCCATGTACCATCTGTAAACAATCGAGCACATTACAAATACTCATGTTATAGTGAGCTGCCCATATACGGGCAGATTCTGTCATGTAAATAATGTCCTTCGCCATCTCTTTGGGGTTGAAGGCGAGGGTTTTTGCCTGCCAGTTTTGCAGCTATCTATCACTCAAGCAGATTCAGCACAATTCCGGAGTAGAAAATGTATATGGGTAAAATATGCCAGTGTTGTGAGAGGGTATCTGATTTCAAGAGTTAAATATTGGGAGCAAGAGAAGGAGTCCTTTTCTCTTGAGGGCGGGAGAGTTAAAGGGGTGTTAAAAATTTTGATCTTCAAAATTTTCTTTTTGTCATACGAAAGTTCTACTTGTAACTCAAATCCAAAATGCAATGCCATTTTAGATATCTTCCTTTCAAGAGCTTTTCAACAATATAAAAAACATTTGATTTGGACAATGTTTGTGCATTGAACTTTCTTCTCAAACATTCAAAAACTTGCTTTAAAAATTATTTAATCCTTTTTTTTTTGGGTCAAGGAAAGTTGTTCCCTAGGACAACTTAATCACTTTTTCCCAAGGGGAAGTTGCTCCCATGGCAATTTAATTCCTGTTTTTTTTTAATAATTCGTTTCATTCATGAAATTTCTTTTTTTTGAAAGAAAATGATTGAATTTGAATCTTTTAATTGAAAAGGGGGATTCTAACCAAGTTTAGATTGCTTATTTTTCTCAAAAATATTGTGTACATGTTTTTTTAAAAATGTTAAGTACAATTAAAAAGAAATTAATTTTTTTTTCCTTTGGTTGAGCATTGTCTTGTAATTGCATTGAGATCGGTGTCACATTTAATTCGTTGCTCTTATTTAGTGTTTGCCCAAACAAACCCACACCCAAAAAAGCTTCAATTCTTTTTAAAGAATATAAACCATGACAAGAGATCAAAACCCGGGTTCTTTGATTTTTTTTTTCACCACCCTGCCCGGCAGGCAAGCGAGTACCGTAGTTAACAAAAAGATTAATTGAGGCATTTTCAAATAGCGATTGAGTTAACATTAAAAGTGACCGATTCTGACCAGAAATTGTGATTATTTTGTGAACTTTTGACGCACCATTTTCAA